>Ga0075467_10001752_pt1 | contig 17794 bp, 12 predicted proteins | sample DEB08_DNA_9_FD_75067 | JGI IMG/M metagenome (GOLD analysis project Ga0075467, IMG submission 75067) | Aqueous microbial communities from the Delaware River and Bay under freshwater to marine salinity gradient to study organic matter... | ecosystem: Environmental > Aquatic > Marine > Coastal ... | reverse complement strand
TTTTTATTTTTTTGTAATTTACAAAAACTGAATTAAAAAACAATAACTTGCTTTGCAAACACTAAGCAGAATACCGTGTACAATTAATTGCTAGTACTCGCCTACTTGGAAAATTCCTGTGGAATTTTCTCTGGGTAGTTTTTGTTGGCTAAATTAGTTACTTAAACACGCAACTAACCATATAAAAGGCCGATGGAATACATTCAGCGAAAAGCTGATCAAAAGAGCACCGCAACTACCTTGCTCCCACTATTTTGGACATGTATTCCATCTAGCTACTAAACCAAATTGCATTCAAGGCTTATTTATAAAAACCAGCTTTTAACTTTCTGATAAAAAAAAGTATCAAGGTTTACAATAAATTATCAAGAGTTCTTCGCTTTTTGAATTCATAAATAGCTCCTATTTCTTAATGCACATCATAGAACATTATTTTTTTTAAATATTTTTTTTTGCTAATTTCGTTTTCTAACTTAAACATTTTAATAATATGAAAAAATTAGTTGTTTTATTTGTTATTGCAGTATTTGGATATACAGCAACTGCACAGGGAGTTTTTAAAATTGGTGCAACTGCAGGTGTTGCTGTATCTGACGCAGGTGATGTTGCGGATTGGGCTTTAGGCGTTGATGCATACTACATGTTTGAAAAAGTAGATGCTGTTATTAATTTTGGACCTACTGTTGGATTCAGAAATTTCTTTATGTCTGAAGATGCATTTGATGATGGGCAATTCTTACCAGTTGCTGCTGCTGCAAGATTAAAACTATTTGGTATTTTAACTGGAGGTGCTGATTTAGGCTATGCAGTAGGTATTAACGATGGTAACGATGGAGGGTTTTATTATCGACCTGTCGTTGGTATCGATATTGCAGATACGATTGAACTTAATGTTTCTTTTGAAAGTATTTCAAATGATGGTGTTACCTGGGGAAATCTTAATGCAGGCATTTTATTTGAATTCTAATATAATATTCAAAGCATGAAAAGGAGAAGCTAAATTGCTTCTCCTTTTTTATTTTTAATTTAATTATCATTTTACATCAAAAAATATCTCAACAAAGATTGGAATTCGTTAAGGCTAAAATTTCTAATTAGAATGAATATCTCACCTAAATGTTTTACCGAATCCAATAGGATTATGCTAGACGGCAAACTAGACCAATAAAAAACATAACCATCTATGACTGAAATTTTTTTAACCAAGACCAAAACCTTACGTTTTTTATTAATTCTGTTTTTTTCTATTAATAGTTTTGCTCAAAACAATGCAACGATTGTAAATGACTCAATATATAATGAGCTTCCGAAAGCTATTCCTGTCGTTAAGATTATAGAAGAAATTGAAATAGCTACAGAAGAAATTAAGGAAGCAAGAAGAAAGACTCAACCTAAATCTTTTATTGTAAATATTGATTCTATCTATCCTTCTTACAAAATATTTATCTTAAATAAGCGACAACAAGCACTAAATTTTATCTCTTCAGAACCTAACAAACAAAAGGTTAATAATTTACTTAATGAGTGGAAGCGTTATCTTGATTATTTAAAATCATGGGAAACCACAATTAACAATCAACTAGAAAAAAACAGTATAATACTGAAAGATATTACATTTAATGAAAAGACATGGGAATTAACACTTTTAGATTCTGTATATCTAAAAACCCCTATAGAAATAAAAAATAATATTAGTTCAGTTCTTGACGAATTCAAGGACATAGAAGCTGTAATAATAGAGCAAAACGACAAAGATTTAGTTCTTGAATCAAAGATTAATTATTTAATTTTTACAGCTACTGATGTTATAGAGAAAATAGAAAATTTAAAAAATACTAAGGTCTACAATGTCCTTCACAAGCGACATAGTGCTTTATGGAATACATCCTTTAAAAAGACTAAATCATCTGATGTTAATATTAATGAAAATGCATATTTTGGAAATATCTCTTTAGAGTTTTTAAAGACTTTTGAAAAGCTGTTTTATTTATTTGGATTTCTTGTACTTGCCTTAATTTATTTCATTACATATTTAAAAAAAGGATTTGTTTTATACCAGACAACGAAGAACGATATTGAAAAAACCACCAAATCTATACTCTATAATCAATCATGGCTTATTGTAGTTTTCATTAGTTTAATTATTACAAAACTATTGTTTCTAAATTTACCAGATTTAATAAATGATCTACTTACACTTCTTTTATTGCTTTCAACTATCCCGATTGTCAATCCTTCGATATCTGCAAAATTTAAAAAACTCGTTTACCTAGTAATTTTATTTTTCATCCTAGATAGTGCAAAAACATATATTTGGTTTGAATCTTATCAATATCGTATATATCTACTCATTGAAGCCTTTTTAGTAATTATAAGTCTCTATTATTTTACACACCCTTATAGACAACTTAAAGCACTTGCAAAAACAAAGCTTTCACGCTTTTTAATTAAACTAACCCCTGTTTTTTATCTTCTAATAATAATTTCGATTATATCTAATATTATAGGTTATACAAATCTTACTGATATCACTTTGAAAATATGTACCCAAGGCATTGTTTTAAGCATTATTTTTTATGGAATCTTAATCGTTATTCAAGCTATTTCTGATGCTCTTTTACATCGCCATTATAATTCAAAAGAATCCTATGATTCTAGTATTAAGCTTAAAGTTGAAACAAAGTTAACCCAGTATATAAGGCTTACCTTATTTGTGAGTTGGTTACTTCTATTTTTACAGATTTTAGACCAATTGAAATCAATACTTAATTTCTTTGGCGATATACTAAGTGAGCCCTACAGCGCTGGTAGTATTACATTTACAATAGGTTCTATTGCAGCATTTTTATTGATTTTAATTTCTTCTTTCATCATTACCAAAATAATTTCTTTCACCTTAGATGAAGGAGAAAATACTTTGAAATTTCTTCATTTACCAAAAGGAATACCCAGAGCAATTTCTGTTGTATTACGTTATTTAATTTTAGCTTTTGGTGTTGTCTTTGCCTTATCGTCATTAGGTTTAGATTTAAGCGAATTTAACCTTATGGCTGGTGCTTTAGGTCTAGGTATTGGTTTTGGTTTACAAAACGTAATTTCTAATTTTGTATCTGGACTTATTTTGATTTTTGAACGTCCGATTCTACCAGGAGACACGGTCGAAGTAAACAACCTTATGGGAACTGTAAATAAAATTGGAGTTCGTTCATCTAAAGTGAGCACATTTGATGGTGCAGATGTTATTGTACCTAATAATAATCTTGTTTCTAATGACTTAATAAACTGGACGCTATCGAGTAGTTTAAAACGAACAGAAATCTTGATTGGCACATCATATGACTCTAATCCAAATCAGGTCTTAGAAATATTACTTGAATGTGCAAACAACTATCCGGAATTAGTAAAAGACCCTATGCCACAAGCTTTATTTAGTGATTTTGGGGATAACTCACTCAATTTTAGATTGCGTTTTTGGACACATTTTTCACTGAGCTTACAAGCCAAAAGTGATATCTCAATAGCAATATATAACAAGTTTAAGGAACATAATATTGAAATACCATTTCCACAACAAGATGTATACATTAAGGATTTTCCTAAACCTGAAACAGATAACGATAAATAAAATTATAAACAGAAAAATGAAACATAATTTTAATAGAGTTTCTCTAATGCTGTTGGTTCTATTTTCTGCAATCGCATGCAAAAACGAAACAAAAAAGACCGAAAAAGTTAAAACACTAGAAACTACCGAAGCGTTAAATGTATCAGGCAACTACGTTTCTGAAGACTATTCAAAAAGAAGCGAAGGCTATGATTGGGTGTCTGTTGCAATTACTGAAGCAGATAATAATCAATTGAATATTTCAGTCCGCTCACGAGCAGATAAAAAAAGACCAACTTGTTTATTTGACACAAAAGCTTTTAAAAAAAATGAGAACTCGTATGAATCCACATATGAGGGTAAAATAATTAAATTCGAGTTTTCCGAAGAAAATATCACTATTTATACTGAAAACTCAGACGATTCAAACATGTTGTATTTCTTTTGCAATGGTGGAGCTTCCTTAGCAGGAACTTATAAAAGAATCAACGAAGAATTAGATCAACAACAAATTGATTTAACTAAATTCATGAAAGTTTTAAACCTTCAAGAGGTAGGGTTTAATGTTTCATCAATAAGAAAAAATGGCAAGAACATGATGTCAATTTTTACTTTTGGTTTAGAAGAAAGCGAATACAGCGAATCATTCGATATTGAGGGTGAGCAGGTTATCGATGCAGAAGTTGAAGACCTTAATTCAGATGGTTCACCAGAACTTTTTGTTTACACACAATCTATCGGAAGTGGAAGTTATGGAAATGTTTATGCGTTTTCCGTAAACAATAAAAAATCTATGAGTCAGGTATATTTTCAACCAACAGCAGAAAACGACAAAATTAATAAAGGATATATGGGACACGATGAATTTTCGGTTGTAGAGAATTCTTTAGCTCAACGCTTTCCAATCTATAAAGAAAAAGACACCAATGCAAACCCAACTGGAGGAACTAGACAAGTTTCTTATAAATTAATTGATGGAGAGGCTTCTAGAAAATTAGTAGTTGATAAAGTTTCCGAATATTAAAACTACTGCCAACAACGCGTATAATTTATTGTTCGTTCTGTGTGTACTTTGAAAACCCAAGGGATTTTCCTAAGTGATTGTTTTATTTATTTATTTTGTTCCTTACCAGCACAACGAAACCATACACGAACTAGTTAGCGAAAATTCAAAATAAGTTTAATATTATTTTTTTCTTAATCTCCTCACTAACTCCTCTAAACCATTTAATTTGAGTTCGTAAACAGTTGCAAGCATTTCGCCTATTTGTCCTTTTGGAAACCCTTTGTTTCGGTACCACACCACATAATACTCTGGTAAGTCTATCATGTATCTGCCTTCATATTTACCATAAGGCATTTTGGCATTAGCTAGTTTGAGTAAAAATTGTTTGCTTTGGTCTTGGTTTAGCATCTATTTGTAGTAAGCTACTTTTTCTAGCTCTAGTTTTATACGCTGTTGCCATTCTTTTTGTTTGGCAACATTTTGTGAGTGATTACTATCTAAATCATACTGTTGTTGCATTTGCTTAAGCTCATCATTTATAGCAGTATGAATACGCTCCATTTGATCACTAATTTTTAGTGTAAACTTGGTTTGTGCAATGCGTTTTCTAAATTTGCGCGCATGCAATTCTGTGATATCAAAATGTAAACGCTCGTGGTCTAAAATAATAGCATTAGCATGTTCTTTTATATACCAAGATTTATCTGGATAAAAATGTGCATCTACAAAGGCATCATAATCCACGAGTTTGTTTTCAGACATTTTGGTAGAAAACCCAAAGGATATTCCTGAAGCTGTTACAGCCACAACAGTTGTTCCAGGTGATGGTTTGCCGTTAAAATCTTCCCAAGTTAATTGTAAATCATCACTCCATATGTAGGCACGTTCTTCTTGAACCAAACACAAACTAAACAAACAAGCGATAAGGAGTTTATACATAATGATTGTAAACGAGAAAAATAAACTATTTAGTATGAAGCAAAACTTATTGCTTTACCTCAACAATTTTTAAATCGTCATACTTTACAATAAAAACGGCTTCGTTGTAATACCCTCCAAATAATTTTTTGGTATAGCGAAACTTGCTTTCCACGTATTGTGTTTCAATGGCACTATCTGCTGCTTTGTATAGGTTATCTGCACTTGCTAGACGTAACAAAATGTCCATAGTCACATCAAAACCACGTGTTGCATACCTGTTTGGCAAACCTCTATATGTACGTTGGTAGCGCTCTACAAAAGTGTTACGCTTTTCAGAATCATAATCCAGATTATAAGATGGATAGTGGAATTTTAAACTTGACAAATCAAAGTTAGATATGTTTTCACCTTCAAATGCATCTTCTTTTTTAGTAGTTACTAAAATAACTTCGCGATTTACTTCAATAGGTCTATCTTTAGGACCTTCCATAGTAATTCCGTTAAACCCATTAAGCATACTTGAAACGTTTGAAATAAATCCTTCGCTTGCAGTTTCTAAAAACACATAATTACGCCCTTCTTTTAAAATAGTAGGAAGGTCGTCTGATAAAATATAAAAGCCTTCTTTACCATCTTTATTTTTTCTAGAGAAGATTTGTTTTACGTTATCAAATTCAGCTTTTATGGCATTGCTAGTTGCTCTATGTGCTTCATCTGCAATGACAATAATAGTTTTTGGCGTAGAATCTTGCTTCACAAAGTTTACTATTTTGCTCATTAGCAAATCATCCGAAGGCACCGTTTGAAATGTGTTATCGTATAGATTTTTTGGAACTGTTAAAGGCGAAACAGCAGGAACATTATCTCGTTTTAACATATTTGCTGCACGATCAAAATTATTAGCTATAAATGGTCCAATAACAGCATCGTAGTTTGAAAAATCATTATCACTAATAATAGATGATACTTCAGTCACCTTACCTTTTGTATCATAAACATCCAACTTAGTTGAAATTCCCAATTGTTTTGCCGAATCTATAGCCATTAACACTCCTGTATGAAAATCTAAAGAGATACTAAGTAATCCATCTGATTTGATTTGGTTTTTAACTTTATTAATTGAATCAAAGTCTATGCGATCCAGTCGAAACGGAATCATTACAGCCAATCGTTTCTTATCAAAATTGGTGATATTTTTAGCTAATGATGTACGATCAATATCAACTAAGTCAATACTATTTGTGGTGTTTAATGGCACTTTTAAAACCATTCCTTCTTTAAGGTTACCATCTTCTAGTTCTGGATTAAGCGCTTCAAGTTGCTCTTGGTCTAAACCTAGTTTTACTTTTAGTCTGTAAAAGCCTTCTTTTGGCAATACTGTGTAATAGTCAAAAGATTCTTCAACTACTTTTTCTTCGTTGTCTGCAATATTAGGAACGTTAATTTCTTGTCCTACTTGCAAGTCTTCAGTCATACCAAGATTTAAGGCCTCAAGTTCTGGGACAGAAATACCAAATTTATAAGCAACACGCCATTTTCCTTCTTTTGGTAAGACTGTATATTTTTTAATGGTGTTTGCTAAGTTACTTTTGATTTTTACTGTACCATACTCAGGAATTTGAATCTTATCACCTTTTCTAAGGTTTTCAGAATATAAAGATGTGTTATGCTTTTTAATTTCATCAACCGAAATATTATATAATTGAGCTATACCATATAATGTTTCTTTACGCTTTACTTTATGCGATTTATAGCTCAATAATCTTGTTTCTTCTATTTCAATTGGCTTATCTAAAAATTTAGTATTCGGAATTATTAATACAGTATTTGGAAGTAAGGTTGTTTTAGCATCAGGATTAAGTGCGAAGATATCAAAAGGAGTGACCATATATTTTCTGGCAATTTCCTCAATGGTTTCTCCTGGATTTACTTTATGAGTCTTGTAATTTTGAGCTATTACATTGCTACAAAACGCCAAGACAAAACTGAATGCTATTAAAAAATTTTTCATTTGTTCTATTTAAACTATATACGTGTTATATCTCTTTATAGATTTAGACACCACTAAGTCACATTATTAATACTATTCCCATTCAATGGTTGCTGGTGGTTTAGAACTAATATCATATACTACTCTATTAACGCCTTTCACCTTATTTATTATATCGTTAGATATTTTTTGTAAAAACTCATAAGGTAAATTCACCCAATCTGCTGTCATACCATCTGTACTTTCAACAGCTCTAAGTGCTACACATTTTTCATACGTTCGTTCATCTCCCATTACACCAACACTGCTTACAGGAAGTAACATAGCTCCTGCTTGCCATACTTTATCATATAAATCCCATTCTTTTAAACCACTTATAAAAATGTGATCAACCTCTTGTAATATACGAACTTTCTCAGGTGTAATATCACCCAAAATTCTAATAGCTAAACCAGGTCCAGGAAAAGGATGACGTCCTAATAACTCTGGATCAAGTCCCATGGAAGCACCTACTCGTCTTACCTCGTCTTTAAACAAGGTCTTTAAAGGCTCAACTATTTTTAGCTTCATAAAATCTGGCAAACCGCCAACATTATGATGACTCTTTATCGTTGCACTTGGTCCTCCAGTTGCCGAAACACTTTCAATCACATCTGGATAAATAGTGCCTTGAGCAAGCCATTTTACATCTTCAATTAAATGCGCCTCATCATCAAAAACTTCAATAAACACACGTCCTATTGCTTTTCGTTTTTTCTCAGGATCGCTTTCTCCAGCTAGTGCATCCAAAAAGCGTGCCGAAGCATTAACACCTTTTACGTTAAGTCCCATACCTTCGTATTGATTCAGGACACTATCGAATTCATTTTTACGAAGTAATCCATTGTTTACAAAGACACAATACAAGTTTTTACCAATGGCTTTGTTTAGTAAAACTGCTGCTACAGTTGAATCTACTCCACCAGATAATCCAAGTACAACTTTATCGTTTCCTATTTTTGCTTTTAAAGCTTCAACCGTTTCTTCAACAAACGATGTTGGTGTCCAATCTGGATTCACCTTAGCAATATGCACCAAGAAATTTTCTAGTAATTGCTTCCCATCAGTTGAATGATATACTTCTGGATGAAATTGAATGGCATAGGTAGTTTCGCCATTAATTTTATACGCTGCATTTTGCACATCGTGTGTGCTTGCCAATAATTCGGCATTGGTTGGTAAATCTTTAATGGTATCACTATGACTCATCCATACTTGTGATCCTTTATAAATATTGCTAAAAAAAGCTTCACCTTCTTTTACAAAAGATAAATTAGCGCGACCATATTCGCGCGTGTTAGAAGGTGCTACATTTCCACCAGAAAAATGTGCTAAATATTGCGCTCCATAGCAAACACCTAATAGTGGTTTTTTACCTCTAATGTTTGAAAGATCTGGATGCAAAGCGTCTTCACCTCTCACAGAATATGGACTTCCAGATAAGATTACAGCTTTGTAGTCGTCTATATTTGTTGGAATTTTGTTGAATGGATGTATTTCGGAATAAATGTTGAGCTCTCTAACTCTACGTGCAATAAGCTGAGTGTATTGCGATCCGAAGTCTAATATTAGTACCTTGTCGTGTTGCATGTGCAAAAGTAATCATTTGCGATTTTTTAGCAACTTTTAAATTAGAAATTTTCACTACTTTTCGATAAGTTTTTAACAATTGAAAAATGATAATTACGCTTAAAAAAATGGTTAATAAACCAAGTATTTTAACCATTGTTAGAAATGATACAACTTCAACTTGGTCAAAATTACATCGAGGATTAGAAACTCATGATTTAGCACATTATGCGGTAGAGTCGACTTTGAAATTTACAAAGGCTTTTTACGGTTTAATAAATGAAGGATATACGGTTGCAGATTTTGAGTTACCTAAAGAACAGCGTCCTTTTGCATTGAGACCAGAAAATTTACATCCTGAAGCTATTATTACTGAGCACATTGTAAATATGCTAGAAGTTGAATTATTAAATAGCGGTTTCAATAATAAGTTAATTGAAGAACTAGAAGTTATTTTAAAAAACAATAGCTTTAGTATTCCTGAAAATCTAAATAGAAATACACTAAATATTATAAGAGAGACCTACCATAAATTATATAATCAATGGCTTGTTTTAGAGGATGGACAAGAGCTTAACATAAAATTTATGTCATAGTATCCAAAATCATCCTAATATCTTCTTCAGTGGTATCTGGATTGATAAAACAAAAACGTGAAACTGTTTCAAAAGCATTTCCATTTTTCCATTTGGTAGGTGTTACCAAAGCAAAACCTTTGTTGTGATTTTCATAAGTCCAATGCGTATAATCCTCAGGTTTCCATCCTATTCTTCTGTAAAGTACACAAGACAAACTTGGCTCTCTAACCAACTCAACATTTGGGTCTTCTTCAATCATCTTGCCAGCAATTTGAGCCAATTCAATACCACGTTCAACAGCTTCTTTATATTTATCCGTTCCATGAGTTGCTAATGAAAACCATAAAGGCAATCCTCTTACGCGACGTGTGAGTTGTATTTGATAATCGGTTGGATTAAAACCATGAGCACCTTCGTCTTTAAAGATATCTAAATAAGACCCTTGCTGTGAGTGCGCATTCATTGCTAATTCAGGTTGCTTATAAATGACTGCACCACAATCATAAGGTGAAAACATCCATTTATGTGGATCAATTGTGATACTATCTGCTTTTTCAATACCATTAAATAAATGACGTACAGAATCGGCTGCTAAAGCGCCTCCTCCATAAGCAGCATCTACATGAAACCAAATATTTTCTTTCTTACAAACTTGAGCAACACCTTCTAAATCATCTATAATTCCAGCATTGGTAGTTCCTCCAGTTGCCACAACTGCAAAAAGTCGTTTACGTTGGTGAAAGTTCAATTTATCAATGGTTTCGCGAAGTGCAGTTCCTGTTAGTTTTTCTTCAGAATCTACCAATAAGATATCTACATCGGCAACTTTCGCCATAGCTTTTATAGAAGAATGTGCTCCAATAGAGGTAATAATTAGGCCTTTTTCTCTTTTATAAGTTTCATCTTCTCTCCAGTGTTCTCTAGCTGTTACAATTGCCGATAAGTTAGCCGCAGTTCCTCCACTTGTAAATACGCCAAAAGCACCTTCAGGTAAACCAGTTAAGGATACAATCCATTTCATAGCTTCGTTTTCGCAGAAAATTCCTCCTGCGCCTTCCATCCAATAAGCACCATGAATACTCGATACAGAGGTTACCAAATCAAACATCACAGCAGCACGTGTTGGTGCTGCAGGTACGAAAGCTAAATTACGAGGATGATCTACAGGTACGTTTGCTTTTGCTAAATGTTGCTTCCATAAATTAAAAGCATATTCTCCACCAATTCCTTCCTTGGTTATAGTCTCGCCAACTAAAGCCTTAAGCTCTTCTGCTTTTTGTGGTTTACCAATTTTTTGTTTTGTATGTGAAAGTCTATCGATTGTATATTTCATGACATCCATAGTCATTTCAATAAGCTCAATATCTATCTTATGCATGTCTTACAGTTCTAATATTAAAAATTCACCTTTTAGAGGCTGCAAATTTAACATTAACTGTTGGATTAATTGATCTCCAAACTCAAGATAAAGTTCAGAAAAATTCAAATTACGTTCTTGTAAACTTTGACCTGGAAATAGTTGGTCTTGAATTTCTGTAATTCGAGAAATTTGATCGTTTAGTTTTCGTTTTTGAGCTTTTAACAAGCGCTTTTCAAGATTTGTTAATCCTTTTAATTGCTTTTTTTCTTGAGCTGCAACTGCTCCTAAAAACGACTTATCGGTTTCTTCAGCTAGCTGAAACAGTGCCTTAAACTGTTGATGTAGATATTCTTTTTGAGTTGAAAAGTCGATATCAATAGTCGATAATTTTTTCACCTGCTTATTGACTAAATCATCTTGTTTTGCAAAAAGTTCTTTCACAGTTATTCCAAGCTTATCGAGTTTTTCTGATTGTTTAGTTGTTTTAATCAACACAGAGTTTCTTAGCAATAACATTGGAAACGGAACGTTTACTGCTTCAAAATAAGATTTTAATTGAAACCAATACGCAAGCTCTCCTCCTCCTCCAATATAACAGAGATTTGGCAAAATCACTTCTTGATATAAAGGACGCATAATCACATTTGGTGAAAATCGTTCTGGATGCTTTTCTAATTCTTCTAGTATTTCAGATTTGGTAAATGAAATATTTGTATCGACGACCTTATAAACATCATTTTCAAAAGTGATTCGTTCTCTTAAGCCTTCTTTTAAGTAAAACAGATTAATTTCTCGAGAGTTTACTTGAACATTAAACCCTAAGTCGTTCATTTTCTCACTAGTTTCAGAAACTTTATCAAACGAAATTTGTTCTATCAATTCTCTTTTTACATAAGGTGAAAACTGAGATTTTAAATTAGCATCATCTGCATCAATAATTACCAAGCCATAAGAGCCAAATAACTCGTTAGCAAGAAAACGTGTAGCTTCCGCAAGATTATTATGTTCTAAATAACTTCTTTTAAAAAGTTCTTTTATATAATTAGCATTTTCACCAAAGCCTAAATTTGTTTTAAAAACCTCAAGGACTTTATCAAGACCTTCTGTATTTAAATGACCTACAGCTCCTGAAGCACCTCTTGACCATTGTACTTTTTTTCCTTTAAAATTGAAATAATTAATTTCTTCAAAATCATGGTCTTCAGTTGCCATCCAATATACAGGAACAAAATTACAATCAGGATATGCTGTCTTTAACTCTCTTGACAAGTTAATTGCTGAAATAATTTTATATAAAAAGTAAAGTGGTCCAGTAAATAAATTTAACTGATGACCCGTTGTAATTGTAAACGAATTTTTCTCTCTTAACAATTCAATATTTGCATCAGTTAAACCAAACACATCAATATTCTTGTATTGGTTTTTTAGTGCATTAACTAAAATAGTTCTTGACGTTAATAGAACAGATGAAGATTTTTCATCAATCTGATCTTTAAAATTTTCTAGCTTTGGAAATCTGTTATATAAAGGTTTTATCGCCTCATTTTCGTCCAGATAATCACAAATTAATGCTGAAAAATAGTTGGTGTCTTTAAAAGAAATACAGTCAGTTGGCATGCTAAATATTAAAATCGAATGTAAATATAATGCTCTTAAATATTTTAAGTCCTAAATTTTAGTTAATTCGTTTTTGTTTAGTGCTAGAATTTAACGTCTTATTATAACAAATTTCGTTTCTGCTTGTTATATTTACATTCATTTTTTAACAAACTCCAACCACAATGCAAAAATTTTTCAAAGTATTACTATTTGTTTGCTGTTCCATAACAGTGACAATTGCACAAAACATTAAATCTCCAAGTGAATTTTTAGGTTATGAAATTGGAACACAATTTTCTAGACACCATCAAGTCATAGACTACTTTAAACATGTAGAATCTCAACTTCCCAATCAGGTAAAAATGGAAAAATATGGAGAGACCTATGAACGTCGTCCATTATATGTGACTTACATTTCTTCTGAAGAAAATATGAGAAACCTTGAAACTATTAGAGAAAACAACTTAAAAACAACAGGAATTTTAGTTGGCGAATCAAATACTACAGATATTGCAATAGTTTGGTTGAGCTATAATGTGCATGGTAATGAAGCTTCAAGTACCGAAGCAACAATGCAAACATTATATAATTTATTAACGGAAAATAAAGATTATTTAAAAAACACAGTAGTTATAATAGATCCATGTATCAATCCTGATGGACGCGATCGTTATGCAAACTGGTATAATAAAACAAAAAGCACGCCTTATGATATAGATCCTCAAGCGAGTGAACATTCTGAGCCATGGCCTGGAGGAAGAGCAAATCATTATTTATTTGATTTAAATCGCGATTGGGCTTGGGCTTCTCAACAAGAATCACAATCAAGATTAAAAATATACAACAAATGGATGCCACATATTCATGTTGATTTTCATGAACAAGGCATAAATAACCCTTATTATTTTGCTCCTGCCGCAGAGCCTTATCATGAATTAATTTCAGATTGGCAAAGAGATTTTCAAGTACAAATAGGAAAAAATCATGCGAAGTATTTTGATGCTAAAGGGTGGTTATATTTTACACGAGAAAGTTTTGATTTGTTATATCCTAGTTATGGTGATACCTATCCAACTTATATGGGAGCTATTGGTATGACTTACGAACAAGCAGGTGGTGGTCAAGGAGCACTTGGTGTATTAAGAAGAGAAGGTGATATATTGACCTTAGTTGATCGTGTTAAGCATCATACTACAACTGGAATATCGACAGTTGAAATTGCATCAAAAAACGCAGCTAAATTAAATGCTGAATTCAAGAAGTTTTTCAATACTTCAGGTTTAAAATATAAGAGCTATGTAATGCAAGGTGACCAAGATAAAATTGAAACTTTAAAAGCGCTTTTAGATCGTCATGAAATTAAATATGGAAATGCTTCTAATGGGAAAGTTTCTGGTCACAAATATAATACCGCTTCACAAGGGAGTATGACAACAACTTCTAATGATTTAGTAATAAGCACCAACCAACCAAAAGGGAAAATGGTAAAAGCACTATTTGAGCCTAATGCAAAATTAAGTGATTCATTAACTTATGATATTACTGCATGGAGTTTGCCTTATGCTTATGGCTTAGAAACTGTTGCAAGTACAAGCTTAGTTAATTCAACTAATAATGTTAGTAATAATTCAGTAGCATCGTTATCAAATGCCTATGGATATGTTAGTGACTGGAGTTCTATGACGGACGCAAAATTTCTTTCGACATTGCTTCGTGAAAATATTAAAGTACGATTTACTCATGAGCCATTTGCTCAAAATGGAAATACATTTAAACGAGGATCATTAATCATTTTACAAAGAGATAATACACATATTGCAAATTTCACTTCTGTTTTAAGTGCTATTGCTGTTAAAAAACAACAACCATTAACAGCTATTAATACTGGGTTTTCAGATGTATTCCCAGATATGGGTTCTTCTTCTGTTAGACTTATTGTAAAGCCAAAAATAGCAATGATTTCAGGTGAAGGAACTTCTTCATTGAGTTATGGTGCAACATGGCATTTCTTTGAACAACAGCTACATTATCCTGTAACTTCAATCAATTCAGAAAATTTTAATCGCACAAATCTTGACGATTATAATGTTTTAATATTACCTAGTGGAAATTACAGAAGCATGCTTGATGAAAGTGGAATGACAAAATTACAATCTTGGATACAAGCAGGAGGTAAAGTTATTGCTATTGACAGAGCATTAAGCGCATTTGCAGGGAAAAACGGATTTGGGTTAAAGTATAATGAAAGTAAAGCTGACGAGAAAGATGAAGACAACAACCTCATTCCTTATGCAAATAGGCGACGTGAATATGCTAAGCAAATGATTACTGGAGCTATTTTTAAAACGAAAGTTGATAATACACATCCAATGGCTTATGGTTATTCTGACGAGTATTTTAGTCTAAAGTTAGGAGCTACTTCTTACAGTTTACTTGATGGAGGTTCTAATGTTGCTCACATTGGAGAAAATGTAACTAAAGTATCTGGTTTTGCTGGAATTGAAGCAATTCCAAAATTAAAAAACTCACTAGTTTTTGGAGAAGAAAACCAAGGTAGAGGTAGTGTCGTTTATATGGTAGATGATACATTATTTAGAGGTTTTTGGGAAAATGGCAAACTCTTTTTTGTAAATGCCATATTCTTTGCTAATAACTAAGCATTTAAAATATGAATAAAATAGTGTCGTTATGCTTTTTTGTTGTCGCCTTACTTTTAAATTCATGTAAAGTCCAACAAACAAAAAGCGAAACTTACTTTGATATAGTTAGACCTTTATTTTCTGGAGAAAAAGCTTATGAAACAACAGCTTATGTAGAGCAGTATTGGCGTGTACCAGGAAATACTGGTTTCAATAATAGTATCTACAGAATTATTGAAAATCTAGAAGCTGCAGGTTATATAGATGAAGACATTGCAGATGCAAAGGAAAGATTTGTATATCGTTTAGAAAAACGACCAATGGAAAACCCAACATGGGAACCAATAGATGCTGAATTATCAATTGTGGGAATTTCAGAACCGCTTTTAAAATTTGAGACCAATAGAAGTATGATATACCTAAACGCTTCCTCCACTCCAGAAGAAGGTGTTACGGCTGAAGTTGTTCATATTGAATCTTTAAATGATTTTAAGACAAAAGACATTGAAGGCAAAATTGTGTTTTCAGAAATGAGTCCATATCGCTTATATGATGCAGCTATAATTGAAGGGAAGGCGCTAGGTTTAATAACCTATAACAATCCAGATTATTTGCAACCTGAAAAAAATGTAACATCTATCCAGTTTAGAAGTATGCGCTATAAAGAAGGTATAGATGCTTGGGGAATTGCATTGTCATTTCAAGCCAAAGAAATATTGAAAAATGAACTAACTAAAGGTGTGGTTAAGGCTAAGGTTAACATTAAAACTAAAATATATTCATCTGAAGAGTTAACTCTTGTTGCCTTTATTAAAGGAACAGATTTAACTAATGAAAGTCTTGTTTTTAGTGCTCATGTTCAAGAGCCAGGAGCTAACGACAATGCCACTGGAGTTGGCACACAATTAGAAATGGCTATGCTTTCTGCTGAGCTTGTTAAAGCAAATAAAATAGACACAAAAAGAACATTGACATTTCTTTGGGGCGATGAAATCTCATCAACCAGAAGATATATTGAAGAAAACAACGGGAAAAATACAACTATAAAATGGGGAATTAGCTTAGATATGGTTGGTGAAAACACAGATGTAACTGGTGGCACTTTTTTAATTGAAAAAATGCCAGATCCAAGTGCAATATGGACCAGAGGAAAAGACAAGCATACCGAATGGGGAGGACGACCTTTAAAAGAGGAAGATATGAAACCTCATTACCTCAATGATTTCATTATAGGTGTTTTTAAGGAACAAGGTGAATTTGCAAACTGGAAAGTTGAAACCAATCCATTTGAAGGAGGCAGTGACCATACACCATTTTTAAAAGCCGACATTCCAGGACTATTGTTATGGCATTTTACAGATCAATTTTATCATACAGATAATGATCGTATTGATAAAGTGTCTCAAGAAACCTTGAAAAATGTTGGAACAGGAGCGTTAGCAAGTGCTTTTAAATTATTAAATGCTGATAAGAATTTCGGATTACAACTTATTCGTTTAACAATGAATGCTGCCAAAACAAGACTTAATGATGAATTTGCAATTAGCAAAGCTGCAATTATAGATGGAGCCGATAGTGAAAAGCAACTTGCTATTTTAAACTCTTGGCATAATTGGTATACCGATACTTTAGACACTATTAAAGATGTCGAACCTATTGAAGACACTGAGCTCAATACAGCTATATTGAAAGCAAAAGAAGAATTGAATCTCTTTACTAAGTCATTAGAAAACAAATTATCAAAACCAAAAAATTAAACACTAAACATAATGAAACGATCTCATTTTAAATCGCTTGCCCTAATCCTACTTCTTTTTAGTTTGGCTTGTTCAAATGAAAAGACCAAAGAATCAAAAGAGTTTAAAGTTGATTACGAAAAAATCACACTAGACAATGGCTTGCAAGTTATTTTTCATATTGATCGTTCCGATCCAGTTGTGGCAGTTGCTTTAACGAGTCATGTTGGTTCAGCTAGAGAAATTGAAGGTCGTACAGGATTTGCGCATTTATTTGAGCATTTACTTTTCTTAGAATCTGAGAATTTAGGTAAAGGTGGACTAGATAAAATGAGTGCTCGTATTGGTGGTTCTGGTGCCAATGGATCAACAAGTAGAGATAGAACTAACTACTTTCAAACAGTTCCAAAGGATGCCTTAGAAAAAATGATTTGGGCCGAAGCTGACAAATTAGGTTACTTTATAAATACAGTTACAGATCCTGTTTTAGCTAAAGAAAAGCAAGTCGTAAAAAACGAAAAGCGTCAAAGCGTAGACAATCGCCCTTATGGTCATAATTTTTACGTCATAGACAAAAACTTATATCCAGAAGGTCATCCTTATAGCTGGGAAGTTATTGGTTCATTAGAGGATTTACAGAATGCTACACTTCAAGATGTAAAGGATTTTTATAATCGTTGGTATGTTCCAAATAATGTAACACTTACTATTGCTGGTGATTTTGATGTAGATCAAGCCAAAGATTGGGTCAAT
>Ga0075467_10001749_pt1 | contig 17806 bp, 17 predicted proteins | sample DEB08_DNA_9_FD_75067 | JGI IMG/M metagenome (GOLD analysis project Ga0075467, IMG submission 75067) | Aqueous microbial communities from the Delaware River and Bay under freshwater to marine salinity gradient to study organic matter... | ecosystem: Environmental > Aquatic > Marine > Coastal ... | reverse complement strand
CGGGTCGACGCTGTCAAAGCCTTGGCGCACTTCGAAATGCACGTAAGCGTCGTCACCATCGCGCAGTTTGGCGATGTTTTGGCCGCGCGCCACGCTGTCGCCCTTGGAGACTGAGACATCGGTCACATTGGCATAGACCGTCAGAAGATTGCCCGCATGGCGCACCACCACGATGGGCACGCCTTCGGCGCTTTTGGTGATGGCGGCGACGGTGCCGCTGTCGGCGGCCTTGACCGCTGTGCCGGGTGCCGCCTTGATGTTGATGCCTTCATTGCGGCCCTTGGCGTAGGCGCGGATGATGCTGCCTGTGACGGGGGTGACCATTTTGGCCGCTGATGCGGGTTTGGTCACCTGACCGATATTCGCTACCGGTTTGCTGGGCTGTGCGGCGGGCAGGGGCCCTGCGGTGTCGTCCTTTGGCAGCGGTTTGGCGGCCGAAGGCGGGACGGGCGTTGGGCTGCCTGTGCCGGGCAGGGTCGGTTTGGCCGTTTGCGCCTGTGTTGCGCTACGCGCGGGCGGGTTTTGTTTGGGCACGGGGATCAGCAGGAACTGCCCCTCGCGAATCGCGAAATCCGCGCCCAGGCCGTTCCAGTCTGCCAGGGCCTTGATCGGCACATTATACAGACGTGCGATGGTATAGGCGGTTTCGCCGCGTTCGACCTTGTGGCGCACGGGTTCCTTGCCGGTCTGTGCCGGGGGGGTGGCCGCCGGCTGTGACGCAGGTGGCAGGGCGGCAGTCTGGACGCCGGTGGGTTCGGGCGCGCGGTCAATGGCGTTGCCTGCAAGGCTGGTGATGTCCACGGGCTGGATCGGGCCGGTGCTGACAGCGCCGGTCGCGGCAGAGGGTTCGGCCACGCGGCTGGGCAGGGCCACGATTTCATCCTGGCGCAATGTCACGTCAGGTGCCATGCCGTTGAAACGGGCCAGCGTGTTGAGATCAACGCCCACGCGGTTTGCAACATCAGCCAGCGTATCGCCGCGGCGTGCCACGACGACCTGGTAATTAGGATAGGAAATGACGCCGCGGTCATCGGGGCGCGGACGGTCTGCCAGGGATGCAAGGGCCGCATCAGCGGTGCTGAAGCCGCCCATTGCACCGCGCATGTCGAAATCCAGCCCCGGGTTGGCGCATGCCGCCAATAGGCCCGCGCTGGTGCCGGCCAAAAGGGTCAGCCGCAGTTTCTTGTTCAAACCGATTTTGCCTGTTTTATGCACGTGCATCTGCCTGTCCTCATCCGCTCTGCCCCTTGTTGCCGGGGTTCGGCGGCATGATACCCTATTAGCTGTCTTTGCCCAAGCCCTCGAGCAGCGGAACGAAGCGCACAGAGCGTAATTCGTCATAATGCAGCCCGTCTGCTGTCTTTGTGACCCGAATGAGGTGCTGAACTGCATCGGATTGGCCCACGGGCAGCACCATGATGCCGCCCATCTTGAGCTGGGCCAGCAGCGGACCGGGCGGGTCTTCGGCCGCAGCGGTCACGATGATGCGGTCAAAGGGGGCCTGTTCGTCCAGACCATGGCTGCCGTCGGCGGTGATGGCCGTGATATTGACCAGGTCGAGACTGGCAAAAATCTCGCGGGCTTCGTGAACCAGACGGCGGTGGCGGTCAATCGTATAGACGCGGCGGGCCAGTTTGCTGAGGATTGCGGCCTGGTAGCCCGAGCCTGTGCCGATCTCCAACACCTTGTCGCGCGGCGAGACCTGCAAGGCCTGGGTCATCAGGCCTACAACCGAAGGCTGGCTGATGGTCTGGCCGCAGGCGATGGGCAGGGGCATGTCCTCATAGGCGCGTTCGGCAAAAAGTCCGGTGATAAAGGGACCGCGATCGACGCTTTCCATCGCGTTGAGGACGCGGGTGTCCGTCACGCCCTTGGACCGCAGCGCATAGAGAAACTGCATCTTGCGCTCAGCGATGGAGGTCGCCTCTTGGTTCATTTGTTGATGCCTGAAAGCTGATCGAGCATCTCGTGGGCGGTCAGATCGGCACGCATCGGCGTGACAGAGATATAGCCCTCAAGGTTGACAGCGGCGTCTGAGCCGGGGGCGGTCATGACCTGTTGATCGCCGCCCTTGATCCATGAAAACCGTCGTCCCGAAGGGGCGGTATGGGGTTCGGTGCCAAAGACCACGCCGGGGCGTCGTCCCTGGGCGGCCAGGCGGATTCCCTTGACGTCCGCCGCTGCGACGGGCGGGAAGTTCACATTGTAAAACAGGCCGTAATCCACGTCTTCTTTTGGGGTGGTATCCAGAATGCGGCGGATCACCTCTGCGCCGTGATCGGCGGCGGCCTGAAACGGGTTATCAAGGTCGCGGTTGGCGGGGCCGTAATATTGGGACAGGGCGATGGCCGGAAGCCCCTGAAGGGCTGCTTCCATGGCACCGCCAATGGTGCCGGAATATAGCGTGTTTTCCGCAGAGTTATTGCCCCGGTTCACCCCGGACAGCACCAGATCCGGCAGATTGTCACGCATGATGTCATGGACGGCGATCAGCACGCAGTCGGCAGGCGATCCTTCGGCGGCGTAGCGGTGCGTTTCCATCTGGCTGAGCATCGTGGGGTGCACATAGTTGATGCAATGGCCCACGCCCGATTGCTCAAAGGCGGGGGCAACCACCCAGACCTCGCCCTGTGGTCCGGCCAGGTCGGCTGCTATGGCTTCGAGCACCTCAAGGCCGGGTGCGGTGATGCCGTCGTCATTTGTGATCAGAATGCGCATGATATGCCCCTTTTTGCCTTGATAGGTGAGGGGCATCCCAGCGGCAAGAGAGGGGGGGCGTTTTGGAAAAGGCAGCGGCGCTAGAGTTGCGCCAATACCGCAGCCGCCTGGGCGTGGATGTCGTTCAGCGCCTCGCGGTTTTCACCGGGGAAGAAGCGTGCACGCGTGGCGGTGGGCATCGGTTCGGGCGTCACGATCTGTACCTTCGGGCCGATCTTGGCCTTTTCGGCGGCCCAGGCGCGGGCCAATGCGATCTGTGCGGTCTTGGTCGCACCGTAGCTGCCAAAGAATTGCTGCCCCATGCGCGGATCGTCAAAGAACACCGCAGTGCCGGTCAGGCCCAGAAGGGGCGACACATAGGTGATCAGCGTCGAGGTTGCGGTGATGTTGCAGGCGATGGACTTCGCCATGTCTTTTGCGTCGATGTGATCGGTGGGGGCCAGCGGTGCCGCGTGAATGGCGGTATGAAGCCATAGATCAAGGCTGCCCCAACGGTCATGGATGCCGCGGCACAGGGTGGCCATTGCATCTGCGTTGGTCACATCCATCGGGGCCAGAGTGGCGCTGCCGCCCTTGGCCTGGATGCGGTCATCCAGTTCTTCCAATGCGCCGGTGGTGCGGGCCACGGCGATGATGTGATATTCGGGGGCCAATGCCTCGGCAAGGGCGGCTCCTAGGCCACGAGAGGCCCCTGTGATCAAAGCTGTTTTTGTCATGATGGGCATGTGCCTGCTGGGCGCGCGGGCGTCAAGGGGCGGGTCAAGACTTTGGCAGGGTCAAGGTGCTGGTTTTACCGCCACGGGCCAGGATCACGCGGTCTTCTGCGATGGCGGTGACGGTTTGATTGGCCACCTGGTCCCCGATGATGACACGCTGGACCGTGCCCTTGCGGTCACGGATCAGGGCGGCGGGGGCGGTTTGGCTGCCGAAGACGCCGATCAGGGCCAGCCGGCCCAGATCGGCGTTTTGCGTGGCAAGGTCGGCCACGTTCTGGGGCGTGGGTTCTTGGGTGGTGGTGGTCATGTGCTGGCCTCTTGAGACTCGGTTGGTCCGATTTTGTGAGGGGCTAACAAGCGGCGGCGGCGGCGGGAAGGGTGGTCCTTTGGGCTCGGCAGGGATTGGCCGACAGGGTGGCAGAAGCCCGCCGGTGGAGGGCACAAGGGCCAAAACGCCAAGCGCCACTGCCTTTTGGGGCAATGGCACCAGGTCTTGTATCGGGGGATGGCCGCACAGGTAAGGGCGGTTTATTCGGCGGCGGTTTTCATCTCGAACCCTTGATCGACCTGATCAGATGGGGTGACGGGATATTCGCCCGAGAAACAGGCATCGCAATATTGCGGGCATTTTGCATTCCGCCCCTCGGCCTCTCCGACGGCGCGGTACAAACCGTCCAGCGAGATAAATTTGAGGCTGTCGACCGCCAGATGGTCGCGCATTTCATCCTCTGACATGGTGGCTGCCAGCAGTTTTTCGCGCTGGGGCGTGTCGACACCGTAGAAACAGGGCCAGGCCGTGGGCGGTGATGCGATGCGAAAGTGGACCTCTTTGGCCCCGGCATCCAGGATCATTTCCTTGATCTTGCGGCTGGTGGTGCCGCGCACCACCGAATCGTCCACAAGGATCACACGTTTGCCTTTGATCAGCGCCCGGTTCACGTTCAGTTTGAGACGCACACCCATGTTGCGGATCTGCTCTGTGGGCTCAATGAAGGTGCGGCCCATATATTGGTTGCGGATGATGCCCATGGCATAGGGAATGCCGGATTCGAGACTGAAGCCAATCGCGGCGGGCGTGCCGGAATCGGGAACGGGGCAGACCAGATCGGCCTCAACCGGGCTTTCCTTGGCCAGTTCGCGGCCGATCGCCTCGCGGGTTTCATAAACGGAGCGACCGCCGAGGATGCTGTCGGGGCGCGAGAAATAGACATGTTCAAAGATGCAGAAACGGGAGGCCTGACGGCGGAAGGGGAAATGCGATTCGACGCCTTTGGCGGTGATGACAACCATTTCGCCCGGTTCAATCTCGCGGACGAAATCCGCGCCGATGATGTCGAGCGCGCATGTCTCGGAGCTGAGTGCCCAGCCGTCACCGACCCTGCCCAGAACCAGCGGGCGTACACCCAGCGGATCACGCACGCCGATCAGTTTGGTGCGCGTCATGGCGACGACGGAAAACGCACCCTCCACCCGGCGCAGGGCGTCTTCCATGCGCTCTGGAATGGTGCGCTGCATGGAGCGGGCCATCAGGTGGATGATACATTCGCTGTCCGATGAGGACTGGAAAATGCTGCCGCGTTCAATCAATTCACGCCGCAGGGCGACCGCGTTGGTGATATTGCCATTATGGGCAATCGCCGCACCGCCCATGGCGAATTCGCCAAAGAAGGGCTGTACGTCGCGGATGGCCGTCTGCCCCTTGGAGCCGGAGGTGGAATAGCGCACATGGCCGATTGCCAGTTCACCGGGCAGATGTTTCATCACGCCTTCGGAGGTGAAGTTGTCGCGGACATAGCCAAAGCGGCGGGCGGATTGGAAGCTGGCCTGGGGGTCATAACTGACGATGCCGCCGGCTTCCTGGCCCCTGTGTTGCAGGGCATGCAGGCCGAGGGCGACAAAGTTGGATGCATCGGCGACGCCGATAACGCCAAAGACGCCGCATTCTTCTTTGAGCTTATCCTCATTCCCGTCGTCGCGCAGGTATGAGGTATCGAAAGGATGGGCGGGAGGCATGATTTTGGACAACGGGACAGCTCCGAATCCGGGAAGGGATGGACATGTATTTAGGGGGAATGGAGGCCAGTGTCACCCCGCTGCTGTCGTTATCCTTGTGCTTTGTTTGGCGGGGGCGCAATTCACGCGGTTATTGTGGTTCCGGCGCTACGCGGCGGAAGGGGATTGCAGGTCGTCTGACTGCATGGTCAGCAGGTCGGGGGGCGACGCCACGCCCAGCAGGGTACCGGGCAGCGAAAAGCGCACAACAGCGCCGGTCTGGTCGGGGGTGTTGCGCGCAATCAGCGTGCCGCCCCGCGCCGAGATCAGCCGTTTGACGCCAAATAATCCATAACCGCTGTCCGCCCTGAACTGTCCGCCATTCATGATCTTGAGGGCGGCATCCGAGAACCCCTTGCCATCGTCGGTCAGGGTGACTTCGATCATGCCGGGCATGCCTGTTGCGACCTGGATGTCGATCGCAAGCGGCTTGCGGCCCCCGTGTTTTATGGCATTTTCGATCAGGTTGCGCAGGGCGATCATCATGACCGTGCGGTCGGCCCGTATCGTCGAGAGGGAGCTGTCATAGACATGCAGCCCCTTTGGGTCCAGCGTATCGCAGATCTGATGGCACAGGGCGGGAAAGCTGAAGACGGTTTCATCGGCCTGTGTGGATTTGATTTCGACATGGCACAGCACATCGCTGATCAGATCCATTGATTTGACCGCGATCTTGTCGATCAGATCCAGCAATTCCAGCTTGCCGTCACCGTGGTCCTGGAAACCCTCGCGCAGCAGGTCGGTCAGGATGGCGACATTGCGCATGGGGGCGCGCAGGTCATGGGCGGCAAGCGCCACGAATTGTTCCATTTCGGATGACAGGGTGTCGAATTCGACCTTGGATTCCCTGGCGTTCTTTTCCGCCGTGACGTCGACAGACAGGGCATAGACCCGTTCGACCTGTCCGTTGGGCCCCAGTTGGGGGTTCAGCTGCGTGCGCAGGCTGCAGATTTTCCCCGCCATCGGCAGGTCCAGTTCATAGATCGCGCGCTGGCCGTTCTTGATCACAAAGCAATGGTGCGCATAGGCTGTCCGGCCATAGGAATCGGGATAGACATCAAGCGCTGTTTTCCCGATGTAATCCGAAGCGGGACGCCCGGAGATTTCAAGGGCATGGGTGTTTATGGCGGCATAGACCGGCTGCCCCCCCTTGTTCACCTCAAGCACAAAGATCGGTGCAGCAATGTAGTCAAAGATGTCGTGGCGCTGTGATACTGTCACAAAAGACCCCTTTCGCAGGGCTTTTGTAGAAAGCATGTCCTTAAGATGGGGTTAAGATCGTCCGACCTTTGGCCTATTGGCCGCAGTTGCCCACCAGAGCCTCGTAGCGCGATGTGATCCAGCCCAGCGCCGCTTCGGGGTTTTGCTGTTCAATCTGGCCAGTAAACCGCGAGAAAACCACCGCAGAGCGGCTTTCCTCGACGATGGTATATTGCTGGCCGGTCATCACCGTCTGGTAGACGAAAAAGGCGATGGCGACCAACAGGATGCCGCGCGCCACGCCGAAGACAAAGCCAAGCCCCTGATCGACGCCACCCAGCGCAGAGCGTTGCACCAGCGACGAAAACAGCGGGGTAAAGAGCGACACGACAATCAGCGCAACGGCAAAGACGATCGCAAAGGCCCCGATGATCGACAATTCACAGCTATCGGCCAGAAAATCACCGATGACCGGGATCTCACGCACCAGCGGTTCGACCTGCGGGGCAAAGAGAAAGGCCAATACGGCGGCGGCAACCCAGCCCAGAATGGCCATGCCTTCGCGCACCAGACCGCGGCCATAAGCCAGCAGTGCCGACAGGACAATGACAAGGGCCACCACGCCGTCGATGATCGTAAAGCCTTCCATTCGCTTCTGCCTTCTTACCCCTGGCGCGTTACCCTGCGCCGAATATTTCACCAACAAAACTGGTCAGATCGCTCATGGTGTTGAGTGAAATGCCAGCGGCCGCCGCAGCTTTTCCGCCTGCGGGGGCGATGGCGCTCGTAAAACCAAGTTTTTGCGCCTCTTTCAACCTGTTTTCCGTCTGAGAGGCCGGTCGCAGCGCCCCAGACAGGCTGATCTCGCCGAAAACGACGGTTTCGGCGGGCAGGGCCACGTCCTCGCGGGCGCTAAGCAATGCTGCGGCGACGGCCAGATCGGCGGCGGGTTCGGAAATTTTCATGCCGCCTGCAACGTTGAGATAGACATCAAGACCTGCAAAGGGGATGCCGCAGCGCGCCTCGAGCACGGCAAGGATCATCGCCAGCCGCCCGCTGTCCCAGCCCACGACGGTGCGGCGCGCCTGTGAATGGGGCGAGGGGGCCACGAGGGCCTGCAACTCGACCAGCACGGGCCGGGTGCCTTCGATGCCCGCAAAGACGACAGAACCTGCTGCGGGCTGTCCGCGCTCTGACAAGAACAGGGCAGAGGGGTTGGTGACTTCGGCGAGGCCCTGTCCGGTCATCTCAAAGACGCCGATTTCATCTGCGGGCCCAAAGCGGTTCTTGACGCTGCGCAGGATGCGAAACTGGTGGCCGCGCTCGCCTTCGAAATAAAGTACGGTGTCGACCATATGTTCGACCACGCGGGGGCCTGCGATCTGGCCGTCTTTGGTCACATGCCCCACAAGGATCACGCTGACCCCGCGGCGTTTGGCGAAACTGGTCAGCTCATGGGCAGCGGCGCGCACCTGCGAGACCGAGCCGGGGGCGGATTCGACGTTGTCGGCCCACATGGTCTGGATGGAATCGATGATCGCGAGGCCGGGGCGTTCGGCCTCCAGCGTGGTCAGGATGTCGCGCAGGTTGGTTTCCGCGGCCAGTTGCACAGGCGCATCCGACAGTCCCAGACGCTGGGCCCGCATGCGGACCTGCGCCGAGGCTTCTTCGCCGCTCACATAGATGGTCTTGACCCCTGCCAATGCGAAATGCGCGGCGGCCTGCAACAAAAGCGTGGATTTGCCGATGCCCGGATCGCCGCCCACCAGAATGGCGGAGGCAGCCACCAGCCCGCCGCCCAGCACCCGGTCAAGTTCGGCAATGCCAGAGCGGCTGCGCGGTGGTGGGGCCTCTTCGGTGGACAGGTCGGTCAGCTGCATCGCAGAGCCGCGTTTGCCGCCCAGCGATTTGCTGGGGGGGCCGGCAGAGATGCCCTTGTCCTCAATGATGCTGTTCCATTCGCCACAGCCATCGCAGCGGCCAGACCATTTGTTATAGCTGGCCCCGCATGCGGTGCAGGAGAATGTCTTGACGGGTTTTGCCATGGGGGTGTTTTGGCGCAGACGGGGGGCCGGGTCAAAGGGAAAGGTGACCGCGATGCGGTGTCGTGTGCAAACAGTTGGTCAGGGGGTCGGGGGGATGTCAGGGTGCGATGACTTATGGTCGGTCCGCCAGCTGATCAAAAGCGAGGCAAGGATGCAGCCGGTAAACAGATACAGCCCCCATGCGACTTCGATGCGGCCGACGCCGATGCCCTTGCTCAGCGTGATGTAGAGCGCGATCAAAAAGACATCCGCCATGGCCAGTTTGCCCAATGCGTGCAGCACCGGCAGCATCGTGGGTTTAAGCAGGCCGAAATGCACCAGCGCCAGCCCTATGGTTTTGACGTAAGGGGCAAAAAGCGCAAACAGCGTGACCATGAGGGCCAGAAAAATATCCGTGGCCCAGAGCGATTGAAGCCCGGTCAGCACGGAGATTTCATTAAGCGAAAACAGCGGCAGCAGGCCTGCGCGCATCAACGGGGCGGCCCATGCGACAGGATACAGGATCAGCAGTGACAGGTTGAGCAGTTTCAGCCACCAGCCCGCGTTGCTCACGTCAGATAGACCCTATCATAGCGCGCACCCAAAGAGGTCAGGATCTCATAGCCGATGGTCCCGGCAAAACCTGCCACCGTATCCACCGATTGATGCAACCCCAAGAGCTGCATCCGCTCTGGTTCCTGCGGCAGGTTGCTGACGTCCAATGTGATCAAATCCATCGAGACGCGCCCGATCACAGGTGCCTTGCGCCCCTCATGGGTAAAGGTGGCCTTTGCCCCCATGGCGCGGATCAACCCGTCGGCATAGCCTGCGGCCACAGTTGCCACGCGCATCGGGTTCTTGGCGACAAAGCTGTTTGCATAGCCCACGCTTTCGCCGGGCAGCACGTCGCGGATCTGGATGACGGGCACGTCCAGGGTCACCACGGGCACAGCATCTATGAACGGAAGCCCGCCATAAAGCCCGACCCCCGGACGCGTGAGGTCAAAATGATAGTCCTTGCCCAGCAGGATGCCGCCGGTGGCGGCCAGTGACCGTTTCACATCCACCCCTTGGGTCATTTCCACAAAGGTCTTGAGCTGGTGCTGGTTCATCAGGTGATTGGGTTCATCCGCGCAGGCCAGATGGGACATGATCAACTTGGGCCGCTGGGCCAGCGCGATGTTGCGCAGGGCGGCCCATTCGGCGGGCTCCATCCCCAGCCGGTTCATGCCGCTGTCCAGTTGCAGGCCAAAGGGATGACCCGGCAGCGCCTCCACATGGCACAAAAGCTGGTCGACGGAATTGATCATCGGGGTCAGATCGGCGCTGCGGATCATCTCGGCGTCGCCAGCCATATGGCCCGAAAACACATAGATGCCCGGACCCGGCCCCAAGGCCCCGCGCAATGCCACGCCTTCGCTGGCCAAGGCCACAAAGAAGATCCGCGCACCGGCATCCGCCAGCGCGGGGCCGACTTTGGCCACACCCAGACCGTAGGCATCAGCCTTGATTGTGGCTGCGGTTTCGCAGGTTGTGAGTTTGTCCAGAGCCTGCCAATTGGCAACAATGGCGCTAAGGTCGATGGTTAGTGTCGCAGAGCTCATCAGGTCGGGTCCGGCACGGGATCAGGAACGCGGGGCGTTGTTTACACAAAGCGGCTTTCAAGCCATTGTGGGCGGGTCTACCCAACTTGGCGTTGCGGAACAAGCGTGTAAGACAAATAGGGCGGAAGGACCGGGGGCATGACACGACTGAAGATCATGGCCGGACATTGGTCCATTGTGATCATGGCGCTGGTATGTGCCATGGCCTTTGTGGCGCTTTTGGTGGCGGGGCCGTGGTGGGCGTGGCTTTGTCTGCCTGCCGGTATTGCGGCACAGTTGCTGAATGAATACAGCCTGCACCGGCATGTCTTTCACCTGGCACCGCCCCGGCGGCAATGGGCCTTTGACCTGCTGTATCAGGCGCATTACGGGCATCACGATTTCCCCACAAACCTGCGCCTTTTCTTTGTGCCGATCTGGGTCGCGCTGCCGATGCTGGCGGGGAATTTTGCGTTGGTCTGGGGGATCGCTGCGGCGCTGGGCGTGTCGGGGGCGATCTGGGTGGCGGTTGCCATCGTGCCTGCGGGTGCGGTGGCGATGTTTCTGGTCTATGAGTGGTATCACATTACCGCGCATCTGAGTTTGCGCAAATCGGCCCTCGCGCGGCGGGTGACGCGGCTGCACAATGAGCATCATTTCCGTGACTTCAGCAAATGGTTCCATGTCAGCCCCGGCGGAGAGATCATTGACCGCGCCATGGGCACGCAGATCGACAGGGCAAGTTTGAAACAGCAGCAACGGATTGAATTTATCCGGACGCTGGGCCTGTCTCCGGATGATCCCCGGCTGATTGCCGCACGTCTGCGCTTTGCCGCCAAATACGGATTGAGCGCGAAAGACCTCGCACAGGCGGGGCAATTGCCCGCGCCGTCTGACCGGGGGTAACGGGCACCCGTTCCGGCTTTGGCCTTGGCTTTGGCTTTGGATTTGGTTCCTGGGCCCTGGTCGTGCCCCTGGCCCGAGGCCAACTCCCGTAACGTCACAAAACGCTTACTTGCTCTGTCACATGCGCCGATTACTCTGGTGGCAGTTCGTGGAGGAGACAGATAATGAACCATAACGTGAAAACCGCGCCGCTGGCTTTGGCCATCGGCCTTGCTGGGACGATGGCAATGGCTGAAAACCGAATTGATACGCAATTGCCCGGTGCGCCGGAATTGGCGGCCTATGGGGATTTGCCCGTGGGCGTGCGGCAATTGGAGATGGTGAACCCCGATCAGATCAATATTCTGGCCATTGATCCCGCAGCACCCAAGCCCGACACGATGCCGATGTACGACCGCCCGCTGACGGTCGAGATGTGGTATCCGGCAGCGCAGGGGGCCAGTGGGGACACCACGTTGAGGGCCTATCTGCGCGATGGCACGACCGAGGTAAGTTTGCAGGGCCGCGCCATGCGTGATGCACAGGCAGCCAGCCCCGATGCGGCCTATCCGCTGGTGTTGATCAGTCACGGCTATCCCGGCAACCGCTTCTTGCTGTCGCATCTGGCAGAGAACATCGCGTCCAAGGGCTATGTCGTGGCCTCCATTGATCATACCGACAGCACCTACCGGACCCAGGCTGCCTTTGGCTCAACATTGGTGAACCGGTCGCTGGATCAGTTGTTCGTGCTGGAAGAGATGGCCAAGATGGGGGCTGAGGGCGGTGATTTTGCAGGGCTTTATGATGCGCAGAACACCGGGTTGATTGGCTATTCCATGGGCGGCTATGGTGCCGTGATCACTGCCGGTGGCGGCGTGACAGAGGCCTCTGTCGGCTATCCATGGGGCGGGCCGCACGGGACGCTTGGCATCCATCAGGCGGGCAGTGAGACGCATAAGGCGCTGCCCGATGCGCGGATCAAGACGGCGGTGGCATTTGGCCCCTGGGGGATGAACACGGGCTTTTGGAATGCCGAAGGCCTGGCAGGCATCGGCATTCCGATGATGTTCATCGCCGGTTCGCAAGACGACGTGTCGCTTTATGAAAATGGGGTGCGGGCGCTGTGGGAGAATGCGTCGAACCTGCCGCATGCGCTGCTGACCTATGAGAACGGCGGCCATAATTCGGGCGCGCCGATGCCAGCCCCGGCAGAGAGCTTTTATTTCAACGCGGACAAGGGCTTTGACATCTCTGAGCATTATACCGATCCGGTCTGGAACACCGCGCGGATGAACAATATCGCGCAGCATTTCGTGACGGCCTGGCTGGATCAGCGGCTGAAGGGGGATGCGGACAAGGCCAGCTATCTGGAGCTGGTCGAGAATTCCAACGCCGGTGTGTGGTCGATGAACGAGGACGGCACGCCCAAGGAAGACCACAGCTATTGGAAAGGCTTTGCCAAGGGCACGGCCAAGGGTCTGCGCTATGAGGTGAAGGCGGTCGAATAGACCAAAGCCTGAATGGGCAGGCGGGGGGCCATTGGGCCGCCCGCCAACCCGTTTTTGCGGAAAACGGGACCTGCCAATGCCAAGAAACGGCTTAGTCGCAGCTGGTGGCAGCGGCGCATTGGGCGCGCTGGGATGCGATCAGTGCGGCGACCGGGGCGGTGTCGGCATACCCTTCGTGGGTGTCGCATAGAATGCCGTGATGCTGGGACAGATGGCTTTGCATCACCGGTATCCATGTGTCACTCACTGCGGTGACCCGTTCGGCAGTATAAAGCAGGTATTCCATGTAATAGCTGTAGGCGGTCAGGCGCAGTGGATCGGTCTTGATGGCGCAATAGTCCGGATCGGCAAAACCGGGTTTGTTCACCGAAAGCGCCACAAATTCACGATATATGTCGCGGGCCGATTGTGCGGCCTGAAGGGCCGCCGACGCCCGCATCTGCCACGGAATGGCGATCAAGGCAGCCAGAGCCACAAGGGCTGTCGTGATGGTGCCCAGGGCCTCAATCGCCGATGCATTGCGGTTCAGCCAGTTCATGCAGGCATCTGCTGGGTGGCGCAATGGATGCCGCCGCCAATTTCGCCCAGGGCATCGACGTTCAGCATCACAATCTCGCGGCCCGGATAATGGCGGATCAGCGCGTCCTTGGCCGCGGCGTCGGTTTCGGGGTCACCAAACTGTGCGGCGATCACCGCGTCGTTGCAGGCGTAGTAATTGGCATAAGAGGCGACAAAGTCGATCGCCTTGATGCGGCGTCTGTTTGGTTCTGCGATGGTGTCGATCTGCAGGCCGGCAGCCACCAGCGCATCATAGGTGTCCAGGGCGGCAAGGTGGAAAGGGTCGTCCATGTCCGGTTCATCCGGCAGGTTGATCAACACCCGGCCGGGGCCGGTAAACCGGGCCAGGCTGTCGATGTGGTAATCGGTAATATCCTGATCATAGACCCCTTTGGACCAGATCATTTTGTCAGCACCATAAGCGGTTAGCAGGCGTTCCTCAATCTGCGCGCGGCTTTGGCCGGGGTTGCGGTTTGGGTTCACCCAAGAGCTTTCATGGGCCATCAGGAGGCCGTGACCGTCGTGTTCCACGCCACCTGCTTCGCCGGTCAGGCCGCTGGGGACCATGCGCAGGCCCAGCTGTTCGGCGACACGGGCGGCGACCTGACTGTCGCGCTTGTTCACCTGCCGATTGCCCCAGCCGTTGAACTGGATATGGCTGACGACCAGATCCGGGCCTTGATAGGCAAAAAGCGGGCCTGCATCGCGCGCCCAGAGGTCTTCGGTGGGGATATCCCACAGCGCGACCCGGTCACTGAGCCGCTTGCGGGCCTTTGCATGATCGGCGGCGGCGGCCAGCATCACCACCGGTTCAAAGTCGGCGATGGCATTGGCGATATCTGCGATCGTGTCTTGCAGCATGTCCAGAAAGATGCCGTCGGGATGGACCTTGCGGTTGACCGGCCACATCATGAAGGTCTGCGCGTGGCGGTCTTCTTCGGGGGGGACATGGAGCGATGGAGAGGCCATGGCGGGGGACCTGTTCAAAAGGCCAAGGGCCGCAGCCCCCAGCAATAACGCGCGTCGTTGCATCAGAACTCCTGATCGTTGCCGCCACCCTGTTGCCAGGGTTTGACTAGATTGCCGAAACGGGTAAAGCGACCCTCAAAGCTGAGTTCAACGGTGCCGATGGGACCGTGGCGCTGTTTGCCGATGACGACCTCGGCCTTGCCATGCAGGCGCTCCATCTCTTCTTGCCAGCGCGCCATGGCTTCCAGATCGTGATCGCCGGGCTTTTCGCGCTCTTTGTAGTATTCCTCGCGGAACACGAACATCACCACGTCGGCGTCCTGTTCGATCGACCCTGATTCACGCAGGTCTGACAGCTGGGGCCGTTTGTCTTCGCGGTTTTCTACCTGACGCGACAGCTGCGACAGGGCGATCACAGGAATATCGAGTTCCTTGGCGATGGCCTTGAGGCCCATGGTGATTTCAGAGATTTCGTTGACGCGGTTTTCGCTTTTGCCCGTGCCGCGGACAAGCTGCAGGTAGTCCACGATCAGCACGTCCAACCCGTGGGTCCGCTTGAGGCGGCGGGCGCGTGCGGCCAGCTGGCTGATGGGCAGGGCGGGCGTGTCGTCGATGAACAGCGGACAGGCCTCAAGCGCCTTGGCGGCATCGACGAAACGGCGGAATTCGGTTTCGGTCATGTCGCCAGAGCGGATCTGCTGGGAAGGGATTTCGGCGGCTTCTGACAGGATCCGCGCGGCCAGCTGTTCGGCGCTCATTTCCAGAGAGTAGAACCCCACGACGCCGCCATCTACGGCCCCTTCGGTGCCGTCATGCAAGGTGCCGCGCTTATAGGCCTTGGCGACGTTGAAGGCGATGTTGGTGGCCAGCGATGTTTTGCCCATGGAGGGACGGCCCGCGAGGATCAACAGGTCAGAGCGGTGCAGACCGCCCAGTTTCGCATCCATGTCGATCAGCCCCGTGGACACGCCAGACAGCCCGCCATCGCGTTGGTAGGCGGCATTGGCCACATTGACCGCGTCGGTTACCGCCTTGAGAAAGCTTTGAAATCCGCTTTCGGTCTGGCCTTGTTCTGCCAGTTTGTAGAGTTCCTGTTCGGCCTCGACGATCTGTTCGCGGGGTTCGGAGGAGACATCCATCTGCGCGGCCTTGGCCGAGATGTCCCGGCCCAGCTGGATCAGATCGCGGCGCACCGCCAGATCATAGATCATCTGCGCATAGTCGCGCACCGCAAAGGCGCTGATCGCGGCACCGGCCAGACGGGCCAGGTAGGCGGGGCCGCCCAGCTCCTTGAGGCCCTCATCGTCTTCCATGAAGGCCTTGAGCGTCACAGGAGAGGCAAGGTTGTTCTTGGCGATACGGCTGGAGGCGATTTCAAAGATGCGCGCATGGACCGGATCATAGAAATGCTTGGGCCCGATGATGGAGGCGACACGGTCGTAGATGTCGTTGTTGGTCAGGATCGCGCCCAGAAGCTGCTGTTCGGCCTCGATGGAATGGGGCATCGTTTCCGGTGCCTGCACAGCGATATTATTCGCATTCAGCGATGTGATTTCGTTCATTGTTTCACCCGATATGTCCCGGGACGTGCATAGAGGGCGCAGGCCAATGGCGCAAATTGTATGTTTCTGTGGATAAGCGGTGGAAAGCCTAAATCCTACCATATATTGCCCCAAATCTGCGTTCGGGGTCAATATGCAGTGTTTACTTGCGCTTAATTTTTATGTGCTTCTTGCCATGCCTTGGGGGCTTTCAAGAAGGCTTCGACCTCTTTCAAGGTGGCCTCGTCAAAGACGCCCTGGGCCTTTGCCTCTGCCAGTACATCCCACCATGTGCACAGCGCATGCAGGCTGACGCCGTGATCGCCCAGCGTCTTTTCCGTCTGCGGAAAGATGCCGTAGTAAAAGATCACTGCCGTATGCGCACAGGTCGCCCCGGTGTCACGGATTGCGTCCACAAAGCTGAGTTTTGAGCCGCCGTCGGTGGTCAGATCCTCAACCAGAAGAACGCGCTGGCCTTCGGTCATATCCCCTTCGATGCGCGCATTGCGGCCGTAGCCCTTTGGCTTTTTGCGCACATAGGTCATGGGCAGGGCCATGCGTTCGGCAACAAGTGCGGCAAAGGGGATGCCAGCGGTTTCGCCGCCTGCGATATTGTCAAAGGCCTCAAAGCCCACATTCCGCATCACGGTGACGGTCAGAAAATCCATCAGTGTGGCGCGGATCCGGGGATAGGAGATCAGCTTGCGGCAGTCGATGTAGGTCGGGCTGGGCAGACCTGATGCCAGCGTGAAAGGCGTTTCGGCATTGAAATGCACCGCCTTGATTTCCAAAAGCATACGGGCCGTCAAACGGGCCATTTCAGCGGCGTCGGGATAGCTGGTGGGGATCATTTTGTGCTCCGTGCTGGGGGAGGATAGGGATTTACGCGACGGACCAGTTCAGCGGCATATCAGGGTCAAAAACCGTGACGGGGCCGTCTGGCGTGTCAATATGGGGCGGATAGCTGGGGGCCTGGCGGGTCAGGGTTAGCGTGGCGTCATTGACCGGCAGCCCGTAATAGCCCGGACCATTGAGAGAGGTGAAGGCCTCAAGCTGGTCCAATGCGCCGTCCTGTTCAAAGACCTCTGCCAGGATAGACATGGTGTTGGTCGCGGTGAAACAGCCCGCGCAGCCACAGGGCAGCAATTTGTTTGCATCCGTATGGGGGGCGGAATCAGTTCCCAAAAAGAAACGCGCATCACCAGAGGTTGCGGCGGCGCGCAGCGCCAGACGGTGGCTTTCGCGTTTGGCGACGGGCAGGCAATAGTAATGCGGCTTGATCCCGCCAGCCAGGATGTGGTTGCGGTTGATCACAAGGTGATGCGTGGTGATCGTAGCAGCCAGATTGGCGGTGGAGGATTTGACATAGTCCACGGCATCGGAGGTGGTGATATGTTCCATCACCACACGCAGGTCAGGATGGCTGCGCCGGATCGGATCCAGCACGCGGTCGATAAAGACGGCTTCGCGGTCAAAGATGTCGACGCTTGGGTCGGTGACTTCGCCGTGGGTGCACAGCGGCAGTCCGATCTCGGCCATTTTCGCAAGCGTTTTCGAGACGTTATCAAAGTTAGCCACGCCACTGGCTGAATTGGTCGTAGCCCCGGCAGGATAGAGTTTGACCGCGTGGATCAGACCTGCGGCATGGGCGGCTGCCACATCGGCGGGGTCGGTGTCTTCGGTCAGGTAGAGGGTCATCAGCGGCGTGAAATCCGCATCCCGTGGCAGGGCCGCCATGATGCGGTCGCGGTAGGCTGCGGCCTGTGCGCCTGTGACCACCGGTGGCACCAGATTGGGCATGATGATTGCACGGGCAAAATGCGCGGCAGTATGCGGAAGGACAGCGCGCAGCATATCGCCGTCGCGCAGGTGCAGGTGCCAGTCGTCAGGACGGCGGATCGTGAGGCTTTTTGTCATGGATGTTGCGCTAGCACAGCGCCCCGCTCAGGACTAGTCCTGATCTTCGGGATCATCGCGGTGAAGGTCGCGTAATGTGGCCCTGAACCGTCTCATCCGCATTCTGCTGTTCACATTGACGCAGAGCAGTTCAAT
>Ga0075467_10001748_pt1 | contig 17807 bp, 14 predicted proteins | sample DEB08_DNA_9_FD_75067 | JGI IMG/M metagenome (GOLD analysis project Ga0075467, IMG submission 75067) | Aqueous microbial communities from the Delaware River and Bay under freshwater to marine salinity gradient to study organic matter... | ecosystem: Environmental > Aquatic > Marine > Coastal ... | reverse complement strand
ATATTGCAAAAGATGAAGGAATTCCTGTTGAAGTAAGAAAAATTTCTGTTGCAGAACTTGTGGAAGCTTCAAAAAATGGAAGCTTAAAAGAAATGTTTGGAGCAGGAACAGCTGCTGTAATTTCTCCTATTTCAACTTTTGGGTTTAGAGATGTGGATTATGATCTTCCTGAATTAGAGAACACATATGCTAGTAAATTAAAAAAGCGCATTACAGATATACAAACCAATAAAGCTGAAGATAAATTTGGCTGGAGAGTTAAAGTTTAAAAAAAGGAAGCTAAATAGCTTCCTTTTTTTATTTCTCTAATATTTCTTTTATATGCGGTTTAAAATAATTTGGCCCTTTTAATACTTTGCCATCTTCTCTATAAATAGGTTGACCATCTTGTCCCAATTTACTCATATTACTACGCTGAATTTCATTAAAAACTTCTTCAATTTTATATTGTAAACCATGTTCAATAATAGTACCACACAAAATATAAAGCATATCTCCTAGAGCATCTGCTACTTCAACTAAATCATTGTCATTTGCTGCATCCAAATATTCTTCATTTTCTTCACGCATCAGTTTATATCGCAACATATTTTTATCAGTTCCTAAATCTGCTTTTGGAGTGTCTCTATATCCAATTTTAAATGCTTCATGAAATGCTTTTACCGCTTCAATTTTATTCTTCATAGTATTTGATTAAATTAGCATAAAAATAAACAAATATGTTTAGTAACGGTCAAATTATTTTTGCCATTCTTTTTGCACTTGCATTTATTGCAACACTGGTTTATGCTTATAGAAAAGACTTAAAACTGCACAAAAGATACTACAAAGGAAGTGTTTGGGTTTTGATAGCTTTTATAGCTTTTATTTTGTTTATCGTGGCAATTAAGGTTTTTCTTGGTTAATTGATACACCAAAAAAAGCCTCAATTAATTAATTGAGGCCATTAATATTAAATAAATTTTTTCCTAATTTTCTTCTGGCAAAAAACCATATTTCATTGAATAACTCAACATTTGGTTATCAAAGCTTTTGGCTTGCATTACCTTAATTCCAGTAATTTCACCATCATCATTTGTTTCTGGCACTAAAACCGGATTAACAAAACCACTATATGGTGCTGATTTAAACTGTTTATTACGCTCTAAAACCTCAGCATGCAATTCTTGATCTACTTTTACACCGTAACCTTCAACTAAAGCTTCAACAGCTGCATAATCGCCTTCAGATTTAATACGTTGAGTTTCTCTTAGCAACTGCCCAAATAGCTCATGAAGTTTTTCGTAATCGTTAATATTAAAATATGTTTTTCCATCTCTGGTTACTTTTTCTATGACGTTATCAGCTTTTCCTTTTTCATAAGCCCAAGCTGAAACCCATTGCCTGTTAACCATGTGAGCTTCTTCAACATCATCACCTAATTCGAGCCGAATTAATTGTGTCATTAAACCATTACGAATATAGCCATCAAAAGCAGCTGTACCAAGTGCCTTCCAATCATCAACCAAGCCTAATTCTTGTAATTTAGGGTTATACAAATAATACAATCCTACTAAATCTGCCCTACCTTCTTCCAGCGTTGAAGCATACTTTTTTAGAGTTTCCTTAGTTTCTCCTACTCCAGGATTTAATTGCCCTGATGCATGACCAACAACTTCATGCAATGCAGTGTGCAATTTATCTCCTAATTGTCCATATTTCTTTTCTAACTCATGCTCTTCTTCATCATGAACAAACTCTTTTAAACGTCCACTGCTTCCAGCATTGTTATAAGCATTAATAATATTACCAAGAGATACAGATTTACTTCCTACAGCAGCACGAATCCAGTTCGCATTTGGTAAATTAACACCAATTGGAGTGCTTGGTGATGCATCTCCAGCTTCACCAGCAACGTTTACTGTTTTATAACTAACACCAACTACTTTAGCTTTTTTATGTGCTTCCATTAATGGAGAATTATCTTCAAACCATTGTGCATTTTCAGAAAGAACAGCCATTTTTGCCGACATATCAAAATCTTTGATTTGAACAATAGTTTCATAAGACCCTCTATAACCAACTGGATCATTATATACTTCAATAAAACTGTTTATGTAATCTATATTGCCTTCGGTTGCAGATGTCCAAGCCACGTTATAATCATCCCAAGTTTGTAAACTTCCAGTTTTATAATATTCAATTAATAGACCTAGAGCATCACCTTGAGCTTTATTTTCGGCAACACCTTTTGCTAATTCTAACCATTTAATAATTTCGTCGATGGCTTCACCATATAAACCTCCAGATTTATATACACGTTCTTTTAAAACACCATTTTCTTTAACTAACATCGAATTGAGCCCATAAGACAATGGTTTATCTGGGTTTGCAGATTCTTTATCAGCTTTAAACGCTTCACCTTCATCATTAGGTAAGTCTGGATCTGTGTTTTTTATATTTAAATAAAACGCTTCAACATCTGCAGTTGTGACATCTGGACCATAAAAGTTTACTGCTGATGCTAACACATTATCTGCATCTTTAGATTTGTCAACTTTCTTAGCATCTTTATCATTAAAAATAACATCAAACGCTTCACCTTCAAGTACTGTGTTAGTTTCTGTTAGCAATGATTTTAAATAATCGGGAGAAAAATCTGGTGTTAATTTAGCATTACTATAATGATGGTGAATCCCATTACTAAACCAAACACGTTTTAAATATATTTCAAATGATTTCCATGCTTCTGAGTTTTTATCACCTTGATAATTAGCATAAACATTTTCAAGTGCATTTCTTATTTTAAGATTATGTCTATAATTCATGTTCCACATAATATCACGACCAGACAAACCAGCTTGTGTTAAATAATAAACTAACTTTTGCTCTTTAAGCGTAAGGTCTTCCCAGCCTGGAATTTGATATCGTAAGATTTTTAAATCTGCAAACTGCTCAACCAAGTATGGAAAATCATCATTTGAAACTTCAATAAGCTCTTCTTTAAATCCTTGATTATCTGCTGTTTCAGTCTTACAAGACCATATCATTCCAGCAATTATAAATGTTGCTATAAATACTTTGAATTTCATTTTTTGTTGTTTTATATATAAGACTTCTAAATTAACATTATTTATGCAAAATTTTAACTCTTCATTTAATTTATTTAGGGTTTTCTAAAGGGAAACAAAATTCTTATCTTTGATAGAAATCACTAATTCCTAAAATATGAAAGCATTTAAATTTATTGTTTTCTTACTATTAATCCTCATTATTGGGTCGTGCACTTATATTGCTGTACAACCAAATAATTATGAAGTTGTAAGAAGCAGAACAATAGATGCTGCTCCAGCTTTAATTTATGATTATGTGAATGATTTTAGAACTTGGGAATCTTGGTCCTCTTGGATTGAAAAAAAACCAGACACCAAAATTACTTATCCTGAACAAACAAAAGGTGTTGGTGGAAGCTACTCATGGGAAGATGATGATGGTGTTGGCAATATGAAAACAATTGCAGCAACTCCTTATGAATCTATTGAACAATCCATGCAGTTTGATAATTATGAACCTTCAAAAGTAACATGGAGTTTTGCACCAACTACCGACGGAAAAACTAATGTAACTTGGAACATGAAAGGCGATAAAGTGCCTTTTGGGTTTAAGCTATACGCTGTTTTTTCTGGTGGATTTGACAAAATGATAGGACCAGATTTTGAACGAGGATTAGAAAAATTAGACAGTCTTATAGTTGAAAGCACAAAAAAATATGAAATAACTATTAACGGCATCACAGAATATGGAGGCGGTTTTTATCTGTATAAAACCACAAATGCCAAAGACTCTAATATTAGTCAAAAAATGGCTGAACAATACGGAAGTTTAATGAGTTATGTTACTCAAAATAATATTGCAATAGCTGGAATGCCATTAACGGTTTACAACGAAATGAATACAGAAAATGGCACAGTCATAATGAGTAATGGTTTACCAGTAAATCAAAAAATTGAAGTTTCAGAAGACAGTGATATTTCGTGTGGCTATTTGCCAAAAACGAGTGTGTTAAAAACTACTTTAACTGGAAATTACACGAATTTAGCTGATGCTTGGGATGTAGCCTTAAAGTATATTGCTGATAATAATTTAGTGCAATCTGAAGAGAAACCATTTGAAATATATACCAATGATCCTGGTGAATTCCCAAATCCAGCACATTGGATTACAGAAATTTATATTCCCTTAAAAATTAACGAGTGAAACAAGTTTTATTAGTATTCGTAGGTGGTGGCTTTGGAAGTGCATTGCGTTTTATAATTGGAAAGTATATGAATTCAAGCCAAACTGTAATTCCTTGGGGAACTTTTACAGTAAATATTCTAGGCAGCCTGTTAATGGGAATTATTTTAGGCTTTGCAGTAAAAAATAATAGCTTAACGCAATCACAGATGCTATTGTTTGTAGTTGGTTTTTGTGGTGGCTTCACTACGTTTTCAACCTTTGCTTTTCAAAACGCAACTTTCTTAAAAAATGGTGATTTAATGCAATTTGCACTTTATACTATTGGCACTTTTGCCATTGGTATTTTAGCAGTTTTTGCTGGACTATTTATTGCAAAGAGCTTTTAGTGCTTTGCATATATTTTTACTCCTGCTTTAATTTCAAGGGGTAGATAGTTAATTCTAGGAACAATTGGGCAAGAGAATTTCTCATTATAAACGCAGTAAGGATTATAAGCTCTATTAAAGTCTATGGTAATACTATCTCCTTCAGGAATTCTTAAATCAATATAACGGCCACCACCATAACTTTCGCTGCCATTTGTATCGTCTAAAAACGGTAGGAATAAATAATTTTCAAAACCTTCAGTTTGCATATTTTCTTCACCTTGATAAATATTCAAATTATAGGTTTCACCTTCAATATCAAAAGTTAAAACACCAAAAATTCGTTCTTTAGACAAACGTTCGGTTGTTGTTTTCATATTAAAAAATTCTGATTCTGGCGTACGTTTTAATTCCGCAGTAATAACAAAAGTTGAATCGTATTCAAAAAAATCTAAACCTCTAAAAGATTTTCTATCCTTAGAAGTTAATGGAGATCTTGTAGCATCTTTAAACTTAGCATTTTGCTCTTTTTGATAATCTGTTTCACCAAGAATAGGTCGTTTATCCTGAGAACAGGAAAACATCAAGCAAAGAACTAATAAGCTAAAAATACGGTTCATTGTAATTTTTTATACGTCAAAAATACGATTTAAACTTTTTTTCCATAGCTTTGAAACAACAAAATCAGAAACAATGAATTGTATTGTGCAATTTTATAAGCAGAAAAGAACCGCTTTGCAGGAAGAAGGTTGGACACGCTATATGTTGTAATGATACAAACACCAATTATAACAATTTATAAAAGTCCGACCTCATAGTCGGACTTTTTATTTTTATATTATCTAGTACAAATGAAACGATTATACACAAACTACGTAAATACATTTAAAGGACTTTCTCCTGAGGTTTGGTGGTTGGCTCTAATAACACTAATTAATAGAGCTGGAACTATGGTAATTCCATTTCTGTCTTTATATCTTAATAAAGACCTTGGTTTCAGCTTATCAAATATTGGTTGGATTTTAAGTGTTTTTGGTTTGGGCTCAGTTGCTGGTTCGTGGATTGGAGGTAAATTGGCTGATAAATTTGGCTTTTACCGCGTTATGGTTTTTAGCCTTTTCGCAACAGGAATCATGTTCGTTTTACTGCAATACCTAACTACTTTACTAAGTTTTTCAATTGGTATATTTTTAGTTATGCTTGTCGCAGATTCCTTTAGACCAGCTATGTTTGTTGCTATGAGCGCTTATAGCAAACCAGAAAATAAAACGCGTAGTGTTACGCTTATTCGTCTAGCCATAAACCTTGGTTTCTCTGCTGGCCCAGCAGTTGGAGGCATAATTATAACAACCATTGGATACTCAGGTTTATTTTGGATAGATGGTATCACATGTATATTAGCAACCTTTGTTTTAATAAAAGTTTTGAATCCTAAAAAGGCCAAAGCTTTAGACACTGTAACTAATGAAAATCCTGAGAGTATTTTAAAAGACAAACCATATTGGATATTCCTAGTGGCAATGGTATTTTTTGGCATTATTTTTCTTCAGTACTTCTCAACTATTCCATTGTACTACAAAGATGTTCACCTTTTAACTGAACTTGAAATTGGACTATTAATTGGGTTTAATGGTTTGGTTATTTTTATATTAGAAATGCCTTTGATAAAGTGGCTAGAAAATTCAACATTCACAAAAACTGGACTTATGATTTTTGGAGCTTTAATGGTTGGAGCAAGTTTTATAGTTCTGGTTATGACAAGTTGGATAGGTATTCTAATTTTTGGAATGTTACTTATGACCATTGGCGAAATGATTGTGTTTCCTTTTTCAAATGCCTTTGCAATGCATCGAGGTAAACGAGGGAAACTAGGTGAATATATGGCACTTTACACTGTAGCCTTTTCAATTGCCCATGTGTTTGGTCATAATGCTGGCATGCAATTGATTGACAAAATCGGTTTTGATAATACTTGGATTATCATTACAATATTGACTATTATTTGCGTTCTGATTTTATTACTTTTAAAACGATCTTTATTAAATGAAACTATAAAACAATGAATTTAAATCAAATAACAATACCTTCTTTGGATGTTGAAAAAGCCGTCAATTTCTATGAAATCTTAGGATTAAAACTTATTGTGGATGCATTACCTCGTTATGTTAGGTTTGAATGTCCTGATGGTGAAGCAACCTTCTCGATTCACAAAGTGGAAACACTACCAAAAGGAAATGGTTTGAGTATTTATTTTGAAGATAAAAATTTAGATGCGTTGGTTTCAGAATTAAAACAAAAAGGGATTACCTTTATAAGCGATCCAGACGACAAAACCTGGTTATGGAGAGAAGCACATTTGGAAGATCCGGATGGCAACAATATTATTTTATATCATGCTGGAAAAAACAGAAAAAATCCACCTTGGCACATAAATTAAGAACATGAAAAACGTACTATTTTTATTAATTGCAATCACATTGAGCTGCAACTCTTCTCAAGAAAAAAAGGAGGCACCAGATGAGATTGTGAAACAAGTTCAGAATGACAAAAAGTTTCCAAAATTGGAACCCAATCGTTACAATGTTGCATTTCTAATTATGGAAGGCACTTTCAACACAGAGCTCACAGCGCCTTATGATATTTTTCAGCATACCATTTTTAGAGACAGTATAAAAGCTATGAATGTATTAACGGTTGCTAATACAAATGATGCTATTACCACATTTGAAGGCATGCGTATTCTTCCTGATTTCAATTATATGACAGATGAATTGCCAAAAATTGACATTCTCGTTGTCCCTAGTGCAGAACACCATTTAGATTCCGATTTAGAAGATGAAGCCATGATTAATTTTGTGAAAATGATTGCCAAAGAAGCTCAATTTGTTACCTCACATTGTGATGGTGCATTTGTATTAGCAAAAGCAGGATTATTAAATGATGTTGTATCTACAACCTTTCCAACCGATATAGACGCGATGAGAACTATGTTTCCAAACCTTGATGTTAGAAAAGATGTTCTTTTTGTGCATGATGGGAAATATATTACGTCGGCAGGAGGAGCTAAGAGTTTTGAAGCTGCATTGTATTTATGTGAATTTTTATATGGAAAAGACATAGCACAATCATTAGCAGCAGGTTTAGTCATTGATTGGAATGTTGATAATGTTCCTCATACAATAATAATTGATAAGAACTAATTTTATTAAATTAGGAATGATTTTTGATAAATAAAACGAAACCAACACCTTATGAAAAATTCTGTTTTTACTCTTTTTCTTCTCGTATTATCAATTGCTTCATTTGCTCAAGATTCAAAAACCAAGGAAATTTCTGGTACCATAACCTATCTTAATGAGCCGTTAAAAGATGTAAACATTACCATTAAAAACACTTCAAAAGGCACCAAAACAAACGACCAAGGTGAATATAGTTTACAAGCAAATGTTGGTGATCAAGTACAATTCAATCATGTTGGTTTTGATACTGTGACAATTTTGATTGAAGACGTTACTAGCGTCTTAAATATTGAAATGGATAATTATGTTACTAAGTTGGATGAAGTAGTAGTTGATGGCTCAGCAAAAAAAAGAAAATCATCACCAGGTGATGAATATAATAGAAAAATTAAAACCGCAATGGGAGATATCAATCCTATGCTACTTGCTGATTCTAGATACATCTCCCATGATAGATTACAAAAACAATTCAGAACGCTCTCTGACGCCTTAAAAAATTATTATCCAAAAGGATTAGATTCTTCTTATATTAAATCGTTTTATGTTGATGGTAAAATATTTCCCTTTGAGCCTTACGTAGATATATCAACCATTCGTGATATTTATATTACTTCAGATGGTATTACTCCAATAGATCCAGGAGGTACTATGATTATTTTAACAACAAATAATGAATATTATAGAGAAATAACCGCAGAAAAATATAGAAACCAAAATTATTATGAAGACGACGCCTTAGTGTCAGATGAAGCCGAAACGTTTTCATCAAATAACCTTATTAAAACTATTTCCGGAAAAGTCACCAATTTATTCGCACCAATTCCTGATGTAAATATTACTATTAAAGGCACCTCAAAAGGCACAAAAACGGATGATAAAGGTGATTATACATTGCAGGCAAATGTTGGAGATATTATTGAGTATAGTCATTTAAAATTTACAAGTGTTGCGGTAATGATTGAAGATATAACTACAACTCTCAATATTGAATTACGAGAAAAAGACAATGAACTTGATGAAGTTGTTTTAACAGCTAGACGCTCACCTAAAGATCTTGCAACTTTTGAAGAAAAAATGAATGCCGAAATTAAAACATCCTTTGGTGTTTTTAAACCAAATGCAGCAGGAACTAAAGTACATTATTTGTCAGGTGAAGAACTTGGAACTCACTATGCAGATTTATCAGAAGCACTGAAAGGTAAATTTTCCGGCAAGCTTCCTGGTAGCTATGATGTTGACGGAATACCTTATAATAACACTAATATTTTTGGCGTAAACTTATCTGCAATAAAAGATGTTTATGTGACCAAGAATGTTATTGTAGTAAGAACAAGTGAATCACCTGAAGAAATTGCAAAACGTCTAGAAGAAAAAGCAGAAACCTACAGAAACCAAAACTATTACAATGCAGATGCTGTAACCACATCTGATGAAACTACGTTTTCATCTGCAAACATCATATCAACTCAGCCCAAATTTATAGTGACCAAAGACATTCATGGTAAAGTCACCTATTTAGATGCTCCTATGCCTCTTGTAAATATTAAAGTTATTGGTAAAAACGCAGGCGTAACCACAAGCCCAAAAGGCGAATACAGCATCACTGCCAATGTTGGAGATATCATTCAATATAGTCATGTGGGTTTTGCAACCGTTTCGATTGTTGTGGAAGATGTTACTGAAATTTTGGACATTGAAATGGTTGAACAACAAAACGAACTAGACACTGTAGTGATAACAACAGATGGTAAATTAGGCAAAACTGCAGAACTTGCTAAAAAAGCGGATCAGAAATTTAAAACGTCCATGGGATCTATAGACCCAAAAACAGCAGGTTATTCCGTAGGATATATTGATGGAGACAACTCAACTGCAGGAGCTAGAGATATATTAGATGTTTTAAACGGTAAAGTTGCTGGCGTCACAGTAGATCGTTTAAACAATATTGTAAAATTAAGAAGTACAGGCTCAATAAATACGGAAACACCAGCAATTTGGGATGTGGATGGCGTGATTATGAATGACGTTCCTCAAATTGATCCAGCAAATATTAAAGATATTCATCTTTTAAAATCATTAGCATCAACAACGCGATATGGCACAGCAGGAAGAGGTGGTGTAATTGTAGTTACCACCAAATCTGGCGACTTTAGCGCTGCTGAATCCAATAGAAATAAAATAGCAGATAAATACACAAACAAAGATTATTATGCCAATGATGCCTCACAAATATCTTTAGCAAGCTTAAATGCCAATTCCTATGCTGATGCTTTAGAAGTATTTCCAACCAAGCAAAAAGCATTTATTTACTATGATGAAAAACTTAAAAATCAACTACCTAGTTATGCGGATCATATAGCTATTGCACAAAAATTTGTGTCCCATTTTAACGACTTAACATTGTCTACTCAAATATTTAAAGAACTTATTGAAAGCAATAATAAAAACCCTGAAGTATTAAAAGCCATTGCTTTTCATTTACAAACTATTGGCAGACCAAAAGAAGCTATTGATGCTTATGAACGCACCTTTAAGTTGCGTCCAAAATATGCGCAATCATATCGTGATTTGGCTAATGCTTATATGGAAAATGATCAGTTTAAAAAATCATGGCGATTGTATATGAGTTACCTCTTACAAGGTAATGATGTGAGTAATGAGGGTATTGGAGAGCTTATTTACAATGAAATGGAATGGCTATATTTTAGCCGAAGAAACCAAACAGACATCAAAGAAAAATTTGTTCCTAAAAGTGAAAACTTATTCGACTTTAGAAATGACGTACGCATTGTGGTTGAGTGGAATTCATCGGAAGCTGAATTTGATTTAGAGTTTGTAAATCCTGAGCTGCGTTCCTATATATTTGAGCACACCTTAACTGGCAACCAAGAGCTCATTACAGATGAAAAGCAAAAAGGCTATTCTAGCAAAGAATTTTTTATAGACGATTTAAAAGATGGCGAATGGTTGGTAAACATCACCTACAAAGGAAATAAAAAACCTGAGCCAACCTATTTTAAAATTACAAAGTTTTACAATTGGGGAAAAGTATCAGAGACTAAAGAAGTTGCTGTTTATAAGTTTCAAAACGAACGCGAAAAAATTCAATTGATGCATTTTAATAAATTATTGTTGATGGCTAAAAATTAAAATAGACCAAATAAATACATGGTTAACATGCCCCAGAATGTACCTGAAACCATGCTCAAAATAGCCAACAAAATAGCATGTGGCATCCATTCTTTATTATAAGCAGCAGTTACTGCTGGAGCTGTGGATATGCCTCCTAAATTGGCCATACTTGCAATTGGAACCCAAGCCATGTGAAGTTTTAATTTTTTAGCAGCAATTAGCATAATCACAAAATGCAAAATAAGCCAGATAATTACAAATATTACAAGGCTTAATGGCATAGACAGATTATTAAAATTGAGTTTCAGTCCTAAAATAGCCATGATACAAATAATGCTTAATCCACCAAGTTTTAAAACCAAAGCATGATTCCATTTTGGCGCAAAATTGCCAATTAATAAACCAATAATACTAAACGCAATAATCTTCCAAAGAAAGGATTCAACCAAAAAGCCAACTCCAATAATTAACGCCAAACATATAATTAAAGTCAACGCGATAGATTTTACCGAAAAAGTATCGAAAGCATTTTCGTCTTTTACAAAATCTGGCACTAAATCTTTAATGCCAAAATAAGTATTTAGTTGATCGCTTTTTTTAATGAATTGAAACATTAAAATGGTCCAGATATTCACCAAAATATTATCTAACACTAAAACGGACAAAAACAAACCTTCTGGACATTCAACCAATTCTTTTAGAACTAATTGACTTGTGCTTCCTCCTATCCAACTACCAACTATGGAAACTAATCCTTTCCAGTGTTCTTCAACAATTAAAAGTTCATTAAAACTTGGTGTGAATACATTAAAAACAAGCAATAATAAAGGTGCCAAAACAGCAATTGCCAACGAACCAATAGCAAATAAAATGATAGGTCTAATGCCAATAATTCGCAATTGTTTAAATGAAAGGGCACTCATAACCATCAAGATGGCAAAAGGTATTATGTAATCTTTACTCCAACCATGGAGTTCAACCTTACTTAAATCAAGTTGAAACGTATGTGTTACAATAGCTGGAATTACATAAGCAAAAAGTATGGCTGGAAACCAATTCAAAACAGTTTGGACCCATTTTTTGGAACTCTTTTCAAGCAGTAAAACTGAAATTACAGTAACTAAAACTAATACAATAGACTTTATAAGCATCTATTTATCTTCTAGAATTCCAAGATGAATAATGCGCCCACCATCAATATTAACAGGATTTGAGCTTTTACCTATTACAATCCCTTTTTCAGGTGCAACATATTCTTTAAGGACATCTCCAAAAGGGTTTCTTAAAACACCAATTACATCGCCTTTCTCAATGATTTGATTAAGCTCAACCGGAACATCTAACAAACCACCTTGATCAACATAAATCCAATATGATCTTTTACAAAGAATTGCAGGTTTCAAGTCAGGTGTTGAAAACGATTGCATATTTAACCACTTCATAACATTTTTCACCCCTACTACACCACGAGTCACCATATCTTCTTGATACACTTGTGGATTGCCATACTCAACAGTTATGGTTGGAATACCTTTTAACATTGCTTCTGCTCGCATCGTTCTTGTGGCTGCAATATTATCTCCTGTACTTGGCACACCTTTATTACTTAACACAATATCTGCATCTTGCAACAATGCCATGTTGCTTATCTTTTCATCTCCCATTTCTCCTCTTACATACAAACTATTGATTCTTCCAAAACTTGCTGTATGCATATCTATAAGGTAATCTAGTTTTGGTAAAATTTTCTGATTAATTTGCCAAACGTATTGCTGACTTCGGTTACCATTGGCTTTACCAGGGAAATTTCTATTCAAATCTTCTTCGTCAACAAAACGTCTTCTATCTTGTCCAATACTCAAGGCGTTTATTCCTGGAATAGCGATAACCATTCCTTTTAGTTCTTCAACATTGATATCTTTAATGGATTCTTGAATTACTTTAATGCCATTAAGTTCATTCCCATGAATAGAAGCAATAAGTCCAAGTACTGGCCCTTCTTCTTTGCCTTTCAGAATAATTACAGGAATAGATATTGGTTGCGAAAACGTATTATCGATCATTGTTAACCAATATTTTTTAATTTGATTATTAGGAATCTCATCAAGGTTAATTTCATTTATAGTTTCAATAGACGATTGAGAAAAAATAGCACTAGAAAGTAATAGGCAAATTGAAAATAATAATTGTTTCATTTTAGATAGTTAAGATGAAATTAAATGTACTAAAAATTACCTTTTAAAACGTATTTATTGTTTTGGGTCATTTTTAGGTTGTTAAATATTAAAGACTGACCCAATATATAGGAATTAATTACTATTTTTAAGTTTCATTTTTCTAACTAACCAACCAAATGAGACTAACAAAATCTGTTTTTACCATGATATTATGTACAATCATGGTGAGTTCGCTTTCTGCACAAGACTATTTTTTTAAAGACAAAGCACCATTTAATCCTGATATTCCTTCGCCTGAAGAATTTTTAGGAAGACCAATTGGAGCGCAGCACACAAGACATGATCTTATTGTGGCGTATTTAACGAAATTGGCTGAGCTTTCAGATCGTGCCGAAATTGAAATTTACGGTCAAACTCACGAACTGCGTAAACTCGTTATGCTACATGTGTCAACACCTGAAAATTTAAAAAACTTAGAATCTATTAAACAAGAACATCTAAAATTTGTAGATCCTAATCAATCGCCAACCAATTATAATGATGTTCCAATTTTTATCCAATTAGGATACAACGTTCATGGTAATGAACCTTCGAGTTCTGAAGCTGCTTTATTAACCGCTTACACCTTAGTAGCTTCTAATAGTCCTGAAGTGAAAAATTATCTAGAAAACAGTGTGATTTTTATTGATCCAACCATTAATCCAGATGGTCGCGACAGACATACACAATGGGCAAATCAGTTTTTAGCCAAAGAAATTGTGTCTGATGGTGCAGATGCCGAACATAATGAAACTTGGCCTGGAGGGCGTACCAATCATTACTGGTTTGATTTAAATAGAGATTGGTTATTGGCTGTGAATCCTGAAAGCCAAGGAAAACTAAAATGGTATCATCAATGGTATCCAAATGTAGTAACCGATTTTCATGAGATGGGAACCAACAGCAATCACTTTTTTGAGCCTATGAAACCAATTGGTTCATTAGATCCAATAATGCCTAAAGAAAACTATGAGGATTTAAACAATATGTTTGCGCCATATTTTTCAAAAGCCTTAGATGATATTGGGTCCTTTTATTACACCAAAGAATCTTTTGATGGCACATATCCTGGTTATGGTTCGTCGTATCCAGATTTACAAGGAGCTTTAGCGCTTTTATTTGAGCAAGCTAGCTCAAGAGGTCACCTTCAAGATACAGATTTTGGTAAGATGTCCTTTGCTTTCACTATCAGAAATCAATATACATCAGGATTTGCAACCATTAAAGCTGCTGTTGAAAACAAGGGGTATTTGAGACAGTATCAACAAAATTTCTTTAAAACGGCTATGACTCAAAAAGCACCAACTGGTTTTGCTGCCTATGAATTTGGTGATGCTTATGATAATAATAGAAATAAAGCTTTTGTAGATTTCTTATTAGAACACAAAATAAAGGTATACAAAAATGGGTCTAAGTTTACAGTTCCTTTAAAACAACCTCAACATCGTATGGTTCAAACCATGTTTGAAACTTATAGTAAATATCGTGATAGTGTTTATTACGATGCCTCAGCTTGGAGTGTTGCCAATTTTTATAACATGAATTATCGTGGATTGAAAACAGTCAATCTTGGAGAAGAAGTTTCATCTACAGAAAATATCAATAAAGTCACTGATGTTCCTAAAAGCGAATATGCTTACATCATGGATTGGGATGATTATTATGCACCTTCAGCATTGTACTATCTGCAATCCAAAGGTGTGATTGCTGCATCAGCTTTTAAACCGTTTTCTTCAAAAACAAATCTAGGAAACAAAGATTTCGGCTTTGGAAGTATTATGATTCCTGTAAGCAAACAACAAAAACTCTCAAGTGATAAAGTTTATGAAATTGTGCGTGAAGCTCAAAATAAATTTAAGGTGCCAATATATTCAGCAAATACTGGATTTAGCATAAAAGGCATTGATTTAGGAAGTAATAATTTCAGAACCATTCAAAAACCAAAAGTAGCAATGCTTGTTGGCGATGGTGTAAGCTCTTCGGAAGCTGGCGAAGTATGGCATTTATTGGACACTAGAACAAAAATGCCAATTACCAAACTTCAAACCAATCGTTTACGTGGAAATTGGTTAGATAAATACAATACGCTTGTAATGCCTTCTGGAGGTTATAATACGCTCGATTCTATTCAACGTCAAAATATTAAAGATTGGACGTCCGCAGGTAATACATTAATTACCATTGCTTCGGCTTCAAAATGGGCTATTGACAAAAAATTAGTCAAAGAAAAATTAACCGTAAAGCCTAAGCCAAAAGACAAAGACAAAAAAGAGGAAACCGAAAAAGTTGAAAGATTACCTTATGTAGATGCAGGTGAAAACTTAGGAAGAGAACAATTAGGTGGAGGAATATATCAAGTAGACTTAGACATAACTCATCCTTTAGGATTTGGTTATCGTAATAACTTAGTTCCTATTTACAAGAACAATAATGTGTTTTTAGCGCCAAGTACAAGCGAATATGGCACAGTAGCAAAGTATACCGAAAACCCTCATATTGATGGTTATATTTCTGATGATAATCTGAATATCTATTTAAAACCTTCTGCCTCACTTATTGTGAGTTCAATGGGTAGAGGCCGTGTTGTCATGTTTGCCGACAATCCTAATTTCAGAGGAGCTTGGTATGGTACTAACCGACTCTTTTTAAATGCACTATTTTTAGGTAATCACATTTCTGTGCCAAGAGCACGTAATTAATAAATAAAACCAATATAATGAAAAAACTAACCATCCTATTCTCGCTCCTATTTGTATTAAATGATTCGCACAAGATAATTATCTTGGTGATGGACCGCATTCTCAACTCATCATTCGTGGTGTCACATTAATTAATGGTGATGGTGCACCACCTCAAGGACCGATGGATATTACCGTTGAAAACAACAAAATTATTAGTATGCAAATTGTTGGATATGATGGTGTTCCAATTAACGAAGCACGACGACCAAAACTAAAAGCTGGAGGCAAAGAACTAGATGCTAATGGCATGTACTTACTACCAGGTTTTATTGATATGCATACACATATTGGTGGTGATGCGCAAGGTGCAGAACCTGATTATGTGTTTAAACTGTGGATGGCTCATGGAGTAACAACTGTTAGACAAGTTAGTGGACGTAACGCTTTAGAACTAAAGCGTCAAAGTGCAGCCAACAAAATTATCGCACCTAGAATTTTTGAATATACTGGTTTTGGCTCAGGAAGTGATAAACCTATTAGTACACCAGAGATGGCTCGTGAATGGGTAAGACAAAATGCTAAAAATGGTGCCGATGGCATCAAGTTTTTTGGTGCTGAACCAGATATTATGACTGCGGCTTTAGACGAAAACAAAAAATTAGGTCTACGATCAACTGCACATCATGCGCAGTTAACTGTTGCGAGATGGAATGTATTAAGTTCAGCGAGAGCAGGAATGACTTCTATGGAACATTGGTATGGTTTACCAGAAGCTTTATTCTCGGATAGAACTGTACAGCATTATCCATTAGATTACAATTACCAAAATGAACAACATCGTTTTGAACAAGCCGGAAAACTTTGGGCGCAAGCAGCTGAACCTTATTCTGAGCATTGGAATAATGTTATGAATGAATTATTAGAATTAGATTACACATTAGATCCAACTTTTAATATCTATGAAGCAAGTAGAGATTTACAACGAGCACGTCGTGCTGAATGGCATGAGGATTATACTATGCCTTCACTTTGGAAATTCTATGAACCTAGTAAAATTAGCCATGGAAGTTATTGGCATTATTGGGGAACAGAACAGGAAGTAGCTTGGAAAAATAATTACAAACTTTGGATGACTTTTATTAACGAATATAAAAACAGAGGAGGAAGAGTAACTGTTGGTACAGATTCTGGTTTTATCTATCAATTGTATGGTTTTGCTTATCCAAGAGAGCTTGAGTTATTGCGAGAAGCAGGATTTCATCCTTTAGAAGTTATTAGAGCTGCAACATTAAATGGGGCTGAAGCTTTAGGTTGGGATGACAAAATTGGTTCTGTTCAAATTGGAAAACTTGCCGATTTTGTGATTGTTGAAGAAAACCCACTAGTCAACTTAAAAGTGCTTTATGGAACAGGCGCTATAAAGCTTACTGAAGATAACGAAGTGGTTCGTGTTGGTGGTGTGAAATACACTATAAAGGATGGTATTATATATGACGCAAAACGATTATTAGCTGATGTTAAAGCAATGGTAGATGCAGAAAAAGCAAAGACCAACTGGAAATTAAAACAACCAGGAGTTAAGAACTAGCACTAACGCGCTGCTTTATTGGTTTATCGTCAATAACATTTGAAAGGATAATTTGTGTTTTGGTTTCACCATAGGTGATCAGCTGATCTATGAATTTTTCTAAATGTTTCTGGTTGTGGAGTATAACTTCCATGACAATGTTTTCATTGCCTGTAATTCTATAGCAGTTTATGACTTCATCAAATGATTTTACTTTTTCTAAAAAGGGCTTTAAGCGTCCCATAAAAGCCCTTACAGTTATTAGTGCTCTTAATTGGTAACCAAGCTCAAAAGGCTCAACCTTAGTTTTGTATCCTTCAATAATTCCTGCATCTTCTAACTTTCTGATGCGTTCGGCAACTGCAGGAGATGAAATACCAACACGTCTT
>Ga0075467_10001746_pt1 | contig 17814 bp, 16 predicted proteins | sample DEB08_DNA_9_FD_75067 | JGI IMG/M metagenome (GOLD analysis project Ga0075467, IMG submission 75067) | Aqueous microbial communities from the Delaware River and Bay under freshwater to marine salinity gradient to study organic matter... | ecosystem: Environmental > Aquatic > Marine > Coastal ... | reverse complement strand
TGGCCAAACCACCCCTCGATCATCAGCTACCTTGGCCTGAACCATCGCGAATACCGCTACTACGACACCGCCACCGGTGGGTTGGACCGGTCTGGAATGCTTGCGGATCTGGAACAGGCAAAACCCGGCGATCTGATCTTGCTGCATGGCTGCTGTCACAACCCGACCGGCGTTGATCTTCAGGAAGGTGACTGGGTCGAGATCGCCGCGCTCTGCCAACGGACCGGTGCCATCCCGTTTGTCGATCTGGCCTACCTCGGATTTGCCAATAGCCTTGAGGATGACGCGGCAGGCACCCGCCTGATGGCTGCCGCTGTGCCCGAAATGCTGATTGCTGCAAGCTGCTCCAAGAACTTCGGCCTGTACCGCGAACGGGTGGGTGTCGTGCTTGCCGTTACGTCTGGTGGAACCGCACAAGCCGCCGCGCAAGGCATGCTGGCATACCTCAATCGCCAAAATTATGCCTTTCCGCCGGACCATGGGGCCCGCGTGGTGCAAACCATCCTCAACGACCATACCTTGCGCGACATGTGGCGCGATGAACTGCGCGGAATGCGCGACGGGATGAACGCGATGCGCACGCGGTTTGCTGCGGCCCTGCGCGAACATGCCGGATCCGACCGGTTCGGGTTCATCGCCGGGCATCGGGGGATGTTCTCACTCATCGGGGCGACGCCCGAACAGGTGGCCACCTTGCGCGACAAACACGGGATTTACTTGGTGGGTGACGGCCGCATGAACATCGCCGGCCTGACGCCCGACAAGGTGGATTACGTGGCCCGCGCCGTCGCGCAGGTGCTGGCCTAAACCACGCCAGCCCTGAGGCAATCGTGAAGATGGAGCAGCCCCACGGGTTGTCCGGCATCATTCACCACAAACAGCGCCGTAATCTTGTTACCCGACATCGTGGCCAGCGCGTCGGCTGCCAAAGCATCTGGCGTGGTCACGCGCGGGGAATGCGTCGCCACCTGCCCTGCCGTCCGCGTCATCAGATCGGCCATGTTGCGCCGCAGGTCACCGTCCGAAATCACACCCACAAGCTTATCAGCATCAACCACTCCGGCAATGCCGAACCCCTTCTCGCTCATGACCAGCAGCGTATCGCTCATCGGTTGACCGGCCCCAACCAGCGGCAGGGCATCCACCCCATGCATCAGTTGCGCCACCTTGGATAGCTGCGCCCCAAGCTTGCCGCCGGGGTGAAAGGTGCGGAAATGTTCGGGCAGGAACCCGCGTCGTTCCATCACCGCTACCGCCAGCGCATCACCCAACGCAAGCGTCAGCGTCGTGGATGTGGTCGGCGCCATGCCGATCACGCAGGCCTCGGGTGAATCGGGCAACAGCAGGCAATAGTCGGCGGCCTGCATCAACGTGCTTTGGGCCCGACCGGATATCGCGATCATCGGAATCGAAAACCGCGCGACATGGGCCACGATATCGCGCAACTCCGCCGTTTCGCCGGAATTCGAGATCAGCACGACCAGATCGCCCGGCATGATCATCCCCAGATCACCATGGCTTGCCTCGGCCGGATGCACAAAGGCCGATGGCGTGCCGGTCGATGCGAACGTCGAACTGATCTTGCGCGCGATATGCCCCGACTTTCCGATCCCAGACAGGATCACCCGGCCCTTGGTCGCCAACACCGCCTCGTCCGCCGCCGCGAAATCGGCGGGCAATGCGTCAGCCATCGCCGCCACGGCTTCGCCTTCAATGCGAAGCACGCGGGCCGCCGTGTCACGGATCATCTGTTGGGTTGTCTTGTCCATAGCCGGAGCCTTAGCCCAACTGACAGCGATTGGCGAGGGGGCCAGCGGTCATGAAAGCGGCCCGTTTACTGCCAACATTTGGCCGCCGCCACGACTGCCCTTGGCCGAATGGGGACCAAGCTGTGGCAAATGGATCTTGGCAAATGGCCGCACATCCGGAAAATTGGTATTGGGTGTTGCGGCGTCGGGATCATGTTTGAAGCGTGCCAAGTCTGCCCGCCAGCCATTGAAATCGGGGGCGTCTCCGAAAGACGCATCTTCCCCACCCCCGCTCCTCGTGCCACTACATGCGCAAGCAATATATGGGGATCCCATGAACCGCCGTTTCGGCCGTGCGCCGCGCCCTGACATCGCCTACAAAACACGCCCCGGCGTCTATGCCATCATTGACGCAGGCGACGCGATTCTTGCCACCTTTCAGGAAAATCCGTGGCCGGAACTGCAATTGCCCGGCGGTGGCATCGACCCGGGCGAACACCCCATTGCCGCCCTGCACCGCGAAGTGATGGAGGAAACCGGATATCGGATTCACGGGTTGCGGCGGTTGGGCATGTTCCACCGCTTTACCTATATGCCCGACTATGACCTGTACGCCCAGAAGCTGTGTCATATCTACGCCGCCCGTGTAGGACCCCGCCTGTCCGACCCGACCGAGCCGGGGCACACGGCCGTGTTTCTGCCCTGGGTCGACGCGGTGGATAAAATCGCCGTTTCCGGTGACCGCTATTTCCTGCGGCGATTGATGGGATTGGCGCGTTAGGCCGGCCGGGAAATACCGCGATATTCCAACAAGACCGCCGACACATCATCGGGAAAGTCGTCGGTCCCGGTGAACGCCGACAGGCCATCCTCCAGCGCCGCCAGATACGCCCGCCCCTTCAGGGCCACGTTCGCCTGCATCATACGCGCCAATCCTTCCTCCTCCAACGCAGTGCCATCGGGGGCCGGGCATTCCGTCAAACCGTCCGAGTAGATCAGCATCCTGTCGCCCGGTGACAATTTCACCTCGGCGCAGGTATAGCTCGCTTCGGCCAGCAGTCCGACCGGCATGCTGGGTATGCCTACCAGTTCCGTGGTCCCGTCAACGCGCAGGACGATCGGATGGGGGTGGCCCGCCTGCACGAACCGCACGATCCCTGTCTTCATGTTCAAGAACCCCAGAAAAAGGGTAAAATACCGATCGGTCTGCAATTCCTGCAACATCAGCGCATTCAATCGCCACGCCGCCATGTCCGGGGGAAGCGCCGCAAAGCTTCCATCATCCCGGCGCATGATCGCGATGTTCTGATCCGGTGACTTGTCGCTTAACATGCCGGCGATGCGCGCCGCGATCATGGCGGATGTTACACCGTGTCCCGACACATCAAGTGCAAACAAGCCCGCGACGTGTGCCGATACGGGAAAGTAGCCCACCATGTCGCCACCCACATGCCCCGCCGCCTTCAGCATCAGGGACACATCAGCCGCCGCAAACGGGCGATACGGTTCGCGCAGCAGGGATTGCTGCAGCCAACGCGCCTCGTTCAGGTCGTTGTCAATGGCATCATAAAGGCTCTGAATCTCGGCCAATGCCGTTCTGAGATTGCGGTTATTGTTCACCGCCTCTCGTTGCATCGCCACCACGCGTGCACCCGCCTGCAACCGCGCGCGCAACTCCGGCGGGTTCACAGGCTTGGTCAGGAAATCATCGGCCCCGGCCTCCAACCCCTCGGTCAGGGCGGCCGCGTCGCTTTTGGACGTCAGCAAGATCAGATATGGATAATCGGTCCGCACCATCGCACGTACCTGACGGCAGAATTCCGGCCCCGTCATTCCGGGCATCATCCAGTCGCTCAACACCATTGTGATCGCCGGGTCTTCCATGAGCCGGAGGGCGACATCCGGGCAATCGCATGGCACGGCCGTATGCCCCCATTTTCGCAACAGGGCACACATCATGCTGCGCTGTGCGAGGCTGTCATCCAGCACCAATACATGCTCGGCCCGGTCCGGAACACGGGTGGCGGCAAGCTCCGATAGCATGGAGCGTTCGCGTCGTCGCGATGTTGGCATCTTCGGTTCCACCTGAATCATCCCGGCCTCTTTGGGGCAAACCCCCTTAACAGCGCGTGAATGCGAAAATCCGATTGATCAGGGCCGTCTGGTTTAACCGGGCCTTAATGTGGTCACAGCACCATCTTTTGCGGAGCTTGTTGGAGGTGGTGATGATTGATTGGGATCGGCTGTCCGCATTGCGGACCGATATGGGCGATGATGATTTTGCCGCCGTCGCGATGCTGTTCGTGACCGAAATCGAAGAAACGCTTGTCCGGCTTTCGGCGGCGCCTGACCATATTGGCCCAGATGATTTTCATTTTCTACGAGGTAGCGCCGCCAACCTCGGCTTTCGCGGGCTGGCGCGGGCGTGTCAGGCGGCCGAAACCACTATCACTGCGGGGGCGTCGCCGAATATCTCGGAAATTGTCGCCCTGTTCCACAGATCGGTTGCCGAGGTCAGGCCAAAACTTCCCGGCAAAGCCACCACCAGCTAGATCAGGAATTCGGCCAACACGTCGTCGTTGGTGATGTCCCGGAACGCAAAGCCGCTGGCGGTCATGCTGGCAAACAACTCCGCGAATCGCTCCGCCTCGGACGTCTCGATCCCGATCAGGACCGAGCCGAAATTGCGGGCCGATTTCTTGAGATATTCGAACCGGGCAATATCGTCATCCGGTCCCAGCAGAGCCAGAAAATCCTTCAGGGCGCCGGGCCGTTGCGGCAACCGCAGGATGAAATACTTCTTCACCCCAAGATAGCGCATCGCGCGCTCCTTCACTTCGGGCAGGCGTTCGAAATCGAAATTTCCCCCCGAAGTGACGCACACCACGGTCTGTCCGGCAATTCGGTCCGCCATCTCAGGCAGCACATCAAGTGACAGCGCACCTGCCGGTTCCAGAACGATCCCTTCCACGTTGAGCATTTGCTGGATGGTCACGCAGATCCGGTTTTCCGGCGCCAGCAACACGTCGGCCGGGTCCACCCCCCGCAAGGCATCAAACGTCAGATCGCCAATCCGCGCGACGGCGGCCCCATCAACGAAACTGTCGGTGATCGGCACCGCAATCGGCCCGCCGTTGGCCAAGGCTACCGTCAGGCTGGGGCCACCCACGGGTTCCACCAGCGTCATCGGCGGCATCGCCCCCACGCCGCGCAGATACCGCGACATCCCGGCCGACAATCCGCCGCCCCCCACTGGCAAGATCAGCCGGTCGGGGCTGCGGCCCAACTCCTCCAGCATTTCCACCGCCACCGACGCTTGCCCCTCGATCACGTCAGGGTCGTTGAACGGCGCAAGGAAATGCGCCCCCTGTGCTGCGCAAAACGCTTGTGCGGCGGTCAGGGTATCGTCAAAGAAATCGCCGACCAGCTTGATCCGCACATGATCGCCACCAAACGCCTTGGTCTTGTCGATCTTCTGTTTCGGCGTGGTGACCGGCATGAAGATGGTCCCCTGCACGCCGAAATGCTGGCACACGAACGCAACGCCCTGTGCATGATTGCCCGCGCTTGCACAAACGAACTGTCGTTGCGCAGGCCGCGCCATCCGCACCTTGCGCATCGCATTGAACGCACCCCTGATCTTGTAGGATCGCACGGGGCTCAGATCTTCCCGCTTCAGCCAGATATCGGCGCCATATCGTTCCGACAGATAGACGTTGCGCTGCAACGGCGTCGGCGGAAACAGGGCGCGCATTTCGGCGGTGGCGGCGCGGGCGGCTTTGGCAAAATCATCCATCGCTCTGGCCTGCCCTAACCTGTCTCGGCTGTCCAGCCCGTCAGTTCATCTGCCGGCCTTCGATCAAATTGCCATAAAGCGTCGTCATCAAGCCAAGGTTCATCAGCAGTTGCAGCCACGATACCCCAACATTGACCAAGGCGGCGGCAATCGTCATCCCCAAGATCATGTGCACCACCTGTGACACCACCCCGCCAACCACGGCGATAACCAGTACCGGCAGCAATATCTGCCCCGAAACAGGCGCCGTCACAGCCCAGCTTTCGCTGACCCGCAGCGGCTGACCCAGAGCCGCGGCTGGCAAGATCAGGCCAATCCGCGCAGAAATCCACAACACCCCGACAACAAGACCGATTCCCAAGAACCCGGCGACCATCGGCGAAGGCAGCAACACCACAACAAACCCGATCACAAGTCCCAAACCGAACGCCACGCCCAGCACAACCAGACCCACGATCAATGCCGCAGTGAAGTAATTCCAGATCCGCGTGCCGTTCCACATGGGCACAACACCATTGCCCATTTCTTCCAACAGCACATAGCGGTGCCACCCCACCGCCGCCCAGCACCAGGCCACGACACTCAGGGCGGCAGCCAGCATCAACATCGACCAGTTGACCCCGATGGCGCCCGGTTGCGTCGGATCAATTGCAGCGCCGGTCATCACCCCCGGATTTGTCACAATCAGCAAAAGCGATGGTATCAGTGTCAAAAGCAGCGTCAGCCGGGCCGCTTGGGCCAGATTGCCAAACACCTGCTGCACGACATGCCGCAGCAATTGATACCCATAGTCCATCTCGCGCGCTCCTGCTTGCCTTGCCCCATCCCTGAAAACCCGCTATCGCCCTGTCGGTCAACGAAAACCTGTCGGAGCTGCCAATGACTGCCCCAAAGAAAGTCGTTCTTGCCTATTCCGGGGGTCTCGACACCTCCATCATCCTGAAATGGTTGCAGACGGAATACGGCTGCGAGGTGGTGACCTTCACCGCCGACCTCGGTCAAGGCGAGGAGTTGGAGCCCGCCCGCAAGAAAGCCGAGATGATGGGCGCCTCGGCCATCTACATCGAAGACCTCCGCGAGGAATTCACCCGCGATTTCGTCTTTCCGATGTTCCGCGCCAATGCGCTGTACGAGGGGCTGTATCTGTTGGGCACCTCGATTGCGCGCCCACTGATTTCCAAACGCCTTGTGGAAATCGCTGCCGAAACCGGGGCTGACGCCGTCAGCCACGGCGCAACGGGCAAAGGGAACGATCAAGTCCGGTTCGAACTGGCTGCCTATGCGCTGAACCCTGAAATCAAGGTCATCGCACCGTGGCGCGAATGGGACCTGACCAGCCGCACCCGGCTGCTGGAATTTGCCGAAAAGAACCAGATCCCCATCGCGAAAGACAAACGCGGCGATGCGCCGTTCAGCGTCGATGCCAATCTGTTGCATACCTCCTCCGAGGGTAAGGTTCTGGAAAACCCGGCGGAGGAGGCGCCCGATTACGTCTATCAGCGCACGGTTGACCCCGAACTCGCGCCCGACACCCCCGAGATGGTCGAGATTACCTTCGAACGCGGCGATGCTGTGGCCATCAACGGTGAAGCCATGTCGCCCGCCACAATACTGACCCGTCTGAACGAAATTGGCGGTAGACATGGCGTCGGTCGGCTTGATCTGGTGGAAAACCGTTTTGTCGGCATGAAATCCCGCGGCATCTACGAAACCCCCGGCGGCACCATCTTGCTGGAGGCACATCGCGGGATCGAGCAGATCACGCTGGATAGCGGCGCGGGGCACCTGAAAGACAGCATCATGCCGCGATATGCGGAGTTGATTTACAACGGATTCTGGTTCTCGCCAGAACGCGAAATGCTGCAAGCCCTGATCGACAAGTCGCAAGAGCATGTCTCTGGAACCGTTCGCGTGAAACTGTACAAGGGCTCGGCCCGCACAGTCGCGCGTTGGTCCGACCATTCGCTCTATTCCGAGGCGCACGTGACCTTCGAGGAAGACGCAGGCGCCTATGACCAGAAGGATGCTCAGGGTTTCATCCAACTGAACGCGCTGCGCCTGAAACTTCTGGCCGCGCGCAACAGACGGCTCAAGAAGTGACCTCGTGACAGCGGCCCGCCCACTGGCGGGCCGCTTCACCAACGGATGCGCCCATGCCACTCACCGAAATCGCCCGCCGCCTGCAAACCGGTCTGTCAGACAAGCGATTTGACGGCTCGCTGAAATTCGATTGTGGCGCGGATGGTGTCGTTGTCTTGGCGGACGGCACCGCGGCGACAGTGGACCGAGACACCGATTGCACCATCACGCTCACCGCCGACAACCTGACCAAGCTTCTGGCCGGCAAGCTCAATCCGATGACCGGCGTAATGATGGGCAAGCTCAAGGTCTCGGGCGATATCGGCGTCGCAATGAAACTGGGCAAGCTTCTGGGCTAGGTGCTGCGGGTTAGCCTTTCTCCGTTTCATAAATATTCCGGGGGGCGGCCGCAGGCCGGGGGGCTGGCCCCCTACAATAACGCCGCCAACCGCGACCCCTGATCAATCGCGCGCTTGGCGTCCAGCTCCGCCGCCACATCCGCACCGCCAATCACGTGGGCCATCACGCCTGCGGCGGCCAGTTCGTCGGCCAATGACCGTTCAGGCAGTTGCCCGGCACACAACACGACCGTATCACACGCCACCAGTGTCGGGTTTTCCCGTGCATCGCCAAAACTGATGTGCAGACCTTCGGCGTCGATACGCTCATAATTTACACCGGCAACCATCTTGACGCCCCTCATCTGCAACGCCGCCCGGTGGATCCACCCGGTCGTCTTGCCCAGACGTTTGCCCGGCTTCTCGTTCTTGCGCTGCAACAACGTCACCTGTCGCGCGGGTGGTTCCGGCTGGGGTCCTTCCGGGGCCAGCCCGCCCCGGTTCACGCTTGGGTCGCCGACGCCCCATTCCTTGCGCCACAGCTCAGGTACTTCGGTCGGGCTTTCCCCGGAATGCACAAGGTATTCCGCCACATCGAACCCGATGCCGCCCGCACCAATGATGGCCACCCGCGGGCCCACCGTGGCCTTCCCGGCCAGCACGTCGATATAGCTCAAGACATTCTGACCGTCCTGCCCCGGTATCGCGGGGTCGCGCGGCCTGACCCCCGTCGCCACGATCACCTCGTCGAACCCAATCAGGTCGTCGACGCAAGGTGCCACACCCAACCGCAGGTCCACCCCACGCTTCGCCACGATCGTCCCGAACCAGCGGACCAGACCCTTGAATTCCTCCTTGCCCGGGATCTCCTTGGCCATGTTCAACTGCCCGCCAATCCGCGTGGCCTTATCAAACAGCACCACCCGATGCCCCCGTTCCGCAGCCACCATCGCAGTGGCAAGACCGGCAGCACCGGCCCCCACGACCGCGATCCGCTTGGCCTTGGATGCAGGCGCATAGCTCAACTCGGTCTCGTGACACGCGCGCGGGTTCACCAGACAGCTCGTCAGCTTGCCACCAAAGGTATGATCCAGACAGGCTTGATTGCACGCGATGCACGGCGCGATCTCCTCGGCCTTTCCGGCCGCCGCCTTGGCCACGAAATCCGCATCCGCCAGAAACGGCCGTGCCATGCTGACCATATCGGCGCAGCCCTCGGCCAACACGTCCTCTGCGACGTCGGGCATGTTGATCCGGTTTGACGTGATCAGGGGGATGCCCACCTGCCCCATCAGCTTCTTCGTCACCCACGCGAACCCCTTACGCGGCACCGAGGTTGCAATCGTCGGTATCCGCGCTTCATGCCAACCGATGCCGGTATTGATGATGGTGGCGCCTGCCGCCTCCACGGCCTTGGCCAATGTCACAACCTCGTCAAAGGTTGACCCTTCCGGGATCAGGTCGATCATGCTCAACCGATAGATAATGATGAAGTCGGGCCCCACGGCTTCCCGCGTGCGGCGCACCACTTCGACCGGCAGCCGCATCCGGTTGGCATAGCTGCCACCCCAGCGGTCGGTACGCTTGTTTGTGTGGGTCACCAGAAACTGGTTCAGGAAATACCCCTCGCTCCCCATGATCTCCACACCATCGTACCCGGCCTCGCGCGCCCGCATCGCCGCAGTGACGATATCGGATATCTGTTTCTCGATACCCTCTTCATCCAGTTCCTTGGGTGGAAACGGAGAGATCGGAGATTTTACCGCGCTTGGCCCGACACATTCCGGCGAATAGGCATAACGCCCCGCGTGCAGGATCTGCATGGCGATCTTGCCGCCTGCGTCATGCACGGCACCCGTTACCACCCGGTGATTGGTGATATCTTGATCCGAAAACAGCCCTGCAGCGCCGGGAAAAACGCCGCCTTCCTTGTTTGGCGCCATCCCTCCAGTGACAATCAAGGCCACACCGCCGCGCGCCCGCTCGGCGTAAAACGTGGCAACCCGAGGCCAGTCCTTCGTTTCCTCCAGCCCGGTATGCATTGACCCCATCAGCACGCGGTTCTTCAGCGTGGTAAATCCAAGGTCCAGCGGTGCCAACAAATGCGGATACTGCGCATGCGCCATATCAAAACCCTCCCGTTTGGGAACAGCTAACCGCCCCACGCGGTCCGCGTCATCCCCAACGCGGCGTCATCCCATCTTTATTCGTGAAATAAAGCCACCGTTGATGGATCGGATATCCGCCGACCGCAGGGCGTTTGAATGGAACTGATGCCAGCCACACAATCCTGCCCGGCGATCAATCCTGTCCGGTTTCGACGCAGTGGCGCCGGAACGCACGCTTCAGCACCTCCAACTCATCGCGGACCAGTGCCAATTCGGCCCGGATATCCTCATCAAGGGCCGCACCGGCCATGATCGTGATCCGGTCCAGCACGTCACCCGTCGTCGTCGACCGAAGCGCGATGACCTGCACGCCCTCGCCCATCACCTCGGCCGGCAGATGCACCGAAATACGGTGCTCGTTGGTGCGCCCTTCCTGCGGCGTCGCATGGGCGACCGCAACGACCTTGCCATGGTGCATCGCCTCGATCCCCGGCGCGGGGTTCGCCTGCAAAGTGCCCTCATAGCACCCCGCGTTGAACCGCAAACGTGTCAGTATCTCTTCGGCCATACCCGCCACTTCCTCACATATCAGCCCGAGGCGCCCGGATCATATTCATGTCCCACAGCGCGATCCGGTTCATGCTTGGTCCCTCAAAAATCAGGTCCAACCACATCTTCTCCAACCGTTTTTCGTTGATCGTCGTATAGGCGAGGTCAAACTCGACCACCGCGCGCTTACCATCCAGCGCAAACTGCCGCACGATCTGTTCGGTATTGGGACCATGCTGGACGTTCAAGCGCGCGTAGATCTCCAGCGGTTCCTCCATATCCACGTTCAGGGACACGGTCACGAAATGGTTGCGCGTCAGCCCGACCAGTGCCTCAGCGGGGAAATCTTCCACCAGCGACAAGAACGACCCGTCAAACCGATAAACCTCCATCACAAGGCCGAACCGGGCGCCTGCATCGCTTCCCGGGACAGGTTCCTGACGCAAGGTCAGATCCGGCCGCGCAGCATCGTGAAACAACGTGACTCCACCCGGCAGCCGGGTGGGCGAAGCAACCTCGACCCGCCCACGCGGGTGCATCATGCGAACCCACGGTTCCGGGCGATAGGACCAATCGCATTGAACTGGCCGCGCGATGCCATCTTCGGCACCATCTGCCCGCGCCAACAGCTCGCTTTGCGCGCAAGCCGCCATCCGGTCCAGATCGTCGCGCAACCTGCGCATCTGGCCCCGCATCTCACGCAATCCCTTGGCCGAAACTGTTTCAGGTGCGGCCAGAACAGCGCTCCAGCGCCGCATGACCTGTGCGAGTCCGATCCGTCCCAAGAACCCTGGAACCTGCATGCCCATATCTGTGTCCCCACTTCACCGTCTATGCCGCGGTGTTTCTCATTTTGACACAATCTACCCCAATTGAGGTTAATTGAATATCCTTCTAAGCAGTCCCACGTTCCCTAATCGACCGCCCGTCCGGCTCCGCTGCGTTGCCGCTGGCGGGGGCGATGGGGCAACCGGCACGCGTGACGCCGCCGCCACAGGTTGCTCGGCTCCGGGCGCATTGGCGGTCATGACCGCTGTTGCGAAACCGCGCAGCAAACCAATCGCCGCCTCACTGCTCAGTTCCCGGTCTTCCAGCCTCAAGACCGACAGGGTGGCAATGCGCGACCCAACGTCCATGTAGGCGCGCCAATAATCCTGCCCGACACCGAACACGGTGTTCGCGCTCGTATCGCGCGCCTGCAGGTAATACACGTCATCTTGGTGAAAGCTGTCCAGAATTGTCACCGTCGTGGCATCCTGACTGCGGCTCATCAGCCGCCGCCCGTCCTCCGACTGAAAGAACTCGGCCAGCGTCGGAATGCTGTCGCGCAGGCTGCCGTCCGTCGATGCATCCGAAACAGACGCCGTCAACAAGGCGGGTATAGCCGGCTGTCCGGCACCCCGGCTGTCCGAAATCGCTGCGCAATTGCCCATCAGCACAAACCCTGTGGTGCCATTGTCCTGGGTGGCTGTCGGGTCGACGCAAAACCCCTCTGGTCCGGTGATGACCACGGCATCGGTTGTCACCGCGACCGATCGTTGCGGTGGGGGGCCGCTATTGCCGCCCCCGCCACCGAACCGCCCGCCGCAGCCCGCAAGCATAAGGGCGGCGACCAAGGTCACCGCCCAATATGGTTTAGATGTCCATGTAAACATGGGCCTCCTCTTTCGCGCCGGGGTGCGTAACCGCGCCATATCGCGCCTCACCCACAAGTTGCGCGTATTTCCACAGCGCACCACTGGCATAAATGGTTGGGCGCGGGCCCTTCCAATCGGCCTTGCGCGCCGCCAGTTCATCTTCGCTCAACGCCACGCTCAATTCCCCGGTGATCGCGTTGATGGTGATCATATCGCCATCTTTCAGCAGACCAATCGGGCCTGCCGCGGCGGCCTCTGGCCCCACATGACCCACACAGAACCCACGGGTTGCCCCGCTGAACCGGCCATCGGTGATCAGGGCGACCTTCTTGCCCATCCCCTGCCCAGACAGGGCCGAGGTGGTGGCAAGCATTTCCCGCATGCCCGGCCCGCCGCGCGGCCCTTCGTTGCGGATCACCAGAACCTCGCCTTCCTTGTAGTCCCGCGCTTTCACCGCCTCGAACGCGTCCTCTTCACATTCGAAGACGCGCGCCGGGCCAGTGAATACCTGATTTTCGGGGGCGATCCCCGCAACCTTCACAATCGCGCCTTCCGGTGCAAGGTTGCCCTTCAGGCCGACAACGCCACCGGTTTCGGTCAATGGCGTCGCGACCTCATGGATCACCTTGCCATCGGCTTTGCGGGTGATCAGGTCAAGCTCTTCACCCATGGTGCGGCCGGTGGCGGTCATGCAATCCTCGTGGATCAGGCCCGCCTTGCGCAGTTCATTCATCACGACTGGCACGCCACCCGCCTCGTAAAGGTCTTTCGCCACATACTGCCCGCCGGGCTTCATATCGACGAAATACGGGGTGTCCTTGAAGATGTCGCACACGTCGAACAGATCAAAATCAATTCCGGCTTCATGCGCGATTGCCGGCAGGTGCAGGCCGGCGTTGGTCGACCCTCCGGTGCAGGCCACGATACGCGCCGCGTTTTCCAGCGACTTCCGCGTCACGATATCGCGGGCGCGAATGTTCTTTTCCAGCAGGTTCATCACTGCCTGACCGGATGCCACCCCATACTGGTCGCGGCTTTCGTAAGGTGCGGGCGCGCCGCTTGAATTCGGCAACGCCAGACCGATCGCTTCGGACACGCACGCCATGGTATTAGCGGTAAACTGACCGCCGCAGGCCCCGGCGCTTGGGCACGCCACGCGTTCAAGAACCGCCAAGGCCTCGTCGCTCATGTTGCCCGCCTGATGCTGGCCCACGGCTTCGAACACATCTTGCACCGTCACGTCCTTGCCGTTCAGTCGGCCCGGCAGGATCGATCCGCCATAGATGAACACCGACGGCACGTTCAGACGCACCATGGCCATCATCATGCCGGGCAGGGATTTGTCGCAACCCGCCAATCCCACCAAGGCGTCATAGCAATGCCCGCGCATCGTCAGCTCCACGGTGTCCGTGATCGCATCGCGGCTGGCCAGCGACGACCTCATGCCTTCATGGCCCATCGCGATCCCGTCGGTAACGGTGATGGTGGTGAACTCACGCGGGGTGCCGTTGGCTTGCTTGACGCCCATCTTGACCGACTGCGCCTGACGACTCAGCGCGATGTTGCACGGCGCCGCCTCGTTCCAGCAGGTGGCCACACCCACGAAGGGCTGGTTGATCTCTTCCTCGCTCAGCCCCATCGCATAGAAATACGACCGGTGTGGCGCGCGCGATGGCCCCTCGGTCACATAACGGCTTGGCAATTTCGATTTGTCCATCTTGCCTTTCAGCATGGTGCGGCTCTCCCGTTAGAAATGGCGTGTTCGTCTCTCCCCTTTGGGAATAGACGGGGCGTTTCAATGGCACAAGCGCGATTGCCCGGAGAAGACCTTCGGGCTAGGGTGAATCAAAAGACAAAAAGCGGCAGGCACGATGCAGTATACGGCCCATCAGGCGTTCATCGCCCCCGCCCGTGCACGGCCCCAGATCTGGCGCTTGTTGCTGGGCGTCTTGCTGGTCATGGCCGTGTATCTGGCTGGCTTCGTTGTCCTTCTTGGCATTCTGACACTGACCAGCGGTTGGGATGGCGCGCAGAACTGGATGCGCCTCATGGCCACCGGCAGCACACCCACCGGCAGCCTTTTGTTGTTGGCCAGCTTCCTCGGCATGGCGCTCGGGCCTTTTCTGGCGGCCCGCCTGCTGCATCGCCGTCGCATTGGCACCCTCTTTGGCCCAAGGCACCGCGTTGTGCGTGACTTCGCGCTTGCGTTGGGCGTTTGCGCCGCCGTTTTCGGGCTTCTGGCCTTGCTGCCCTCGGACGTGCGGCCACAGCCCAACCTCAGCCTGTCGCTTTGGCTGTCATTCCTGCCCTTGGCTGTGGTCGGCATTCTGGTGCAAACCGGCGCGGAAGAGATCTTGTTTCGGGGATATATCCAACAACAACTGGCCGCGCGTTTTGCTTCGCCGCTGATCTGGATGGTCCTGCCATCGGTCCTGTTTGCGCTGGCGCATTACCAGCCGGCGACGATGGGCGGCAATGCGTGGCTGATTGTTGCAGCGGTCGGGCTTTTCGCGCTGTGCGCCGCCGACCTCACGGCGGCAACCGGGTCGCTTGGCGCGGCGTGGGGGCTCCACTTTGCCAACAACAGTGTCGCAATTCTGGTGGTCGCACTGGATGGCCCCCTGTCGGGCCTTGCACTTTATACGATGCCCTTCAGCCCGCTTGATACCGCAGCCCTACGCCCGTTGATCGTGCAAGACATGGTGGCCACAATCGTTGTCTGGGCGATTATCCGCTATGCCGTGACACGCAACCGCTAAGTCCGCGCCGATTGCATTCCGTCCGCGTCCGGCATATCTCGGATCAAGCGACAGGCAACCGCAGGACCATCGATGAACTGGATTACCAACTACGTCCGCCCGCGCATCAACTCCATCTTCTCGCGCCGCGAAATGCCCGAGAACCTTTGGACCAAATGCGATGAATGCGGCACCATGCTGTTTCACCGGGAACTGACGGATAACCAAAACGTCTGCACCAACTGCGACCATCACATGGCCATCACTCCGCGCGAACGGTTCAACGCGCTGTTCGATGCAGGCGTGTTCGTCGAGGTTGCGGTGCCCAAACCGCTCGTCGACCCGCTTCATTTCCGCGATCAAAAGAAATACCCCGACCGCCTGCGCGCCGCCCAGAAACAAACCAGCGAGGCCGAGGCGATGCTGGTTGCCACCGGCGAGATCGGGCGCACCCCCATCGTGGCCGCGGCGCAGGATTTCAGCTTCATGGCTGGCTCCATGGGGATGTATGTCGGCAATGCGATCATCGCCGCCGCCGAGGCCGCGGTGAAACGCAAATGCCCGCTTGTTCTGTTCTCCGCAGCTGGTGGGGCGCGGATGCAAGAAGGCATCCTCAGCCTGATGCAGATGCCGCGCACCACCATCGCCGTGCAGATGCTGCGCGAGGCTGGGTTGCCCTATATCGTGGTGCTGACCCATCCCACCACGGGCGGTGTCACGGCGTCTTATGCGATGCTGGGCGATGTGCACATCGCGGAACCCAACGCACTGATCTGCTTTGCCGGCCCCCGCGTGATTGAACAGACAATCCGCGAAAAACTGCCTGAAGGCTTCCAGCGCGCCGAATATCTGCTTGATCACGGGATGCTTGACCGGGTGACGCACCGCGGCAAGCTTCGCGATGAACTGATCACGATCACCCGCATGCTGATGGGGCAAAGCCCGGCCATCAAAGGCGATCTGCCACCACCCACGGCAGAACCTGAGATACCGGAACTGGCGCCGCCTTCGTCAGCACCAGCCCGCACAGGCCCCAAAACATCATGACCGCAGACTCCGACATCCTCCTTGACCGGATGATGTCGCTCCACCCCAAGATCATCGACCTGACGCTGGACCGGATGCACCGTATTCTGGCAGCCCTCGACCACCCTGAACGGCTGATTCCCCCCGTCATCCATGTGGCGGGAACCAACGGCAAAGGCTCGACCCAAGCCATGATCCGCGCCGGTCTGGAGGGGGCGGGCCATACCGTTCATGCCTATACCTCCCCTCATCTGGCGCGCTTTCATGAACGCATCCGGCTGGCTGGCGAACTGATCGACGAACAGACCCTGTCCCGCATATTAGACACCTGTCTGCAGGCCAACGGCCCCGTTCCCATCACCTATTTCGAGATCACGACCGCCGCCGCATTTCAGGCGTTCGCCACCACACCGGCGGACTATACGCTGCTTGAAGTCGGCCTTGGCGGCAGGCTTGATGCCACCAACGTCATCGACGATCCGCTACTTACAATCATCACGCCGGTCGATCTGGACCATCAGCAATACCTTGGCGACACACTTGCCCTGATCGCGGCCGAAAAGGCCGGCATCATCAAGCGCCGCGTCCCCTGTATCGTCGGACCCCAGCATGATGAAGCGCTTGAGGTGATCGAGGCCACTGCGAACCGCCTTGGCGCGCCACTGCTCGTTCACGGGCAGCACTGGCATGTCGCCGAAGAAAACGGCCGCATGATCTTTCAGGATGAAGAGGGCCTTCTCGACCTGCCACTCCCCCGGCTGCTCGGCAGGCATCAGGTGCAGAACGCCGGGGCCGCACTTGCCGCCCTGCGCCACCTGCGCATGGGCGACGCGGCCTATTCCGCCGCCGTCACCAACCCATATTGGCCCGCGCGGATGCAGCGCCTGATCCATGGCCCGCTGCGTGACGTCGCCCCCAACGCTGAACTATGGCTTGACGGTGGGCACAACCCGGCCGCCGCTGCCGCCCTGGTCGAAACCCTGTCCCGCCTTCCTCGGCGTCCCACACACCTGATCGTCGGAATGCTGAACACCAAGGACATTGCCGGTTTTCTCCGCCCTCTCGGCGCGATCGCCAAAACCCTTCACGGTGTCACCATTCCCGGCCAGACCGCGACCCTTACCGCAGACGAAACCGTTGCCATCGCCCGATCCGAGGGGCTTGACGCAACAACCGCCCCTTCGGTCATGGATGCGTTGAAGACCGTCGTTGCCAATGACCCGGCGGCCCGTGTCGTCATCTGCGGCTCGCTATATCTTGCCGGCACGATTCTGAAGGACAATGGCTGACCCATGCGTCTGATCACCCCCGTCACATTGATCGCGGCAGCGCTTGCCTTTGCCGCCCAACCTGCGGCGGCGGCCAAGTTCCACTTCTGCTGGCTTGGTGGCGCGGGCTATACCATGCGTGGCCTCATCGAATTTCCCGATGCACTTCTGAACACAGGGATCATCACCCAAGATCAGGTCACCAATTTCGCCATTTTCGGCTATCACGACGGCATTCCCGTCGGATCGTGGACCCTGTCGCAGCTTTCACCAGCCACCACTTGGGAACTGTATTTCGACACCAATACACGCGCCTTCCCAATGGGCGGCTACAGTCTTGAATCAAGCTATCAGGCATGGAACGCAAACGGCACCGTGGACAACTGCGGCGCAACCGGCTTCGGCTTCAACGGTGGCAATCTTTATCAGGATATCTGCATCGCCAACACTTGGATCGAACCGTCATCCATCGACCCGCTGACACCGCTGCAGGCCTACAGCGAAGAGGTGCCGATCACCTGCGATGC
>Ga0075467_10001745_pt1 | contig 17823 bp, 15 predicted proteins | sample DEB08_DNA_9_FD_75067 | JGI IMG/M metagenome (GOLD analysis project Ga0075467, IMG submission 75067) | Aqueous microbial communities from the Delaware River and Bay under freshwater to marine salinity gradient to study organic matter... | ecosystem: Environmental > Aquatic > Marine > Coastal ... | reverse complement strand
TCCCCGATCCGGGCGATGGACCGAAACTGGCTGGGCGCAACGCCGGCGTGGTCGCGGAAGAAGCGGGTAAAGTGCGCTTGGGTGGAAAAGCCGAGCTCATCGGACATTTGGCCGAAACTCATATCGCTATTGACTGTGCCGAAAATGGCCTGTTCCAGTCGCACAACATTCAGAAAGACGCGCGGGCTTACGCCGGTCGAGGCTTCGAACACACGGAAGAAATTGGCGCGGCTCGGCAGCCAGGCTGTCGAGTTGACCCGCCAAAACAAGGAGCGCGGACTAGGCAATCTCGGGCAATCCGCGCGTGTCATCATCACGCGGCCATCAACGCCATGATTTATATGAGAAATACCAAGATAAGGACAGCGAAATCACCGGATTACTTGGGAAATACGGGCCAAAAACTCGCCCCTACTGCTCATGACCGACCTACCCCACGCCAATGCAGAGGTATTTAATTTCTAGGAAATCCTCAAGCCCGTACTTGGACCCCTCACGTCCAAGACCGGACGACTTCACGCCGCCGAATGGTGCTTCAGGCGTTGAGATTAAGCCAGTGTTGATTCCAACGATACCGTATTCCAACGCTTCACCGACGCGGAAAGTCCTGGAAAGGTCGCGGGTGTAAAAATACGAAGCGAGACCAAATTCAGTGTCATTTGCTGCGGCGATTACCTCGGATTCTGCATCAAACTGTATAAGGGCAGCCAAGGGGCCAAAAGTCTCTTCGCGGGCGACCTTCATCTGCGAAGTTATGCCGGTCATCACCGTGGGTTCGAAAAACCGACCGCCAAGCGTTTCAGAGATATCACCCCCCACAACGATCTTTGCACCCAATTCAGTCGCGTCCGCGACATGAGTTCGCACTTTTGCTACCGCTTGATCACTAACAAGTGGGCCGAAAACAACATCCTCATCAAAACCGTTTCCCTGCTTTTTATGAGAAAGGGCTTCAACTAATTTGCGGGTAAAATCTTCGTAGACACCGGATTGGACATAAATTCTGTTAGCACAGACACATGTTTGGCCAATATTTCGGAACTTAGCTATAAGCACGCCTTCAACTGCTGCGTCTAAATCTGCGTCATCAAAAACAATGAACGGTGCATTTCCGCCCAACTCCAAAGACACTTTCTTGATGTCACGCGCACATTGCTCCATCAAAATTCGTCCGACATTCGTCGACCCTGTAAATGTCAATTTCCGAACCTTACTGTTTCGGCACATCTCTTTGCCAACAGCGCTAGCACGATCTCCTGAGCTTGGTAGCACTGAGAATACACCGGCGGGGATTCCAGCTTTTTCTGCAAGAACAGCCATAGCTAATGCAGAAAGCGGTGTTTTCTCGGCGGGGCGCGCAACGAACGTACAACCTGCGGCTAACGCCGGCGCAACTTTGCGAGCAATCATTGCATTTGGAAAGTTCCACGGCGTAATGGACGCAACAACCCCAATGGGTTGCTTCAAAATTAGCAACCTTTTGTCAGGCTGATGTCCGGGTACAATGTCGCCGTACATCCGCCGGGCTTCTTCCGCAAACCATCGAATGAAACTGGCACCATAAGCAATTTCGCCTTTGGCTTCCAACAAAGGTTTCCCCATTTCAGCAGTGATAATCTGGGCGAGATCATCTTGGGCAGCCATCATCAAATCATGCCATGCCATCAACAAATCCGCGCGTTCCAGTGCGGTCTTTGATGCCCAGCCCTTCTGTGCGTCTTCAGCTGCTTGGATAGCTTGCTGGATATCGTCAACATTTGTGTTTGCGACGCTGCAAATCTCGACGTCATCAACGGGATTCTTGATGGAAAAGGTTGATTTTCCATCCATCCAATTACCCGCGATATATGCGCGCGTTTCCAAAAGGGTGTCATCTGAAAGATGTAGCATGTATCGCCCCGATTTAATTATTAGTTAGCCAGCATCGCCGAAGCCCCAAACGGTCAGCGCAAAAATAGCCCCAAGAACCATCAAGGTGATAAGTGTATTGCGAAGGCGAAGGGATTCAGCGGCGCTTGTTTCGGGTTTTAATGTCGCGGGTGGCTCAAAGGCATGGATGTCCAGATCAATGTGGCTGGCCATTTGCATTTTGTAGGCCAAGAACCAAACAAATGTAACGCCCAACAGCCAGAACAGCATCGCCCAACCCCATAACGATGGGAAACCCAAAATCCAGAAATCCTCCACAACAAAAGCGTAAGTGCCAAAGATGAGACCAGGACCAACCGCGAGGAACATCCAGGCAAGACCAGCAGCCCAAGCGTAGCTTTTCAGACCAGACACCTCGTGAACGACGAGCTCCTGAGCAATAAATTCTCGGATCTGAATTTTGAACTTGTTCTGTTTAACTTTCTGCGTAACCGCCGACACCAACAAGGTCACGACCACATTTGCGACCAATCCCCAAGCTGCGGCATGTAGCGTCCAAGGATATCTACCCCAAGGGACGTCAAGGCCTAGGTAGGAAAGAAAACTAACGCCCGCCGCGTCAGTTACAAAAGCGCCTAACAATCCAAACGCAACACCCGCGATCACCGCACCTCTGGTCATCCATCCGAACCAACAAAGACCGAGCATAGGAACAGCAAGCTGAGCTGAAGCAGGAAGTGCAAAGGCCCCGATCAGCGATGTGGTAATAGGGGCGAGAAATGCAAGAAGCGCAGAAGTCACGGCCAAAATCACAACGCAAATGCGCGTCAGGAGGACCGTTTGTCGCCGACTGAGATCACTCGAAAAGTAAGGTTTCCAAACATGCCTGGTCAAGGTCTCAGACGCGACGAGCAAAGACAAACCCGCAATCGCCTGCATACCTGCGGCAAGTCCCAAAATGACCCAAGCCGCCAGCCAAGGCGAATTACGAGCGAGCCCAGTCAAAAACGGCGTCACCTTATGAGCGTCGCTCGTTAGTCCAGCCGCGCCAATTCCAGCGATAAACAGCACGATTAACGCGCCAAAGAACGCTGCCAACACCCAAGTTTGGCCCGCCGCAATACCACGTGTCGATTTGGTGGATAGGATTACTTTTAGTGCGACTGGACCAGATGCGATACCCAGCAGTGCATAGGCTGATGTGAAATTGGTGGTGGCAGTCGTTGCGTGGCCATAAAATGCACCGCGTCCAAGTCCGGGAACAAACTGGATCACTCCTGCAATCTCGAAATACTGACCCCCGCCTTCCTGCTGCCCTAACATGAAAAGCTTAGCGTTTATCGTATCATAAAGCCCTGCATCCACGAGAATGAGAATTGTCAAAACAACACTTGCCGACACCAAGCATACCGTTTGAATGACCCCCAGATATCCGACGGCCCGCATGCCTCCAATGACAACATAGGAAAACAAAAGAACCGTCAGCGCGCTTCCGGCGGCAAACGCGCTCACTTGGCCGCCAGTAACTTGCGCTATTAGGTCTGAAATTGCACGAAGCTGTAGAGACGAGAAACCAATTGCAAACAGCATCGAAACAGCCAAAACGACGAAAACCAAGACGTCGCTCTTGTAATAAAGACGAAATAATTCGGCCTGTGAGGAAACTCTGTATCTTTGAGCAATAAACCATGCCCGTTTGAAAAACAAAATTCCAGGTAGGGCCAATAATACTCCTGCTTGAAGGAGATAACTATGGACAAAACCATCAACTGAAATGAGGGTCGCGGTGCCAAGAATGAACCAGCTCGACACCGAGATGCCAGCGAGCAACAGCGCGCTTATCCAAGGAGAAAGAGAGTGACCTGCAGAAAACCACGATGTCGTTCCCGCGTTTGCAACAGTGGCTACTCGAGCCCAGTAAAATGAAACTGCTGCAAAAGCCGTTCCGATTAAGAGCAACCATAAGATAATGTTCGTCGGTTCCATTCTATTTCTCGCTCAAGTTGGTCGCGGGTGACTTGCCGACTGCACCGACATGGAACCGGGAAAATGCCCCTCTTAGGCCGTAACGCGTGACAAGATATGTCGCGAAACCAAGCGCAATCACCCCGAAAAAGGTAACACCTATATAAAAGTCTGCCATCGAAGCGGCCCCCAAGAGCATAGACATAAGAAACGCAAACACCAAAATCCCGAATGATGATAAGCCTAAAGCGACCTCGCCGACGGAGAACCCTCGACTATAAACAGCGTTGACAATCACATGCGCAATGAGAGCAACAAGAACACTGAATGTGCCAGCCACACCAAGGAAATAGCTATCACGAGAAAAACCTTCCAAAACGAGGAGCAGGCCGATTACGCCGATGCCTGACCAAATGGCAAACACCAATAATTTGGACTCAATCGAAATATTTTGGTGCGTCATGTGACCTCCCCCAAAGGCGTCCTACGGCAATCACGCCGCAAGACGCGCTGACTTAGTTTGCTTTCGTTGCTTTTTGCTTGGTCTTTTTGGTCGAAGAGCCACCGGATTCAGGTTCCGAATAGACCATCTTGGACAGATCACGCAGGGATTCTGACCGATGGATATTTCCGCCATCCATTCCGATTTCACCAAGCAACTGATCCACAAAAGGGGCCTGTGAGCGGTAGCGCAACGCGGAATGTACGACCTGATCGGCTAGGTTCCCTTCGCCATGAACCGGCTGGCCACCTTCTCCCTTTTCTGCATTTACCGAGCTACCGACCGATGAAGAGAACCCTGGCAAGCCATCCACATGCATAATCTTGATGTCCGAAATGCTCTCCATTGGCTTGACGCTTTCGCGAATGATCGAAGGCAGGTTTGCGACCAATTCCTTTTGAATCGCACTCTTGCGGCTGGCATCAGAGCGCAGGTTCTCGGCCTCGTTGATCTTGGCGGCACCTTCCGCTTCAACGCGCAGGCGTTCTTCTTCCGCCGAAGCTTCGATGCGCACCGCTGCCGCGCGGTTGGCAGCCGCATCTTCTTCCGCTTTAGCCAGAATGGTGATCCGCCTGGCATCGCGCTCTGCGTCTTTGGCAGCTTCGATCAGCGCTACCGACTTGTGACGATTGGCGATTTCGACATCGCGAATGGTATGAACCCGCTCGCGTGCTTGGGTCGCCGCTGCTACCGCTTCTTCGGTTAACGCCTGCACTTCTGAGCGCTCTTTGGATTTCTGGCTCAGCGCGATTTCACGAGCTTCTTCTTCAAGCTCAATCTGCTCGCGACGCTTGATCTCCATTGTCTCGATCTCGACGGCAGATTTAATCCGCGCGGCCTCAACCTGCTCGCGTTCATTGATCTTGACCAGCTCAATCTCACGTTCGCGGACCGCTTCCTCGCGAGCTATTTCAGCACGCCTTTGTGCCCGCTCGATAGAGACTTCGCTTTCATTCTGCATCCGCGCGTATTCCGTATCTCGTCCGATATCGAGCGACTTTTTCTCAGCCTCAAGGTTCTTGGAGCGGATTGCGATCTCGGTATCTTTCTCGATATCATTCCGTTTTTTCGTGCGACTTTGAATCTGTTCGACCAAGCGTGTCAGGCCTTCGGAGTCAAAGGTATTGGAAGGGTTGAACATGGAAATGTCAGCCTGATCGAGAGAGGTAACAGAAACGCTTTCCAGCTCCAGCCCTTCAAGTTTCAAGCTTTCAGAAATTTCTTCGCGGACATGGCGCGCAAATTCACGTCTGTTTTCCTGAATTTCCTCAATTGTCATGACCGAGGCCGCCGCACCCATTCCATCAACAAAGCGCCCCAAAACAAGATCGCGCAGCTGGTCAGGATCCATCGTGCGCCGGCCCAATGACCGTGCCGCAATAGATACCGCTTCTTGCGTGGCAGAGACGCGCACATAAAACTCCACAGACATTTCGATGCGCATGCGATCTTTAGTGATCAACGATTTTTCTCTTGCACGGGTCGCTTCAAGTCGAAGCGTGTTCATGTTCACCTCTGTAATGTCGTGCAAGATGGGCAATACAAACGCTCCGCCCCCCATCACGACTTTTTCACCACCGAAGCCGGTTCTGATGAATGACACATCTTTTGTTGACCGACGATAAAGCCAGTGAAGCAGGTATGCTAGGACCGCGATAACGATCGCAGCGAGGATGATAATTGCAATGACGTCTGCACCATTCATGGGTTCAACCCTCCGTTAGATGTGCTGTTGAGAATATTCGTTTTCATTGGATCAAGCCTTCTCGGGTTGAAAAGCGGGTGCGGCACGCACGGCGGCAAAAAGAATTGCTGCGCCAAACGCCATTCGGTTTAGAAAATCTGTGACGTTGTAGGCGACACTCAGGGCACCCCCGTCGTCATAACCACCAAAGCTGGTGATAAAATTGCCAAGCGGATAGATTGCCCAACCGACAGCGATGATAAGACGAAGCCAGAAATACGCCTGAATGACCGGTTTGTTCAGGCTGTCCCGTATGCAAGTGTCCATTTGCCCAAAAAACAGTTCACCCAATATATACAGCCAAAAGACCAGCCCAATTAAGAATGCCAAAGTTGCATTCATATAGGTCGCTTCGCCCAGGTAACGGATGAAGACCATCAGGATCGATACTGCAACCAACCTCCAGAACAAACCTATGGATACGCTACCGACGCTTCTTGCAAAAAAGAACAATGCCAGAACTTGAATTGGCATCGAGATAACCCAACCCACGTAGTGGTAGACGATTGGAACAGCACCGGAACTCCATGCTGCGCGCGCCTCATAGGCAGCAAGAGCCCCTACGATCGTGGAGCAGGCGCACAAAGTGACCACCAACTTCCAATTTCCACGGGTCCAGGCCGTGCCCATTAGCAGCAAAACGCTGGTCGCGATAAGGCCAAAGAATGCGGCCGAATAACTGGCAGCGGTTAAGTCTGGTGTTGCAAAGACGTTCATTGGGAGACCTCCGTATTTGTTCTTGCGCGGCGCATTAAATTTGCGTCCGGATGTGTGGGGTGCGGGCGTAGAGGGCAACCATCGGTACAATGAGAAGACCAAAGATGAATTGCTGCCATTCATAGTCGAGCCCGATCCCGACCAAGAAAGATGTGAGAACTTGTAGGACCAGAACACCGATCACGGTAAAACCATAACCACCCTGTCCGCCCATCAACGACGTCCCGCCTACGACAACTGCGGCGAGGGTCAAAAACAGATATTGTTCACCGACCCCGATGAAACCGCCGCCTGACCAACCAAGAAGTAATGCCCCTGTCAGCGCGGAAAAGAAACCTGACAAGCCATAGGCCATCACCCAGTATTTCAGCTCTGAGATCATGACCCGTTTGGCGGAAATTCGATTGACTCCCAACGCATACAGATAGCGGCCGTAAACCGTCATCCGCATCCCAACGACCAGGATCAGGGTAGTGAGGAACCAGATCACAATTGTTGGCGGGATAGGAATGCCAAAAGTACGCCCATTCATGGCCGCCAGATTTGACAACCAGCCCGGAACAACGCCAAAAACGTTGCCGCCATAGGCCGTCCCGATGGAGGTAATAATCTGCACGCTACCAGAGATGGCAAAGCCTGTTCCTAGCGTCACGATCAATGCTTGCCCTTGTAATCTGAAGCTAAGCAAACCGTTCATCACACCAAGCAATCCACCGATGACCAGCACACAGCAGAACGCCAGCCAAGGCGGAACGCCGAGACTGATAAGGTACAACATACCAACATTGGACGCGCCGATGATGAAGGGAATGGAAAGGTCCAGCCCGCCGAGCAAAGCCACCAATGTTTGGCCAACGCAGGCCATCCCCAAAAACGCAGCAAAAAGCAGCATCGAACGGATATTGGAAGAGGACGAAAACCCCTCAATATTGAAGGCACCAACGGTGAAAAGGCCAATCAGAACCATAATACCTATGAAAGCTGATCTGTTCGTCTCAAAGACTGGTCCGATTGTCCGCGTTGCAACGATTATAGTCAGCAAAATAACCAAAGATGCGACAGTCCACCCACTCAGAAACCCGTCGAAACCCGCACCAAGAATGAAAAAGGCGATCAAGATCAAACCCAAAACAATCAGCGCCGGGTAGTACTTTATCAAAATCAAACGAAATGGGCCGGGCCCCTCTTCGGCTTCGTCCTTTTTCTCCGTCGCAATCAAAAAATGTGGCAGTACGAACTTCCAGCCAAAGAAGAACAGCGTTATCGTTGTCAGCGCATATAGGATGATCGCCGGAACGGGCACGCCTTGGATAAAACCAAAGATGATACTCAGTAGGGTCAGGCCGCCACCAAGGATCAGACCTAAGAGTCGTGTCGCAAGGCTGAGCGGCCTGTTTTCATCAAAAAAGCTCATGGTTTGGTCTCAACTGTTGGTTGTTGGAACAAAAGACCGTCCTCGCGGGTCATTGAATAAGAAACCCCCAAAACAATCAGTCCAATGATGAGAAAAATAACGGGTGCCACCTCTCTTGAGTGACCTCGCGTAACCGCAACACGCGCCAAGACTGCGAGTGCGACAAGCAAGCCAGCTCCCCATATAAGCGGGCGCGCTGCTTCTCTAAGCGCTTCGGTTGTAGGATCAAGTTGGCTGACTTCAAAGATACCGGTCATCGCGGCGGTCATATCAAGCGGACCAGGAAACGGTGGCGGCACAACCGCCTCTGACAACGGGCCATACCCCATGACAGAATGAAGCGTTACACCTAAGACAACGACGCCGATCGCAACGAAATACAGAAGCGGCGAAAAATTACTAATGTACTTTTGAATGAGCGGCAGGACGAGCGTCAGCAGCAAAGAAGCAACCAAAATTGTCCCATATGCCAGATCTGTCACAAAGCTCTGAACAGCGCCAAAGCTAAAGGTAGCGAGAACAAAAGTGATCAGATACAAGTTCAAAGCACCCAAGGCCGAGCCAAAAACACCAGCACGCCCGCCTGCCAAAGACGCCCCCCCCAGAACAAGCGCTGTGACGGCAATCAAAGTGTAAGTCGTGCCTTGGGACGGATCACCTGAAGAAATGAGCGCAGTAAAGCAGACAGCTGCCAAAGCTGCAAAGAGACCGGAGATGATGTGCGCACCAATGCGAACGATGGTGATTGGAACACCAGAAGTATAGGCCGCACGCTCGTCTGATCCCATCAGACGTAGGTGGGTGAAAAACGCAGTTCGGGTGAATAATAGCCATGCGACCGTCGCTATGGCCAAGACAGCAAGGGGTGGTGAATACACTGTCCGTCCCAGACCCCAAGAGGCCATCCACTCAGGTGACAACCCGCCAGGGCGCGGCAAGATCACAAGGTTGATCCCCGACAACGCAAGGAACCCACTGAGAGACACAATGATTGGTTGCACTCGGACATAGATAACAATCAGCGCAAAGATCAGTTGATACCCCGCCCCCAAAAGGAACGCCAAACCGAAAAAGGCAAACGGATTCGCAAAGTAGCCGTTTGTGACCAGCTGCACCAAAGTAACATTGATAAAGCCAATCAGAGGTCCGATAGAAAGATCCACAGTGCCCCGGCCCGCAATAACCGAAGCCATCAAAGCATAAGTGGCAAGTATCAGAGGTGTAGCAACAATCGTTGCACTGCCGATGCCCGATGCGCTGACCAGCGAAGGCGAGCGAATGACTGCGAATGTCATCAAGATGAAAAAGAGTGAGATCGGCACGATCAAGAAAGGATCGGAGCGGCCCGCTGATGCTGTAGCTACAGCCGACTTACCGGGGCTCGCATCTTTGGAATCACTTGAAACCGTTGTGGATACGTCAGTTAAGCTCATGATTTTCTCGCTCGATTAGAGGCCGTGCGCCGCCCGAAATCGACGATCTTGATGCGTGAGGGGTCAAAATTGTCTACCGGATTAGGAGACGTTTCAACGACACGTATCGGCGGCATATTTTCAGGCTTGGGAAAGACGATTCCGGATGCACTGGTCACAGCGGATTCATCATTCAGTCCGGTATCGCTAGAACGGGTCGGTGTGAGCCCAAATTTCTTGGTCAAACCAGCACCATCCGTCTGGCCGAACATCGCCTCTAGGATAGTGTTTGGTTTAAATCCACGCCCGTCGAATGCATCAAACGGTGCACCATCTCGGAAAACGATGATCCGAGTGGCAAAGCCGACAAATTCCTCGATCTCGGAAGAGAGGTATATGACGGATCGACCTTGCTCGGCAAATGCTGCCAAGTGTCTATAAAGCTCTGTCTTTGCACCGACATCGATGCCGCGCGCAGGGTCGTTTAGGATAATAGTATTAGGCCCCAAGGCGAACCCACGGCCAATCAGCACCTTTTGCTGGTTTCCTCCTGACAACGACGTAATACGGTCGCTCTTTAACCCGAACTTAATCAAAAGGTTTTTGGCTTCCCGTTCAAAGGTGGTGGAGAGAGCGTCCCAATCAATAAGGCCTAGAACGCCGCCACGTTTCTTCTGCGCATAAAGCGGCATGACCATATTCTCAAAGATCGACTGGCTGGCGAAAATACCTTCGCGCTTACGGTCACCTGATACATAAGCAATTTTTCCAGCCACCGCGTCAGAAAGATCACGGACCGGGGCAAAATCGTTCGCCTGATTGAGGACAAACGGCAAACCATTAGCAGCGGTTTGAACGCCAGCGAGTATCCGTACAAAGCTATCTTGACCTTGACCATCCAAACCTGCAATTCCAACGATCTCTCCGCGTCGCAATTCAAAGTCAAACTGCTCGGCACCGTTCCAAACCGTAATGCCATCGGATTTCAGCATCACTTCGTCGGTGCTGGGCTGCGCTGCTTTTCGCTCGCTCTTACTCTCGCTATCGTCTTTACCTGTCATTGCCGCGACAAGGTTACGTTCTGTAATCTGTTCTTTTGTCAGAACGGCAACTTCCGATCCGTCGCGCAAAACGGTGGCGCGGTCCGCAATTCTAACCAGTTCTGCGATACGGTGGGTAACGATCAACAATGTACAACCGTTGTCTCGAAGTTCCCGCATCTTTTCGAAAAGCCGTTCAGTGCTATCGAAATCCAGCGCGGCAGAGCTTTCGTCTAGTATCAGAACCCGTGGTTCGGAGAGCATCCCACGCGCGATGGTAATCCATTGCTTTAACGCAAGGGGTAGATTTCCAACCAAAGCAAAGGGATCAACATCCTCACCTGAAAGGTCTTTCATGAGCTCTGCGGTTTTCGCAACTTTCTGGTCAAACGAAACTGTTTTTGAGAACAGATCGTCCGACCCCATAAATACATTGTCCACCACGGTGCTTTCATCCGCGACAAGGACTTCTTGATAAACTGTTGAAATGCCCAAAGCGCGGCTTTCAGCAGGCGTACTGGGCGTTTCCCCAAGTACGGACACAGCGCCTTCGTCAATGGGCAGAATTCCTGAGATAACTTTCGCCAGTGTGCTCTTGCCGCAGCCGTTGCCGCCAACAATTGCATGGATCTCGCCCTCTCGCGCAGAGAAACTTACACCATTGAGTGCTCTGGTCGGCCCGAAGAACTTACTGACCTGCCGGATTGATACAGTCTCGCGCGTCATTGCAGGCTTCTGCAAGGCGGATCTATCAAGAGAGGTTTGCATCAATTTTCTCTAACTGTGTTGGGGAAAAGTGGACGAGGCCAGATTGAGAGGCCCCGTCCAAGGTAGGGAGTTCGATCTACGTCGTAGTTTTACTGCAAGAACTTTGTCGGGTCCGCGGGGCGTAGGAAAAAATCGTCGATATAGGCAGGATCAAGGCCCCACTTCTCATTTGCCACACGCAACCAACCAGGGTTGTTTGGATCACAATCTTCGGGAACAAGCTCTACGATTTGCTCGTATGTCATACGGATTGGCTCAACCAAAACAGACTGGATTTTGGGACCTTGGCCTTGCAATGTCCGCATCATGATGTTCCAAATTAGTTGGACATCGTTCTGAGGCGGCCAAACGTGATAGACTGCCGATATGTAATCGGGGTTGTTCCGCCAATGGCAAAGCGCTCCGAGTTCACCGCCAATTGTGATCGGAACATCCGCACGGCCTGACTGCTGCAAGGCACGCAAAACACCCATTTCAGCAGCAGATTGCACAACGATACCGTCCAATTTACCCGGATGTGTCGCGAGCCAGCGCTGCACTTCACCTTGCGCAACCTGATCTGTCCACATGCCTGCAACCGAACCAACGATCTTTACGCCATCAAAGCTTTCCAAGCCATCACGAATACCACGGTCTTGGCTGTCGGAACCAGAAGTACCCGGGATGCCTTCAACAATTAGAACATTGCCTTCGCCGCCAATTTCTTCGCCCATCCAGCGGCCCAATTCATAACCGGCCAACTGGTAGTTTACGGATGAATTCACAGCAAATTCGCTGGTCAGATAACCAGTCTGTGAAAATACCGGAACGCCCTTATCTGCTGCATACTCTACAGTTTGATTCAAAGCAGTAGGATTTGAGCAACATAAAAAGATTGCATCAACACCTTGGTCGACCAACTGACGCATTTGTTGAATTTGCGTACTGTCGTTTAGATTGGACTGTGTGATGACAACTTCGTCAATCAGGCCAAGCTCTTTCCAAAACGGGATAATCTCATTTTGCAACTCGTCCATGACCCCTGCACGCCATGTGTTGCCGGCATAAGAGCTCGCGTAGCCAATGGTCCACGGCGGAGGGTTTTCAGCCGCCCATTCGCGCCATGCACTAGGACCGACAGGTTGCAACGTGTCCATGAAATCTGGATTATAAACACGCTTTACCACCTCGGGGTTGAGTTCGTCCAACCCCTCCGCAAATATCGACGACGTGGTCGTGAGCAGCATCGTTGTCGCAAAAGCGACTGTCTTCATTAGTCTCATAGTTTCCTCCTCCGTTTTTTAGTAAAGTGTCGTACCCATTCGTGCTTCAAACATAGAAACCTTTCGGTGAATGCTTTAGATCAGCGAATTGTTTTTGGTCATGGCCGGCGATAACGCGCGCGTTCGTGCGCTCGGCAATTCGCCGCAATTTACCGACGGAATCTACAACCTGTTGCGCCGATGTCATGAAACCTGGAAGCACGTTATTTTCGTAATGGTCCATCGTATAAGCCGCATCAATTGCCAGCAGTATCGGGCCGGTCTTAGGCAAATTGATCAAAAAGCTCTGGTGACCCGGCGAATGACCGGGTGTCGAAATCATCTTGAGAACGTCATCACCAAACAGGTCGAACATGTCGGTGTTTTCGCCGCCAAGGAACTTCCAGTTCAACCCTGGGCGATCAATATCCGCGCGCACATATGCGCCTGCTGCGAACCACTGAGGTGCAATCGCGTAGTCGTATTCTTTGCGCTGAACAATGTGCTGCGCTTTCGGGAAACGACCGATCGCCCCGGTGTGATCCAAGTGTAGATGGGACTGGACCACATAACGCACATCATTTGGTTCTACGCCAATAGACTTACATTGTTCGACGCATGTTTCTTTGACATCCAACTTAGGTTTGTAGGTCTTGCTGACTTCACCCCAATAGCCCTTTTTGTCGATTGCTGCTTCTCGTGCGATACCGCCATCGATGACCACGTTCCCCATTGGGTGCTTCAAAAGATACCAAGGAACCGGTATTTCCCAGCTTTCGCTGCCGCGGTTCATCTTAATATTGTGTTTATCCGTGGTAATCGTTCCCGTCTGGAAGACGTGCAATTCGACACCAGCACTCGCGGACAACTTTGGCTTTTGCAACCGTGCTGGCGCAGGAGCCAAGGCAGAGCCCGAACTACCTAACGATTTCGCTTCGTGTTCGACCTGTTGGCCACGCTCGTTAAATTCGATGATTTTCATGTGAATTCCCTCCCCTTACGCATCAGGTGCGTTCATCGATCAAGCGAAGTGCTTCGTTCAGGTAATTGCGAAACAATGGGTAGTTTTCAGACATCGGGAAGTGTCCAATGTCCTCCATTTCGATGTAAATGCCGCCTGTAATCTGGCTTGCAGTGTCCTCAGTGACTTCAGGTGGGGTCAAATAATCATAGGTGCCCGTCATCATAATCACCGGGCATTTCGCTGTATCAATGCCCCCCAATTCATCGCGCATGTCGTGATCAACCGAGTAAAAGTAGAGATCCCCCTTAAAGACTTCCGATCCCTGCGTGTAGTAATGCCATGTCAACCAACGGTCTTTCTCAGGGCTTTGGGGTGCCATAAGATCCCAAGTTCCCGATGCGCACACCTGTGCGGCGTTTGCATGGGGATGGTGCCACCAATCAATAAAGAAACCAGGGGCGTAATGCGCAGCTTCAACAGGAATAACCGCTTTGAAACGGTCTGGGTGATGGTACGCCAATTGCAAGGCAATATTTCCACCAAATGATGATCCCATAAAGATTGGATCACGCAATTCAAGCGCATCACATAACTTTACAATAAAGTTCATGAAATGATCTTTGGTAAGCTTGTACTCTTCTTTCCACCACTCCTTGTTGAGTGGCGGATCGGATTTTCCGTGACGGAAAAGATCGTATGCTATGACATCGTAGTTCTTAGTAATCTCATCATCTTCCAACAAATCGCGCCATTGGTGATTGTGGCACCCTGCTGTGTGCTGGCAGACTAAAGGTGTGCCTGACCCGTTCCGAAGGTAAAAAACCTTGTATTCATAGCCGTCGACATCGATCGTTACGTAGCGCCCAATTACTGGAGAATGCTTCGCCATTATTTCGCTCCCTTAATGTTTGGTAAATTGTTGTAAAATCAGACCGGAACGCCGACTTTGCGCAGCAATTCAAACTGAAGGACGAAATTGCGGAGATTCTGCATAAGAATGAGGTGGTTGCCTTCAATCTTCAGATCACGCCGAAAGCTCGCAGAATAAATTCCATGATACATCGGCTTGGGAACAGGCTTACCAAACTCGCGCCAGGTCTGAGCTGACGCTCGAAGTGCGAAATCGTAATCGTCCATAGGGCCTGGCGAAATATTGACGCCATAGACCTTGCCGTCTTTCATCTCGACGATGACCGAAGCATCGGCCATATCCCACAAATATTTGCAGGTATAGTATTTAGCCATCGCCGCGATGGCCGCATCATTGTCTGATGCGTCACTAAATTTAACGGCCCATTCCCGGACGCTCAAAGGCATACTTATTCTCCCTCCAAACCCACAAGATAGCTTAGCAAATTTGCTTACCTACTGGGTTCCGATTTACTTTTAGAAACTCAATTAGGCTATTGACCGATTTGATTTGGTGTTCGATATACTGAACAGAGTTTCGCTGTCTAAACGTTTGCCAGCTAGCCGATCGAAAGACAAATTCGAAAATCTTGACAATTGAGAAGAAAAAATGGTAAAAAAAAATAGCAGATCCGATAATAAAAGGATGGTACCCGCTGTATCGCGTTCCATTCAAATTTTGGATCTTATTTCGCAGTATGATCAAAAACTTAACATCTCTGACATTAGCCGAGAGCTCGTAATCCCAAAGAGTAGTGTGTCCGGTTTGATATCGACCTTGGTTGCCAATGAAATCCTTTACAAATGTGCGGATCAAACCTTTCAGATCGGCCCTCATGTGATGAGATGGTCCAATTCTTTCGGCCAAGCAACAGATGTAACCGACGAGTTTTTGACGATTTTGGATGCAGAATCTGAGTTGCCAGGGACGACCGTTACGCTCTCAGTTCTCGATAATCTCGACGTCGTCTATATCGCGGCGCGAAATTCAGGCCGATATGCGAACTTTTTTAGCTTCAAAATTGGTAGCCGATTGCCCGCCGCCTTTACCGCCACCGGAAAAGCATTTCTCATGCAAATGTCCGATTCTGAGATTCGCCGATTGTACGAAGATTATTTTCCCACTCCTTTAACACGTCATAGTGTAACCGGCGTCGAAGAGCTTTTGTCCGAGCTGCGCGAATTACGCGACTTAGGGTATTCGATTGATCGTGAACAGGTGACTGCGGGGATGCTATGCTATGCGACCGTCATCCTGAATTCGCAAAACCGTGTGATTGCCGGCCTTGCCATTAGTGTCCCGGCTGAGCCCATGGCGCAATCAGAGGAACGGCGCATCGTGTCCACACTTGAGCGCGTGGCCAATGCCATTTCCCGTCGAATGGGCGCGGACATCGGCGACGGTCGTGGAAAAACCGCTAAACTCGGCTCACGATCTAAGTAAATCCGTTCATGAAGACGAGGCTTCATGTTCTTGTCAGGGCGCTGTCAGGGCACCGTCAGAAGAAAACTTGTTGAGGCGGGCAGGGCGAGCACTTAGCGTCGCAAGATGACAAAACGCAGCCCCTTTCGCTTCTTCAAGACGAGCCCCGAGATCATCCGTCTGGCCGTCATGATGTATGTTCGGTTTCCGCTTTCGCTTCGCAATGTTGAAGATCTTTTGCACGAGCGCGGCATCGAGATCAGCCACGAAACTGTGCGTTATTGGTGGAACAGATTTGGCCCGATGTTTGCAGCAGAGATCCGCAGAAACAGGGTCAGTCGGATGCGAGCCTTTTCGAACTGGCAATGGCACCTGGACGAGGTTTTCGTGAAGATCAACGGCGAGATGCACTACCTCTGGCGCGCCGTGGATCACGAAGGGGAAGTCCTAGAAAGCTTTGTCACGAAGTGCCGTGATCGCAAGGCAGCTTTAAAATTCCTAAGAAAAACAATGAAACGCCATGGTCACCCACATGTTTTCGTCACCGACATGCTGCGTTCCTATGGCGCGGCGATGAAGGAGATCGGCAACGCTGATCGGCAAGAAACTGGTCGCTGGCAAAACAACAGGGCTGAGAATTCACACCAGCCATTTAGACGAAGAGAGCGGGCCATGCTTCGATTTAGGCGGATGCGAACTTTGCAGAAATTTGTCGCCGTCCACGCCTCAGTCCACAACCATTTCAACGCGGAGCGCCACCTTTACAGCCGATCAAATTTCAAGCTGAACCGTGCCACCGCTCTTACCGAGTGGCGCGGTCTCTGCGCAGCCTAAAAGATTGAGGTTGCTGGGGAACAGAGATGGGGTAATCGGGTTGCGAGTCGCCCCGGATTGCGACCGTTGGTACATAGTCCTTCAGGGCACTGTCAGAGCAAATCAGCTTGAGGCGGGCAGGGTAGTTTTGTAGCTTTGCCGGATGACCAAACCTGATCCATTTCGTTATTTCAAAACGAGCCGTGAGATAATCCGCCTGGCGGTTATGATGTACGTTCGTTTCCCTCTGTCCCTTCGGAATGTGGAGGATTTACTCCACGAACGTGGCATCGATGTGAGCCATGAAGCTGTGAGATTTTGGTGGCATCGGTTCGGTCCACTGTTCGCAGCCGAGATCCGAAAGCGCCGAATTGCAGGAATGAAATCCAGCCGATGGCGTTGGCATCTGGATGAGTTGTTCGTCAAGATCAATGGCGAGCGACATTACCTTTGGCGGGCGGTGGATCATGAAGGCGAAGTCCTGGAAAGCTTTGTCACGAAGACACGCGATAAGAAGGCAGCGTTGAGATTCTTAAAGAAAACAATGCGCAAACACGGTCGACCTGAGGTGATCGTCACGGACCTGCTGCGCTCGTACGGTGCGGCCCTGAAGGAGATCGGTGCAGGTGGCAGGCAAGAAACCGGCCGCTGGCTGAACAATCGAGCGGAGAAATCACATCTGCCGTTTCGACGACGAGAACGGGCCATGCTACGGTTCAGGCGCATGCGAAGTTTGCAGAAATTCGCCACCGTACACGCTTCCGTCTACAATCACTTTAATCAGGAACGCAGCCTCTCAAGTCGACCCAATTTCAAGCTGAACCGCGCCGCTGCGCTCGCAGAGTGGCGTGGTCTTTGCGCGGCATAAGGGGCAGCTTCTCTTTCCTAGCAGAGACTGGTTCGAATTAGTCTGCCAGCACCGCCAAAATTGCCGGTTTTGTTAATAGGCAAGGCGTAAATTTTTTGAACGGAAATCCTATAATTTGTCGACTTTCTGAGTGCTGGACGCCTCAATATAGCTACACTTTTTGCGACACATTGG
>Ga0075467_10001743_pt1 | contig 17828 bp, 14 predicted proteins | sample DEB08_DNA_9_FD_75067 | JGI IMG/M metagenome (GOLD analysis project Ga0075467, IMG submission 75067) | Aqueous microbial communities from the Delaware River and Bay under freshwater to marine salinity gradient to study organic matter... | ecosystem: Environmental > Aquatic > Marine > Coastal ... | reverse complement strand
TTAAAATCCCTTTCTATAACAGCACTTTTATATACATTAAGTTGTTGCAAATTTGTTAGATCACTTACTGAAAGCGTGCCTTTTAATAATGATGATCCTTGAACGCGAAAATCACCTGTTACCGATATTATACCAAGTTGTCCATCACTTGATAATTTAAACCTTTCAATGTCATTTTGCTTCAACACAAGATCCACATCTTTGGTAGTCCCAATAAAATATTTACCAGACTCTCTAAAAGCATTACCTGTTGTTAACCAGCTCACATTTTCTGCTTCAGAAAGCGAACTTATTTTAGTGGCAGTATTGGAATGAAATGCATAAGGGACTGCTAGCAATTTGCTATTGCTTATTGTAGTATAATTTGAGGTTTCACTATCCTTAATGGAAATTTCCATCCAAATATCTTCATTACTCCAAGGTATTTTACTAAAAGTACCATTTATAGATTGGCCTTCTCCAATTACCAGCGAAAACAGACCAAATTGATTTGTAGTTGCATCATGTATTTCGGTATAATAAATTTCATGAGTTTGTATGTTGCTTTGTAGAGATACCTTTAAGGAAACTTGTTTGTTTGCCATTATATTCCCAGAAAGATCTCTGGCTACTGCCTGATATCGCATTCCTTGAGGGTTAGACTGAGCAAAAATTGAAGTTATTAGCAATATTGCAAAAATGATAGAGAAAGCTATTTTTTTCATGTTGGTTGGTTTAATAGTTAGTTATTAATATGAAGTATTAATACTTTATTATTTTGTGAGTTTTTAATGGGTATCCATCTATAGTTTCAATTTGTAGCAGGTATAATCCTGAAGATAAGTCTTTAACGTCCATAGAAGTTTTGGACATACTTGAATCGAATACGGTTTTTTTAATAATCCGTCCATTCATTTCATACAAGATTAATAGAAGGGTAGTATACTTAGTTGTGTTTGCATGAATGTTTAGTAAATAGCGAACAGGGTTTGGCGATACTTCGGAATTAAATGAGTTTTCCGAGTGAGAAGAAATACCATTTGCAGGTGACAATGCAAAAGATTGTTGGAATCCTTGTGTTAGAATAGTTTTATTGTTGATTATAGTTTCAACAAATGGTTCTCCCAAAGTCCATTCAAGTGTTATTTTATCTGCTATATCAAAACCGCCTTGAGAAGATATTATTTTTAAGGGTGTAGTTTGAGAAAAACTATAGATTGAAATAAAAAACGAAACAATAATTACTAGTTGACCTCTTTTCATATAAAAAAAATTATATTTTAGGCTAATTAATTAAAAGGGCAACCAATAAAATCAAATTTGAAAATCAACTAAAGCGTGTAATTTTGTGCAAGTTTGAATAAAACAAATAAAATTATGTACTAGTTAAAGGTACAATTTTTTTCAATAAGCAATTATCTTTTTTATATGTATATTTAAAAATCAATAATTTAAATTATTGATTGTTTATTTATTAATTTTTAATTCACTAACCATGATTTCCAACCGTAAAAAAAATTCTATTTGGGTTTTCACATTCGTATTTCTGGGGTTTTCCAACTTTAGTTTTTCACAAAAGAAATACTCAAAAAAACAAATTGAAAAACTTAAAGCCGATGTAGAACAAATAGTAGAGTCAAACAAAAAACAATCGCAAGTAATGGTCGATAAGATTTTTAGTTTTGCTGAATTAGGCTTCCAAGAATATGAATCTACAAAATACCTGACAGGGATTTTAAAAGACAATGGATTTACAATTGAAAACGGGATTTCAGGCATTACAACCGCTTGGTTTGCCACATGGAGTAATGGAGATGGGCCAACCATAGCTTTGGGTAGTGATGTAGATTGTATTCCAAAAGCATCTCAATATCCAGGAGTTGCCTACCATAAACCAATAGTGGATGGAGCCCCAGGACATGGAGAAGGTCACAATTCTGGTATTCCTTTAAACATAACGTCTGCACTAGCTGTAAAACAGATTATGGAACGCGAAAATATTCAAGGGACATTAATTTTATGGCCAGGAATTGCCGAAGAACTTGTTGCAGCTAAAGCTTGGTATGTTCGTGATGGTTTATTTAAAGATATTGATATGTGTATTTTTACTCATGTTAGTAGCAGATTAGGTGTGTCTTGGGGAGCAACTAGAGGAACAGGACTTATTTCTGTTGAATATTCTTTTGACGGTGAAGCAGCTCACTCAGCTGGATCACCATGGAGAGGACGTAGTGCTCTTGATGCCGCAGAGCTTATGAATGTTGGATGGAACTATAAGAGAGAACATTTACATCCTTTAAAACGATCTCACTCTATTTTTACTGATGCTGGAGATCAACCAAATGTGGTGCCTTCTAAAGCTTCTATTTGGTATTATTTTAGAGATATAACTTATGAAGGTATTATGGAAATGTATGCTGAAGCTAATGATATTGCGAAAGGAGCAGCATTAATGACAAGTACTACTATGAGTTCTAAAATTCTTGGTACTGCTTGGCCACGACATTATAATAAAACAATAGCAGAGACTATGTACGAAAATATTAAGGTAGTAGGAATGCCTGAATGGTCAGAAGATGATCAAATTTTAGCTAAAGCTGTACAAACTGAAGTGAACTCTAATGAAAATAAAGGACTAAGTACTGAACTATCTCCTTTAGGATTACCAGTAATAGTTCCAGTTAGTGGAGGTTCTGATGATATTGGTGATATTTCATGGACAGTTCCAACTGTGACTATGGGTTATCCTTCAAATATACCAGGACTCCAAGGTCATCATTGGAGTAATGCTATTGCAATGGCTACACCAATTGCTCATAAAGGAGTTACTGCAGGAGCAAAAGTAGAAGCAATGACTATTTTAGACTTTCTATTAAAACCAGAATTATTAACTCAGGCATGGGATTATTTTAATAATGAACAAAGTAAGGAAACAAAATACAGACCAATGTTGGGCGCTAATGACATGCCTCCTAGCTATTTAAATAAAGACAAACAAGAACAATTCAGACCTCAGTTAGAGAAATTTTATTATGATGAAACTAAATATGATAGTTATTTAGAACAATTGGGAATAAAATATCCGACACTTAAGAAAGATTAGTAATAAAAAAAAGCTCTAGAATTTCTAGAGCTTTTTTTTATTTAGTTTTTTATTAAAAAACTAGTTGTTTTTTTTCAATAAGTCTGCTGCTTTTTTAGCATCATCAGTTGCGTTATCAACAGCATCTTTAGCGTTGTCTACTGTTTCAGTAGCGCTATCTTTTAGTGCTTGAAGAGCAGTTTTTGCTTCTTCAACTTTTTTCTCAGCAGCAACTTTTGCATCACCTACAGCATTTTTTGCAGCTTCTTGCGCATCTACTAATGCTTTTTCAGCATCTGCAATTACTGTTTGTACATCTTCCATAGCATCTTCTACAGCATCTTGTGCATCTTCCATTGCATCTTCAGTTGCTTCCATAACTTCTGTCATTGCTTCTTCAGCATTTTCAGTAGTCGTTTTTTCTTTACAAGATGTAAATGATAAACATAAAGTTAAAATTACTGCAGTACTCAAAATTAATTTTTTCATTTTTTGTGTTTTTTTAGTGTTAAAATTAGCCGCTCAATTTAGAATTATTGATTCTAATAATCATCGATTGCAGATAATTAAAACTATATACGTTTTAGATTTGATTTTGGATTTTTATGAAATAAAAAAATCCCACCAATTGGTAGGATTTTTTCTTGATAAGATAAATTTATTTTTTCTGGTAAGTTGCTAGACCACCTTTTTCGCTATCTACATGAATACTATAGTTTGAATTTCCTTTTATAATCCATCGAACTTTAACAATATCATTCCCAGGAATGTTTGAAACTTCTAACTTTTCAGGATTGTGTTTTTGCTCTTTAGTAACACCAAAATCTTCATCAGTTATAATCATTCCACTAATAACATTTACTCCTTTAATACTAATATAATCAGGACGTGTGATATTATATTTTAAATCTTGACTTGCATGCGTCGGCATTAAACGATCATTTTTTATGTAAGCTGTAATTTCACTTAAACCTCCACCTAATGATTTTTCCTTTACATTATTAACAGAAAGTTCAGGCATGTGATGAGCATGGTAGAAAGTGAATGCCATATTGCGATGCAATTCTTCTTCAAGCATAAAACCAGGAGTTGCGCGACCTATATTTTTTCTGAAACCACCAATTTCTATATCACCATAAGTTGGATGATTGTAAGACTTCCAATCTGTAAAGGCATCTCCCATCAATAAATCTCTTTCAAATTCATACATTTGGTCTCTATCTCTACCTTCAGTTTTGTAGTAAGCAAATGAACTAAAAATCTCGTTGGTAAACGTGTAAACACCTCTACTTCCATAAAACCAGTCTAACTCACCACCAAACACAGAATATAAGTCTTTATATACAGTTAGATATCTATAACCAGGGAGCATTCTTTCTCCTTTTTTTCCAATAGCATCATAAATAGCGATATCTGCTCTATTATATGTTGAAAGATCTTCCTCAGCACCTGGACCTCTTAAAATCATACCTCCAGAATTATGAAAACTTTGAGCTCCAGCAATATTTGGACGACTTAATACAAAATCTGCAACAGCTCTTGTTTCTGGAGCTGAGAAAGGATATTTGTATGCACCACGTTGTATATAATCTGGTTGCCATTTCCAAGCCCAATCTCTATTTGGGTCATAAAAGCCAGGTCGATCTTCATTTACTTGACCATCCCCATCATTGTCAATTCCTTCTGAGCCTAAATACTCATAGCGCTGTGCTGTTACAATATCATCAGGGCCTATTTCAATCATCATTCTTGGGTCTTTAGGATCAACAATCATGTTGCCATTTGGATTTTTACGACGCATCGTCGTCACTGAACCATCACCATCTAAATCTTCAAGACCATCTTCATCAAAAAGACCATCTCTATCATCATCCATTGGAATCATTCCAGCCCTTGGGCTGCTTCCAGTATTGGCTTCTTTCATATAGTTGTTCCTTGCGTCTGGATTGATAGTTGGAACGATATAGAATATACGATCGTTGAGCATATTAGTAATGTAGTCTATATCTCCAAAATTTTCTGTTAGATACCAAGCAGTGTATGTGCTGATTTCACCTCCTTGAATTTCGTTAGAGTGAATATTACCATCAATATAAAAACCAGGTTTTCTATTAGCATCACCTACTTTATAATTTGTTATTGCCATCATCCAAATGTCTCTTCCTTGGGTTGATTTTCCTATGGATTGTCTTTTAACTAAGTCTGGATATGCATCTGCAATCTTTTTGCTAATTGAGGCTAATCCTTCAGCAGTATAATACTTGTTAAAAGAGATTTGAACTTTTGGATTGTGTGGAGAGCCTGCAGCTCTGAATATCTCGTCTGTTTTTTGTGCATTAATTGCTAATGGGACCATTAACATAATCACAATTAATATTACTATTTTGTTATATGATTTCATGATCTTAGTTTAAGTTTATTGTTGCATTACTTGTACCTGTATGTGCTGCTCCTGCTTCTATAATTACAGAGCCTTTGCCTTTTATAAGCCACGTAAGTTCTTCGGAGCTATCGCCATCAATACTATTAATTAACTGAATTTTTCTTCCAGAAATAATTTCTTGGTTAGAATTCAAATTCAAATCAACTTTAATTTTTCTTAACCATCGTGAGCGTTTGCCCATTTCAATATGTGTAGGCAAAAACCCTTTGTTATGAACACTTAGAGTAATTCTTGTTAGATTATTATCTACGGTTTCCGTAGTAATATTTTCAATAGTGATGTTTGGTTGTAGCTTCGTGATTTCTAAAACAAAATCAGTATGTTTATTACTGATTTCTTCAACCATATTATATGGAGGATTCGTCATTTTATATGGTGCGATACCACCAACTTCAACTTTCTTATTAGGAAAATCTGGATGTTTTACCTCTTTCCAGTCTACGAAATAGTTAGATAGATTTTCTTGTTCTGCCCATTGTAAAAAATTGGCCTTTGTATTCTTTTTTGCTTTTACTGTTGAATCACCTTCAAATTTTGGTGGCCACCAACCTGGAGTACTCATTGCTAATTTTCCGAAGTGAAAATATGACCACTCAAAAAAGCCACCACCATCTTCATTAGCAGATGGAGCATCTTTTGTGCCTGTTATTTTTGAATACTTTTTTGAAAGGAATTCATTAAGTGAAGCATCATCCTTTAATACACTTGTTACAACTCTTTTTTTTGCGTTTGGAGCGTTATACTTAAGTGGGTTTGATAAATTATTTGCGGGACCTAAAGTTATAATTGAATAAATATTCCATTGTTCGTATAAGAAATCTAAAAGTGCACGATGCTCTTTTTCAGATACAGCATGCTCTCCTGATCCAGGTGAGAAATATTGATAGTTATAAGTAAGGTTTTTATTGAAATGTATGCCACCTTTTCCGTCTTCATTGTACTTTCCATCTTTATCATTATCTACACCTTCACTAAATACTTTATAAGTTCCTAATTCACCTTCATCTGAATTGGCTTTAACCATAATTCTTTCATCTTCTTTTAACTTTACATAGTTCCCAGTGACATCTTCAACTCTTATGAGCGTAACTAATCCATCTTGGTTTAAGTCTTCAAATGGATCTTCATTAAGTTTTCCGTCTCTATCATCATCTGTTTCTTTAGCATTTCCAAGAGCTTCATATTTTAAAGATGAAAAATATTGTTCTGTAGCATTTGGACTCATATTAGGAAATATGTAAAACGTGGTATGCTCTAAAACTTCAGGATGGTTGTCTAGGATATTATTAGCAATATTTACTGCCATTTCAGTGCTTAATAGTAAGCTACCATCAACACCTCCAACAATAGCAATTGCAGGATTGTCTTCAGCTTTGCCTTTAAATAAGGTAAGAGCCCAAATATCATGACCTCCAATTGTTTTTGTTAATGATTGAAGCTTGACATTTGATGAATGTTTGCTCTGAATTTGCTTCAGTGCATTTGAAATCTCATTATTGTTCCTATAATCTGACTGCCCAAAGGCATTTACAGAAATGAGACACATACATATCCAAAAAAGCTTGAATATTGGTTGGTTGGTTTTAATCATAATGTGTTTGAATTTAGTTTATGACAATGAATAAACCCTGTAAAGGGTGTCTAACAAACCTATTCGTTATTTGTTAATAATCCAAAAAAAATGATGGCTTTAACGTTTGTTTAAGTAAGCCATTATTTGAGTTACAGCACCTTTATTTTTAGAGATATAATTGGCATTGCGTTTACCGGATTTTTCTCTTAAATCATTATCTAGAATTAGTTCACTTAATTTAGCACTAAACTCGGTTTGATTTGAAACACTAAACATGCCTTGATTCTTAATCATGGTTGATGCTTCAGGAAACTTTTCATGATTGTTGCCAATAATTATCGGAACTCCAAAAACAGCAGCTTCTAAGGTGTTGTGAAGGCCAGTTGTACCTATTGCACCACCAACATAAGCAATATCAGCGTAGTTGTATATTTTAGATAACAACCCAATTGTATCAACAATAAAAACTTTAGCTTTTCGAGCATCTAATGTGTCTTTTTCAGAATACAAAATGGCAGTTTTGTTAAGTTGCTTTTTTAAATTTGAAATTTGCTGACTTTTAATATTATGAGGTGCAATAATGTAAGCAATATCTGAATTATCAGCGTTAATAAAATCAATTAGTAAAGCTTCATCTTCAGGCCAAGTACTACCTGCAACTATACATAGTCTATCCTGCTTGAAGGTTTCAATAAAATTTAAGGAATTATTAATATTTAATTGATTGGAGACTCGATCAAACCTAGTGTCACCTGAAATAGTTACTTCATTATAACCAATATTATTTAATAATGTTTTAGACTGTTCATTCTGCACAAAAATATGTTTGAAAGCAAACAATGCTTTTTCCATCCATTTACCTGAAGATTTAAAGAAAGTTTGATTATTTCTAAATAAAGCTGAAATTAAAACAGCATGAATATTCCTCTTTTTTAGTTCCAACAAATAATTTGGCCAAATTTCATATTTCACGAAAATCACCAATTCAGGATGAACTAAATTGAGAAACTGTTTTGCATTTTTAATTGTATCTAAAGGCAAATAAGCAACAACATCAGCAATTGGAGTGTTCTTTCTAATTTCATAACCTGAAGGCGAAAAAAAAGTGAGCACAATTTTATGATTAGGATACTTAACTTTTATTTGTTCAAAAACAGGTAAGCCTTGCTCGTATTCTCCAAGAGAAGCACAATGAAACCAAATGGTTTTATCATGGTCTGAAATTTTAGATGGAATTAAATTGAAAGTTTCTTTTCTACCCTTAACACCAAGCATTAATTTCTTATTAAATATGCTTACCATGCCAATATGAAATCCAGCAATGTATGTTATAATGTTATAGAATTGTCTCAACCCAAAAAGTTTAAAGCTAAAATACATTGTTTCTTTTAATTGATTGGATATACTTCATGGATTTTCGTATTTTCGTTACCTGTAAATGGGAAATTACTTCGATTTAAAAATCAAAATTTTCGAATGAAAAAAATACAAATGGTTGACCTTAAAGGTCAATATGAAGCAATCAAAGACACAATTGATGCTTCTGTAATAGACGTTATCGAATCTACAGCATTTATAAATGGACCAAAGGTTCATGAGTTTCAGAAAAATTTAGAAGAGTACTTAAATGTAAAGCACGTGATTCCTTGTGCCAATGGTACAGATGCACTACAAATTGCGATGATGGGTTTAGGATTGAAACCTGGAGATGAAGTTATTACCGCCGATTTTACATTTGCAGCAACCGTTGAGGTGATTGCCTTACTTGGCTTAACACCAGTTTTGGTTGATGTTGAACCAGATACTTTTAATATAGATATTGAAGCCATAAAAAAAGCCATTACACCAGATACCAAAGCTATTGTTCCAGTGCATTTATTTGGACAATGTGCTAATATGGATGCAATCATGGTTATTGCCAATGAAAATAATTTATTTGTGATTGAAGATAATGCCCAAGCAATAGGGGCAACATACTCGTCATCAAATGGAACAAAACAAAAAGCAGGAACTATTGGCCATGTAGCTTCAACGTCTTTTTTTCCTTCTAAAAATTTAGGGTGTTATGGTGATGGAGGTGCTATTTTTACGAATGATGATAAATTGGCTCATATGATTAGAGGTATTGTAAATCATGGTATGTACAGACGTTATTATCATGACGTTGTCGGAGTTAATTCAAGATTAGATTCTATACAAGCAACTATTCTCAATACTAAACTTCAGTATTTAGACACTTATAATAAAGCAAGGCAAAATGCGGCAAGAAAGTATAATGAAGCTTTTAAGAATCAAGAACATATTATTACTCCAGTAACTAAAAAAACATGCGATAATATATGCTCAGATTGTGATTGTCATGTGTTTCATCAATATACATTGAAAATTACCAATGGCAAAAGAGATGCTCTTGCTGAACATTTGAACAGTTTAGACATACCTTGTGGAGTGTATTATCCTGTGCCACTGCATCTACAAGAAGCATATAAAGATGCAAGATACAATGAAGCCGATTTTCAAGTAACAAATCAACTTATTAAAGATGTCATTTCATTACCAATGCACACAGAATTAGATGATGAACAAATTGCCTTTATCACTTCTAAAATAATAGAATTTGTAAATGGATAAAATACTTGTTACAGGAGGTTTAGGATTTATTGGATCTCATACAGTTGTTGAACTACAGAATAATGGTTATGATGTTGTTATCATTGATGACTTGTCAAATTCATCTATAGATATACTTAATAGAATTACTTCAATTTCAGGTAAAAAACCACAATTTGAACAGCTGGACTTAAAAGATAGAACTAAGGTTTCTAGTTTTTTTAAAGCTAATAATGACATAAAAGGCATTATACATTTTGCAGCAAGCAAAGCTTTTGGAGAAAGTATGGATAAACCATTAATGTATTACGAGAACAACATCAATACATTGGTTTATGTATTACAGGAACTGAAAAAATTAGAGTCTTCAAATTTTATTTTCAGTTCTTCTTGTACAGTTTATGGCCAAGCTGATGAATTGCCAATTACTGAAAATGCTCCTGTAAAAATAGCTGAATCTCCTTATGGTAACACCAAGCAAATAGGAGAAGAAATTATTAGGGATGAGTGTCGTGTTAATTCAAAATTAAACGCCATTGCACTTCGTTATTTCAACCCAATTGGAGCACATGAATCTGCTATTATTGGAGAATTGCCAATAGGTGTACCTCAAAATTTAGTCCCTTTTATTACGCAGACCGCGTATGGATTAAGAGATCAGCTTTCTGTTTTTGGTGATGATTATCCGACAATTGATGGAACTTGTATAAGAGATTATATTCATGTGGTTGATTTGGCAAAAGCACATGTTATTGCCTTAGAGCGTTTATTGAAAAACAAGAATAAATCAAACTATGAAACTTTTAATTTGGGAACAGGAAAAGGAAGTTCTGTATTGGAAGTAATTCAATCATTTGAACGCGTTACAGGATTAAAACTTAATTACAAAATAGCAGATAGAAGAGCTGGAGATGTAATCTCTGCTTATGCTGATACATCTAAAGCGAACGACGAACTAGGATGGAAAGCTCAACTCACATTGGATGATGCTATGAAATCTGCTTGGAAATGGGAACAAAATATCCGAAAAAACCCCTAAATTAGAAGCTTAAACAACATTAACTACTAACCAATTTTAAAAATGAAAAAATTACTTTTTCTACTAGTTGCAATGTATTCATTTAGCATTGTGGCTCAAACAACCTATTTACATTGCGGAAAAATAATAGAAACAAAATCTGGGCAAGTACTTAGCAATAAAACAATTATTATTGAAGGTAATGCAATCAAATCTGTTGAGGACGGGTTTGTTAATTCTAAAAATGCATCTGACATTATTATTGATCTAAAAAGTAAAACTGTGATGCCGGGATTTATTGATATGCATGTGCATATTGAAGGCGAAACAAGTCCAACACAATATCTAGATGCATTTACAAAAAACGATACTGATGTGGCTTTTGACGCAGCAGAAATCGCAAACAGAACGTTGCTTGCTGGTTTTACAACAGTTCGAGATTTAGGAGGAAGCGGTGTAAACGTTGCCTTACGAGATGCCATTAATAAAGGTAAAGTTCCAGGCTCACGTATTTTTACTGTAGAAAAAGCTATTGGAACAACAGGTGGACACGCAGATCCTACAAACGGAATGCGTCAAGATATGATAGGAGATCCTGGTCCTGCCGAAGGTGTTATTAATAGTACTTCGGATGCTAGAAAAGCTGTTAGACAACGTTATAAAAATGGAGCTGATCTTATTAAGATTACAGCAACAGGCGGAGTGTTGAGTGTGAGTAAAAATGGAATTAATCCTCAATTTACACAAGAAGAAGTAGATGAAATAGTTAAAACTGCCAATGAATATGGAATGAATGTTGCAGCGCATGCTCATGGAATAGAAGGTATGAAACGTGCTATAAAAGCAGGCGTACAAACTATTGAGCATGGCTCGTTAATGGATTTGGAAACGGCTCAATTAATGAAACAATATAACATCTATTTAGTGCCAACGCTTTCTGCTGGGCGATATGTAGCTAGCAAAGCAGATGTGCCAAATTATTATCCTGAGATTATTGTGCCTAAAATTAAATTGATTGATGCTCAATTGAGAAAAACTTTTGCAATGGTACAAAAGGAAGGTGTCAATATTGCATTTGGTACTGACGCAGGTGTATTTCCACATGGAGAGAATGCAAAAGAATTTGGTTATATGGTTGAAACTGGTTGGTCTCCAATGTTCTCAATTCAATCAGCTACCATTACCAATGCAAAGCTTTTGGATATGGAAAATGAATTGGGGCAACTCAAAGCTGGATTCATTGCAGATATTGTGGCGACAAATGAAGATCCAACAAAAAACATTAAAACAACGGAAAATGTAGTTTTTGTGATGAAAGACGGAAAAGTATACAAACAATAGAGATTTCTAATACATTGATTTGTTAATATATTTCACTGTTTGTTGCGAATAACACAACTATAGGACTGTATTATTACAGATGCATTATTTAACATATTGATTAACAATGATTTAATACTATATTTTTGGAATAGGCTTCAAACATGTGTTTCTTTGTAGCTAATGATAAATGATTTACAATGAAATTGATAAGTATTAAAAGAGAAACAAAAGTCGAAGAAAGATTTACCCCGAAAATGGGTTTGTTACATGCAAAGGTAACATACATTAAAAAACAATTTTTAAACATCCCTTTCAGCACACTTCATAAATATAGAGAAACCTATTATGGTGAAGTAAAAGATTGTGAAGATTGTAATTTAGCAAGTTAACAAAAAAGCCTCTAGAAATTCTAGAGGCTTTTTTTATGCAGTTACTTTTGTCTTTTTTCGATATAAGAAACCAGCGATTAAAATCATAATCATCCCAGCGCTTACAGACATATCAGCAATGTTAAAAATACCTGTTCGTAATTTTCCTCCAAAATCAAGATGTAGAAAATCGGTTACAGAGCCATAAGCAAATCTGTCATAAACATTGGCAATTCCACCTCCAACTATACAGCAGAATCCTATTAAGGACATTTTATCAATAGATTTGTCTCTGATAATATGAGCAACTACCAAACCTAATACAATGACTGGAAGAATTAATAATAAGAGGATTCTCAAAGGCTCACTTAGATCACTTCCCATTCCTAAAAAAGCACCAGTGTTTTCAACATTATGTAAAGTAAAAATATCGCCAATTATAGAAGATTGTGATCTTTCAAGCACATTTGCTCTAACCAAAATTTTTGAAACTTGATCAATAATTATATTAAAAACGATTAATATTCCAATAAGAGCATTTCGAGATAATTTCATTTAAGCTTCAGTTTCCAATATTGCTGAAGCAGTTTGCGCTTCTCTATTAATTTTCTTTACCAAACCTTGCAACACATTGCCTGGTCCAACTTCTGTAAAAAGTGTAGCGCCATCAAGAATCATTTGTTGTACGGATTGCGTCCAACGTACAGGAGCTGTTAATTGCGAAATTAAATTGGCTTTTATTTCATTTTCATCGGTTACTGCACTTGCTGTAACGTTTTGATAAATTGGACAATTTGGTTTGATAAAAGTTGTATTTTCAATAGCAGCAGCTAGTTCTTCTCTCGCAGGCTCCATCAATGGTGAGTGAAATGCACCACCAACTGGAAGTATTAATGCACGTCTTGCGCCTTCTGCCTTTAAAGCTTCACAAGCTGCATTAACAGCAGCAATGTCACCTGAAATCACTAATTGCTCAGGACAATTGTAGTTTGCAGCAACGACAACGCCATCAGTCATAGCACATATTTTTTCAACGACATCATCTTCTAAACCTAAAACGGCAGCCATTGTGCTTGGTTGTATTTCACAAGCTTTTTGCATAGCTAAAGCACGCTGTGACACCAAACGCAAACCGTCTTCAAAGGTTAAGGCACCAGCAGCAACAAGTGCAGAAAATTCACCTAACGAATGTCCAGCAACCATATCTGGTTTAAAATTTTCTCCCAACGTTTTAGCAAGAATCACTGAGTGCAAGAAAATTGCTGGTTGCGTAACTTTGGTTTCTTTTAAATCTTCAGGAGAACCTTCAAACATAATATCTGTAATAGGAAATCCTAAGATATCATTTGCTCTTTCAAATAATTCTTGAGCTAAATGGGAGTTTTCGTATAAGTCTAAACCCATTCCTGTGAATTGAGCTCCTTGACCTGGAAAAATATATGCATTCATTGTTTTAACTTTTGAATTGCAAAAATAGCAATAATATTAAACTTATAAACCTATTATAGCAGCTTCTGCACAACGTTCTCCATCCATTGCAGCAGAGACAATTCCTCCTGCATAACCACCACCTTCACCACATGGAAATAAATTATGTATTTCTGGATGCTGTAGTTGTTCATTTCTTGGAATACTTACAGGAGATGAGGTTCTTGATTCCACGCCAACAATATTAGCTTCAGCGGTATAATAACCTTTCATTTTTTGACCAAAAGCTTCAAATCCCTTTCTTAAGTTACTTCCAATTAGCTTCGGTAATAACGAATGTAAAGGTGCAGATTTTAAACCTGGTTGATAAGAGGTTGGATTTAGATCTCGAGATAGGTTTCCTTCAACAAAATCCGTCAATCGTTGGGCTGGAGCAGTCTGTGTTCGTCCACCTGAGGTAAAAGCTAATCGTTCTAAATTTTTTTGATATTCCAAACCTTTTAAAGCTCCAAATTGTTCATATTTTGGAATGTCTTTTTCGACATTTATTTCAACCACAATTCCTGAATTGGCAAATTCGTTATTTCGTTTTGATGGCGACATCCCATTTACTACAACTTCACCATTTGCTGTTGCTGCAGGTACAATAAAACCTCCTGGACACATACAAAACGAGTACACACCTCTATCATTAACTTGTTGTACTAAGCTATAAGCAGCAGCAGGCAACAATTCATCTCTCTCACCTTTGCAATGATATTGAATACTATCAATAATATGCTGTGGATGCTCTACACGAACTCCCATGGCAAACGATTTTGCTTCTAATGCAATTCCTTTTTTATCTAGTAAATAAAATATGTCTCTTGCTGAATGCCCTGTTGCTAGAATTACTTTTTCAGTAACGAGTTCTTTGCCATTTTGTAATTGAATGGCTTTAATGTTTTCATTCTTAATAATAAAATCAGTCACGCGACTTTCAAAATGAATTTCACCACCATAACTTAATATGGTTTCTCTGATATTCTGAACAACTTTAGGGAGTTTATTGGTGCCAATGTGTGGATGTGCATCAATTAGTATTTGTTCTGTAGCACCATGAAATACCAAGTTTTCAAAAATGCGTCTTACATCACCACGTTTTAGACTTCGTGTGTAAAGTTTGCCATCACTATAAGTTCCAGCTCCACCTTCTCCAAAGCAATAATTAGAGTCTTCATTTACAAAATGGTCTTGATTAATAGCTCTTAAATCACGTCGTCTATCTTGGACATTTTTACCACGTTCCAAAACAATAGGTTTATAGCCTAGCTCAATACAGCGCAGGGCAGCATACATACCTGCTGGACCAAAACCTATTATATGAATTGGCTTGGCTGATGAGATATCTTTATAATCAAATTGATAATTGGATGATTCTGGTAAGGGTTCTTTTATAAAGACAGACACCTTATAATTGAACATGATTTTAGATTTTCTGGCATCAATAGATTTACGAAGAATCTTAATGCCTGTAATATCTTTATACTGAAGGTTAAGAAATTCAGCAGATTTCTTAAGCAGAATATCTGTAATTTTTTCTTCTTTTAATGAAATACGAAGCTGAATATCTTTTACCATAATACAAAATTAGGTATATTTAGTAAGTTTAAAAGATAAATAAGAATAAAGAATGGAGTTTACACTAACAACAACAATTAAAGCGACTGCAAAACAAATTTACAAATCTTGGTTGAGCACGCAAGGACATACCAAAATGACAGGAGGCGTTGCTTTTGTATCAGATAAAGTGGGTGAAACTTTTACAGTTTGGGATGGTTATATTACAGGAGCAAATGTTGCTTTAGAACCTTATAATAGGATTGTACAATCTTGGCGAAGTACAAATTTTGAAGATCATGAAGCAGATTCTCAAATTGAGGTTTTACTTTCTGAACATAATGATGAAACTATATTAACTTTAAAACACACTAATTTGCCTGAATCTGGAGAGCATTATAAAAAAGGTTGGGATGAACATTATTTTACGCCTATGAAAAAATATTTTGAGTTTTTAAAATAAAAGTTTCGTTTAACTTTAATGATATGCGTCGTTTTTAATGACTTATATCATACGTTATACGAAGTTCGACTATTTTTTTGACAAAGTCAGGCCTATTTTTTCTCATACGTCAAAAACGAAAAGGCATAGTCATGATGCTCATCTTTATCATAGAAGGTGTTACTGGTTTCTTTCTAAACAGTACTATCAATTTTCGGAAAATTCGTATCTAGGAATATTTGGCAGTTCAATATCCATGTCATTCCCCATCCAACCATGCCAATAAATAGGATACATTCTAGTGGCTTTCAATGAAATAATGATTCAATGTTTTTTTTGAGTAGGGTCTTTCACATTCTGTATAGTAATAGGTCCTTGATATGTTTCATAAATTGCTGCTTTCATATTTCCTTTATAAATAAAGCTGGACTTAATTTCCTTCTCGTTTATCTTAAACAGGTTATTTACCTTTCATTAGTGCAATGAAACTTGATTCTTTTCTTAAGTTGCGTAAATCGGGGTCATGTTTAATGTATTCATAATTTCCAAAGCCGTTATCTATTGATTTTTTTAGATTTTCAATTGATGTTTTTTTATCACCTATCATAGCATAAAAACAGGCGGCATTATAAATAATAATTGGATCGTTGGGATTTTGTTTGATACCTTTCAGCATTTCTTCTTTTGCTTCTTCCAAACGACCCAACCTTTTCAAAGTGAAGGCATAAAATTGGTGGGCGCGAGAATCTTCCGGGTGACGCAGCAAATAGGGTGGGTAAAATAATGCCGCCTTTTGAATACAGTCCTGTAGATTTTTTTTATCCTCTAATTTTTCATAGGACATCTGCAAATCACCAAAAGCAGAATGGAAATCATGATTAAGATCTAGTACTTTATTGAAATCAATTATAGCTTCAGAATCTCTGTCCATCATTCTGTAGAGTCGGCCCCTGATCCAATAGGCAAAAAAATTGTCACGGTCAAATGAAATTGCCTTTTGAACTGCAATCAATGCTTCGTTCAGTAAATTTTTATTATAATATGCCAGTCCAAGAGCACTATACGCTTCAGATGAGACAGGGTCATAGATTAGTGCTTTCAGTGATGATTCTTCCGCTTTTTCAAGCCATTTGTGATCTCTGTCGTGTGTTTCGTACAACAAGGCGCAAGCCTCACTCATACCTGCATAAGCAGCGGCATATTTTGGGTCCAGATCTATTGCATTTTGAAAAAGATCTATAGCTAAAAGAAGATAGCTCTTTGTATATCTTAATAGGAACTCACGAGCTCTCAAATTAGCATCGTGTGCCTTACTATTCATTGTTGCTCTTGTGCCAAGCGCCATTTTTTCTTTGGGACTAAGCTTTAATTGCAATGACTTTACAATCTTTTTTGACACCTTTTCCTGAATAGCAAAAACATCTGCTATTTTACCACGATAAATCTCTGCCCAAAGTTCAGAATCCTTTTGGACATCAATTAATTCTGTTGATATTCTTAAATTGTTCTTATGTCTGCGAACAGTCCCTTGTAAAAGATATCTAGCATTCAATTCTCGACCTAATGATTCATTATCCAATTCAGAATCTCTATAACGCATCGAGGTACTACGTGAAGCGATCTCAAGCTCTTTAATTGCAGACAAACGCACTATGATTTCTTCGGTCAGTCCATCACTAAAATAATTGCTGCCATTCTCCGAACTAACGTTGTGAAAGGGTAATACTACTAATTTTTTATTACCATTGTTGAGAATAGCCTTCGTTTGAGCTGATATTGATGTCTCAGCCTCCATATTCTTAGTTTTCTTAATTCCATGTGGTGTCAATTCATATATCCAAGCCAAAATTAAATTGAGAGGAAAACCTATGATTAGTAAAATAATCAAGGTTTTGAAAGTGAAAAGCTTATTTTGCCTTTTTATGAATGAAGTATCCACCACAGTAAACCAAGATCCAAAGTG
>Ga0075467_10001740_pt1 | contig 17840 bp, 15 predicted proteins | sample DEB08_DNA_9_FD_75067 | JGI IMG/M metagenome (GOLD analysis project Ga0075467, IMG submission 75067) | Aqueous microbial communities from the Delaware River and Bay under freshwater to marine salinity gradient to study organic matter... | ecosystem: Environmental > Aquatic > Marine > Coastal ... | reverse complement strand
GTAGAAGATAGTGTTTTAGCCGAGCAGTTTTCAGAAATATTAAAAGAAAAAGGCATCACAACGAATCTCGATGTGACAAGAATAGTTTCATTGGCTAAAGAACGTGCTACCTTTGTTAATGACCTTTGGGAACAAACCAGTTTCTTTTTTGTTACACCAGAAAACTACAACGAAAAAGCTGCTAATAAAGCGTTTAAGCCTGAAACGCCAGAAATATTAAGATCGGTAATTGAAATTCTGAGTTCTATCGAAGATTTTTCTGCAGCGAACATTTCAGAAAAAGTTAAAGGCTGGGTAACTTCTAAAGAATTAGGTTTCGGAAAAATAATGATGCCGCTAAGACTAGCGCTTGTGGGTGAGATGAAAGGCCCTGATGTATTTGATATAGCTTCTGTTCTAGGAAAGGAAGCGTCCATTCTTCGGATAGAAAACGCGATCAAGAAAATGTCTTAAAAATAGAGTGTTCCACTAAAAATTAGAGTGGAACTATTCCCTTTAAAAGACGTTTTTTCAAAACCCTTATCATTTAGTTTACCCAACATATTTGTTAAACCATATTGGTAAAGGGCACTAACTCGAAAAGACTTAAATCCAGCAGTAAGACCACCGGCTACACGAAAATTTATGGGATTAACATCCTGAATGTCTTGTGCTCGAAGCGCAGTATAACCTTCTAAAATATAATCCTGATACCTATCTGAATCAAGCTTCATCTTCCCGTTTACATTTAATATCGGTCCGAACTCTAAACTTAAATGATGCTTCACAATATTATAACTTCCTAAGAACCCTATTTGAGCTGCCTGAATTTGATACTTAATAGATTGTGTGTCTCCGGTGCCATTAGCTCCAACACTACCTTTAACCCCGATACTATTGTTGAAAAAACTTATCCCAAAAATTAAATCGAAGGGTCCTCTAAACGAACCTCTTGTAGTAAATCCACCCTCAAAGCCCTGGCCTTGCTCGGTTGTTAGGTCTGAAGTGCTTATATCAAATAAAGTGAGGCCTCCTGTTATACCAATACGGTTATAATCATCATAGTTTCGCTGCGCTAATGACTTTTGTATAAATAACACTACGAGGGTAACAAATAAGATGTTTTTCAGACTCATATGGGGACTGGATTGGGCGCCTACAAATGCCGCTTTATTTTTGTATCTTCATCAAAGAAACTAATTAAAAATTAAATACAATGGGTTACACTCTTTTTCTTATTCCACTTTTTCTTTTCGCTTTCTTTATATTAATTTCAGGAATTTTCACTGTAAAGCAACAGACTGCTGCTCTTATTGAGCGCTTCGGACGATTTTTAGCGGTTAGAAACTCTGGGCTTCGCTTTAAAATTCCGTTTGTCGATAGAATTTCTGGACGTATAAATTTGAAAATACAACAGCTAGATGTACTGGTTGAAACTAAAACAAAAGACGATGTATTTGTTCGTCTCAAAATCTCCGTCCAGTTTCAGGTCTTAAAAGAAAAAGTGTATGACGCCTTCTATAAGCTTGAAAATCCGCACGATCAAATTACATCTTATGTTTTTGATGTTGTTCGTGCCGAAGTGCCAAAAATGAAATTAGATGATGTTTTTGAGCGCAAGGATGACGTCGCTATAGCGGTTAAAACCGAATTAAACGAGGCGATGATAAACTACGGTTACGACATTATAAAAACCTTAGTAACTGATATTGACCCCGACGTCCAGGTAAAGGCAGCAATGAATAGAATTAATGCCGCGGAGCGTGAAAAAGTAGCTGCCGAATATGAAGCGGAAGCGGAACGTATTAAAATTGTTGCTAAAGCTCGTGCTGAAGCAGAAAGTAAGCGTTTACAAGGGCAGGGTATCGCAGATCAACGTCGTGAAATCGCGCGTGGATTAGAAGAAAGTGTGGATGTATTAAATAATGTGGGTATCAATTCTCAAGAAGCTTCGGCATTAATTGTTGTAACCCAACATTATGATACATTACAGTCTATTGGAGAACATACTAATAGTAATTTAATTCTATTGCCAAATTCTCCACAGGCAGGAAGTAATATGCTAAATGATATGATTGCCTCTTTTGTGGCAAGTAATCAAATTGGGGAGCAGATGAAAATAGACAATATCGCAAAAGGGATAACTAATAAAAAGAAGAGAACTCCGCCACCACCAAGAGCTGAGGAAGGTGATGACCTTAACTATTAACCCTAGAGATAAAAAGTAAAAGTCGGAAACAGGAAGGTATATGCTTCTTTTTTCCGACTTTTACTTTTCTGCCAATATGAAAATCAATTGACGACTTATTTCAAAATTACAGTAACAACTTGGCTTGTTCGGCCAAAAGTTCATTTTTATCTTCAGAAGCGATTCGAATAAAATCAGTAACGTCTTGGGTTTTCTCTTGCCCGTTTTCTAACAATATACCAAGTGTTATCATTACAGCTATTCGAGTTCCTGCCTTCTTGGCGGCGGTTCCAAATAAGGGCTGCAATTCATCATATGTGACGTTCTTTGCCAATTCTTGAATATCTGCCTTTATTTTCTCTTGCTTTTCTGAAGGGAGATTCGTGTACTTTTTTCCAAACTGTTTAATAACTTCAATTGGCGGTCTGCTTCCTCCTTGTTTAGGGTTCCCTTGTTTCTGGCTAGGCTGAACGAGCTTACTTCGACTTCCCTCAGCACTAGTCTTCTTCGCCCATGAATCTCGTAAACCAACGGTTTTATTAAACACTAAGTGTTCTGTTTTACTATCCTTGTCTACATTAAAATAACCAAGCCGTTGAAACTGAAAACTGTCACCTGGTTTTGCACGCTCCAAGAATGGTTCAATAAATACTTCTGTAACAGTTAACGAATTCGGGTTGATAAAGTCCATAAAACCCTTGTCTTTGTGACCATCTGGAGCTTCATCGTTAAAAAGTCTATCATAAATTCTTACTTCAGCCCTCATCGCGTGATGTATCGAAACCCAATGTAGGGTTCCTTTTACTTTTCGAATGCTGGCTTCTGTGCCACTTCCGCTCAAGCTATCTGAATCATAAGTACAGTGAATTTCTGTAATATTTCCTTCTGAATCTTTTACAACAGACTCCCCTTTAATAATATATGCGTTCTTTAGTCGAACTTCACCTCCTAGTGTTAACCTGAAAAACTTACCGGCTGCAACCTCTTTAAAATCCTCTTTTTCTATATATAACTCCCTAGAAAAAGGAACCTGATGCGTTCCCGAATTTCCATCTTCTGGGTTATTATCTGCTTCAAAAAACTCTTCTTTGTTTTCAGGGTAATTGGTAATTACCAACTTCACTGGGTCTAGCACTGCCATCGCCCGAAGTGCCGTTTTGTTCAAGTCTTGACGAACACAAAACTCTAGCAACGAAACATCAATAATATTCTCTCTTTTGGCTACTCCAACTGTTTCGATAAATTTCTTAATCGAATTTGGAGTATATCCTCTTCGGCGTAAGCCTGAAATAGTTGGCATTCTTGGATCATCCCAACCGTTAACTACGCCTCCCTCGACAAGCTGTAACAATTTTCTCTTACTCATTATCGTATAACTGAGATTGAGCCGAGCAAACTCAGTTTGATTTGGTAGGCTTGGGTATCTTTCTTTACTAAACTCAAAAACCTCGTCTCTAAACCAATTATAAAGCTTCCTGTGAGGTTTAAATTCTAAAGAGCACAATGAATGGGAAACTTGTTCAATATAGTCGCTTTCGCCATGTGTCCAGTCGTACATAGGGTAAATACACCAATCGCTTCCAGTTCTATGATGATCCTTCTTTAAAATTCTATACATCAAGGGGTCGCGCATTAGCATATTAGGGTCCTCCATGTCAATTTTTGCTCGTAGTACATGAGTTCCCTCATCAAACTCTCCAGCCTTCATGCGCATAAAAAGGTCTAGGTTTTCCTCTACACTTCTTTCTCGGTAAGGGCTATTGGTTCCTACTTGCGTTGGTGTTCCTTTTTGTTCACGCATCGCTTCACTACTTTGTGAATCGATATATGCTTTCCCATTCTTTATCAAGAGAACCGCCCAATCGAACAATTCTTGAAAATAATTAGAAGAATATAATTCTTTATCCCATGTATAACCCAACCAGGAAATATCCTCTTTGATGGCATCTACATACTCCTGTTCTTCTTTTGCTGGATTCGTATCATCGAACCTTAAATTTACAGGTGCATTGTATTTTTCCCCTAATCCAAAACTAATACCGATGGCCTTTGTGTGTCCAATATGAAGATAGCCGTTAGGCTCGGGTGGAAATCGAAAACGCAGAAGTTTTGGATCCATTCCGTTCTTTAGGTCGTTCTCTATAATATGCTCAATAAAATTGAGAGGTTCTTTTTCTTCTGACATGGTAACTGATGTCTCCTCGAGCGCAGCCGAGCGGTTATTAAATATCCAGAACAAAATTAGTTCTCGACCGCGCTCGAACGGACATTTAAAGCTAGAAACAATAACTCTGTATCAAGTACAGGATTTGTATCTTTACAAAAATAACTCAAATGAGTACAATTCGGTTAAAAAACATTAAGATATATGCCTTCCATGGCTGCTTGGTTGAAGAAGGTAAAATTGGATCCGATTATTTGGTAAATCTTTCTGTAAAAGCGGACCTCACTCAGGCTGCAGCGACCGATAAATTGACTGACACTGTTGACTACGTTCACCTTCAAAAAATAGTTAACAACGAGATGCGTGAACGATCGAAACTACTCGAACACGTTGGACAAAGAATTATAGACACTATTTTTCGAGAACTTCCTTTAGTTAATGCTGTGAAGGTTAAGGTGGCTAAGGTAAATCCGCCTATTGGGGGAGATGTTAAGGAGGTTAGTGTCGTGATGGAATCTTCTCGATAATTGACTGTTAATCTTAGTAAAACGTCCTAAACAAAAAACGAAAGTTATTCGAATTAAAGCTTTAATATTTTTATATTTGTCCTCATCTTTCAACACCTTACGAAAAAATTATTAGGTAGTTCGAAATTTTGGCATCATGGCCGAGTGGCTAGGCAGAGGTCTGCAAAACCTTCTACAGCGGTTCGAATCCGCTTGATGCCTCCAAAACCTTCAGTGAAAGCTGGAGGTTTTTTTATTTTCTAGTACTAACAAACAAAGCTTACGAGTTCGATTCTATATTTTCATTGGTTGGTATATTCTCGATACCTTTCTGAATTTCATCAGAAAATATTCCCTGAAGTAGCATAAGTACACCGAACCCAATAATAAGAATGCTCACCCATTTCTTTGTTCTGAAGGTAAAGCGAGGGGTCATTTTATTCCTTAGTTTCTTGGCAAGTGTAATTTTCAGAAGGTCTGTTAAAAAGAAAGTCGCTAGCACGGTTGTTAGAAATAGAAAAACTCCATTCTTACCTGTAGTTAAAGCATTCGCCATTATTATGGTTCCAATCCAACCGGCCAAAACTCCAAAATTGACAAAATTTAGTAAGAAACCTTTCAGAAATAAACCACCCAAATTCTTCTTCACGTTGACGGCATAATGTTCTCTGGCTATTTTTATGAAAGATTTAGCTGTACGGATATACGATATAATTCCGTAAGCAATCAAAACTGCCCCGCCAAAAATTAATAAACCAGGGTCATCTTTAACTTTTTCAAGAATCTTGCTGGTACTATAAAACGCAATTAGGATAAAGATAATGTCGGCAACCATTGCTCCTAAATCGAAAAAAACAGCCGCCCTAAAACCTTTCGTTATACTCGTTTCTATAAGTGTAAAAAAGACTGGTCCAACAGCAAAAGCCAGTAGAAAACCATAGAATGCAGCATATAATAAACCGTCAAACATAATAGGTAAAAATACAATTTTGTTTGAGCATGTTTAACTGAAACATTATTTATTTTATGATTCTACCTCTTGCCGAAGGCCTAACATTGTAAAGTCTAGGTGTTTCTTTACTAGGTCGGCATTTTTCACTTTTACATACACCTCGTCTCCCAATACATACGTCTTATTCGACCGTTGACCAACTACAGCATAATGTTCTTTATCAAAGACATAGTGATCATCACGAAGGTCCTGTAAGCGAACCATTCCTTCACATTTATTAGATGATATTTCTATGTAAATACCCCAGTCGGTTACTCCAGAAATTACTCCCAAAAACTCCTGTTCTTGATGATCTTGCATGTATTTCACCTGCATATATTTAACACTGTCTCGTTCGGCGCTTGAAGACAAACTTTCCATTTCACTCGAATGACTACACTTTTCCTCGTAGCTCTCCTGCTTTGCAGAACTCTTCCCTTCCAAATATCGTTGCAACAACCTATGGACCATAACATCGGGATACCGCCTAATTGGAGAAGTAAAATGCGAGTAATGATCGAAAGCTAAACCATAATGGCCAATATTATTGGTCGTATAGACAGCCTTACTCATACTTCTTATTGCTAGTGTATCGATCAGGTTTTGTTCTTTACGCCCGTGCACATCCTTCAACAACTTATTTAAAGATTGCGATGTAGACTTACGATCTTTTGTATCTAACTTATATCCAAACCTTTTAATTATATTTTCAAGCGCCGCTATTTTTTCATCATCTGGTTCGTCATGCACTCGATAAATAAATGTCTTTTTTGGAGATTGCTTCCCAATAAATTCGGCAACACTTCTATTTGCAAGAAGCATAAACTCTTCTATCAGTTTGTTAGCGTCCTTACTTTCTTTGAAGTAAACACCATCTGGATTTCCACTCTCACTTAAAATAAACTTAACTTCTAATTTGTCAAAAGAAATTGCTCCATCTCGCATCCTCTTTTTCCTTAGAATTTTAGCCAATCTATCCATTTCTAAAATGGCTTCTGCGATAGGTTTCTCAATTTTATATTCTTTTCCTGTAATAGAAATTTCTGACGGAATAGTATGTGAACTATCATCTGGGTTTTCAATAACGTGCTGTGATTCTTCATATGCAAAACGAGCATCGCTATAGGTTACAGTTCTTCCGAACCACTTATTTAAAATCTCTGCTTTAGAGTTCATTTCAAAAACTGCCGAAAACGTATATTTTTCTTCATGTGGTCTTAATGAACAGGCTCCGTTTGAAAGAATCTCTGGAAGCATCGGCACTACTCTATCCACTAAGTAAACGGAAGTTGCACGCTCATAAGCCTCATCATCCAATACGGTGCCTTCTTTTAAGTAATGTGAAACATCAGCAATATGAATACCTATTTCATAATTCCCGTTTTCTAATTTTGTAAAGGACAATGCATCATCAAAATCCTTCGCATCTTTGGGGTCTATCGTAAAGGTTAAATCCTTACGCATATCCCTACGTTTTGCTATCTCCTCAGGATGAATTTTTGTGTCTAAATTATTCGCATAAGCTTCTACCTCTGCAGGAAATTCATATGGTAAACCATACTGTGCCAATATAGCGTGTATTTCTGTGTTATGTTCTCCGGGCAATCCCAAAACTTTTAATACAGAACCAAAAGGAGAATCTGCTTTTTCTGGCCAATCTTCCATTTGAACTAGCACAATTTCTCCATTTTTTGCGCCATTTATTTTATTCTTAGGAACAAAAATATCTGTGTGCATTTTATGGTCCGTTACATCAACAAAAGCAAAATTATCCTGAACCTGTATGGTACCTACGAATTCTGTTTTCTTTCTTTCAACTATTCTTGTAATCTCACCTTCAGTTTTACCTCCTTTTTTACGTTTAAAAACATAAACTTCAACAGTATCACCGTTTAGTGCTTTATTTAAGTTTTTGTTACTAACAAAGATATCATCCTCAAGATCTTCAACTATGATATACCCCTGGCCACGCCCAGCTATATCAACTCTACCTGTATAGTAATTTTTTGACGGCGTAATAATATATTGTCCTCTGTTAACTTCTTTAATAGTCCCCTGTATTTGAAGAGCCTTTAATTTTTTAATAATCTGATTGCGACTACTAGCATCATCAAGACCTAATTTTCCTGCAATTTGTTTATAATTATGTGGACGAGAATAGTCCTTTCTAAGAATGGTAAGAATACTTTGTTCCAGTCCGTTATTTTGTTGTTTTTTATTTTTTATTTTTCTTTTTGGCATTGTAATTTATTGATATTGGTAAAAGTACGCTTTCTAAATCAATAGAATAGGTGTATTTACAAAGATTTAGTACCTTGATAACATTCAATTTGAATAGTATGGAAGACTTTAAAACCATTGCTTTTTTTACATTTCCTAGCGAATATGTGGTTCTTAAATTATTATTTGATCAAGAAGGTATTGACTATGTATTTCTGCATGAAACAATGATTGGAATACTTCCGTTTCATTCGAACGCCGATGGAGGAATTAGACTTCAGGTTCATAAAAATCATATTGAAAAGGCTAAAAAAATAATTTCCAATTTACAGGACAATACTGACCTTCGAATAGTATAGTTTTTGAGTTATCAACACTTATATTATAATCACTTTTTTCTTTTATAAATTTTAAAAATAAATGATGGTTATTATTGTCTGTTAATAGCTAGTATAACTTTTTAGGAATTTAGTTTTAATAAAAGTTGTTGTTAATTATAGATAGTTTATCAACATTGTAAATTATTTAATCACTCTGAAAATAAACGATTAAGCAAAGTAGTTAACATCTGTGGATAAGGTAAATTAACGAGCTGTTTTTAATAAGATTTTACTTTTTATTTGTTTAGATGTATTGATTAAATCTTTATAAACACATAATAACTAAAGCTAAAAATAATGGCTTCTTTTCATATTTAGTTGCTATTGATAATTTATAAGGAATACGCAACTTTATTTTTAAATTTCGCTGTTTTAAATATCAACAGACTTATAAACTAAATTACTAATAAAACCTTGCTAAATATATATAGTGAATTTAGATAGGAAAAAATATCCCTCAAACTAATTACTATCTTTGTAAAAAAGAAAAACAAATGAAAATAGCTATAGGAAATGATCACGCAGGACCAGATTATAAATTTGCCATTGTTGAATATTTAAAAGAGTTGGGACACGAAGTAATTAATTATGGGACCAACACCTTAGATAGTGTAGATTACCCAGATTTCGCTAATCCTGTGGCAAAAGATGTTAATGATGGTGAGGTTGAATTAGGTATTTTAATATGTGGTAGCGCAAATGGAGTTGCGATGACAGCGAATAAATATCCTAATGTAAGGGCTGGCCTTTGTTGGAGTAAGGAAATCGTGAGCTTGATACGTCAGCACAACGACGCTAATATATTGTGTATTCCCGCTCGTTTTACGTCAATTCCCCAGGCAGTGGCAATGGTAAATACTTTTTTAAACACCTCTTTTGAGGGAGGTCGTCATCAGACGCGAGTTGATAAAATAGGCTGCTCATAAAGGAACAACATGAGTCATTCGCATATACATGTTCACGACCATAAAGACTTAAAAGGGAGGAAACTTCTTTTTACTATCATCCTCAATATAGTCATTACCATATCCCAAACAATAGGGGGATTAGTCTCAGGAAGTTTATCACTTCTTTCTGACGCACTGCATAATTTTAGCGACGTAGTGTCTTTAATAGTAAGCTATGTCGCTGATCGATACTCGAAAAAAGAAGCTTCTTCTAAACGTACTTTCGGATATAAGCGAGCCGAAATACTTGCGGCTTTTGTCAATGCTTTATCTTTAATTCTTGTTGCTTTTTATTTAATTTATGAAGCTATAATTCGTTTTATTCATCCGAAAGAAATAGAGAGCGAACTTGTAATTTGGCTTGCCTTGCTTGGAATTGTAGCGAACGGCCTAAGTGTATTATTGCTTCGGAAAGACGCTAAGGAGAACATTAATATACGCTCGGCATATTTACATTTATTTTCAGATATGGCGGCTTCAATTGCTGTTTTAATAGGAGGTTTATTGATGAAATACTACAACTGGTTGTGGGTAGATAGTGTTTTAACAGTATTAATTGCAACATATCTCCTTTTTATAGGCTACGACCTCCTTAAAATATCTTTTAAAATTTTAATGTTGTTTACACCAGAAGGATTGAACCTTGAAGAAATAAGCCAGGCTATTAATAAGTTTCCTGAAATACAAAATGTGCATCATATGCACGTATGGCAACTTAACGATAAAGAAATTCATTTAGAGGCTCACGCTGAATTTCACGAGGATATTTCTATTTCACAGTTTGATGGTATACTTTACAACGTAGAGGAACTATTGTATAATGAGTACGGAATTAATCATGTAAATATTCAGCCAGAATATAGTAAAGACGATCCTAAAGATATTATTGTACAAGACTAACGAACACTAATTTGATATGGAAATTTTAGTAAAGAATTTCGAAGAACTTTCACTTTTTGAATTATACGACTTGCTGCAATTACGAAGTGAAGTTTTTGTTGTAGAGCAAGAGTGTGCTTATCAAGACCTTGACGGAAAAGACGTCAAAGCACTTCATATTATTGGAAGTAAAAAAGGAAAAATTGTAGCGTATACGCGGTGTTTTGAACCAGGAATCTATTTTGAAGAAGCTTCAATAGGACGTGTTGTAGTTCAATCTCAACAGAGAAAGTTTGGATATGGACATCATATTATGGAAGCTTCAATTGAAGCAATAAAAACCCACTACAAAACAAGTGTAATAAAAATATCTGCACAGACCTATCTCAGAGAATTCTATGAATCTCATGATTTTAAACAGGAAGGGGAAGGATATCTAGAGGATGGCATTCCGCACATTGCAATGATGAAAAAATAATTATTTTAATATTTTATTATATCTCCTTTCATTATTCAAGATAGCAACAGCCTCTAATATCTCAGGATTATTTTCAACTTGATAGTTGTACAAACCGTCACGGTAAAAGTATCTTTTTAATATCTCATCACTCAGTAAAGACATAATTTCTGCTTTCTTCGATACCAATGCTTGGTCCTTCGCGCCATCTATAGCCAACATTAATTGACTGTAACTAGATTCAATACTTCCGCTTAAATCGTCATCCTCCGCGCGTCTTAGAGCTTCAGCAAATTCTTTTTCTGTTTCCGTTTCATATTGGAAGTTGTTGCTTTTTAGGAAACCAATAAAATTTTGAAAATCTGTATCAGTAATTATAAAGTTATTCCAGTCTGTCATTTGATGGGAATAGTGATACTCGGTAGAATAATCAAAAATTGCATCATCTTTTAATAGTGCCGTTGTTATTGGGCTAAACACAGCGGTTTCTAATTCAACATCTGGTAGTATTCCGCCACCGTCATATACAACTCTTCCTCCTTTGGTTTTGAAGGAACTAAATTCCTTCGCTTTTTTTCTTACGGGGTCCCCATTTTCATCTCTATTCCAATAATCCAGAGCTTGAATACATCTTCCACTTGGGGTATAATAGCGAGAGATCGTGACTTTTAACTGAGTCCCATAAGTTAATTTTTTTGGGCGCTGTACTAATCCTTTTCCGAAACTTCGAGCTCCAACAATTACCGCCCTGTCTAGATCCTGCAGTCCTCCTGACACAATTTCACTAGCCGAAGCACTTCGTCCATTGACTAATACAACCAATGGAATTTCTATATCCACAGGTTCTTGAGTAGTTTTATATGTTTTATTGTATTTTTTTATAACAGACTTTGTTGTTGTAATAACTTCTCCTTTAGGAACAAATAAATTTACAACACTAATAGCTTCGTTAAGCAACCCTCCGGGATTCCCCCTAAGGTCTAAAATAATTTTTTTTGCTCCATCAGCCTTTAAGGAGTTCAGGGCAGCCTTTGTCTCTTTCGTTGTTTTACGATTAAATTTTGTAAGAACTATATATCCTATATCGTCATTGATAAGTTTGTAAAAAGGAACCGCGTGAACATCTATAGCTTCTCTGGTTAATATAGTCGTAATGGTTTTACCTTGCCTTAAATAGGTAAGCTCTATTTTTGACCCAGGAGCTCCTTTTAATAACTCTCCTGCGTCTTCTTCAAAATCTGAAACCTTCACTGAGCCAATTTTAATGATTTGATCTCCAGCTTTTAAACCAGCCTTGTCTGCTGGATAGTTTTGAAATGGTTCTGTGATTATGATTTTATCTTTCTTAGTTTTTGCCGTGGCGCCAATACCAGTATAAACACCAGAATTATTGATTCGAGAGTCTTCAACTTGCTGTTCGTTCCAATACATAGTATATGGATCTAGATCCTTCAACATCCCTTTAATAGCCTTGTCCATTAAATTTGCAGGAGTCACCTCATCTACATAGTTCATGTTTAATTCCTTATATAGCGTAGTGAAGATTTCGATTTGTTTCGCAATTTCGAAAAAATCACTCTTAAAACTAACGGTAGTAAATAAAATTCCAATAGCTAGTACGGGAATAAGTAGCTTCTTCTTCATAATGTGTTTTTTACTGGAAGACCCTTTTAAATTACGAAAGAGGGTTTTCTGAAATTAATTAAACAGCTAACTGTTTTCTTTTACTAACTTTTTTAGCAATACTTTAAATGCCTTTTCTAGCGTTTCATACTTAGGCTTATCCTTGTCAAGGTATAAAAACAGCAACGCAAAATCCGGCGTGTTATTGGTTTTTAACAATTGTTTATGAAGTCGATACCCTTCACGCATTTGTCTTTTAATTCGGTTTCGGCTAACAGCGAGTTTGAAATTTCGTTTAGGGACGGCAAATGTAGCTTGTGTTATTGTTCCATTGCTTTGTGGAATATAAATAAGCTTCACAGGAAATGATGTGTATGATTTCCCTTGGTCGAACAGTTGTTTAATAGCTGTTCTACTTTTTAAATTTTCAGATTTTGGGAAGCCTAATGTCATGCTGTAAAAATACAATATTAGAACAGAAAAAGCCCCGTTTCAGATAGAAACGGGGCCTTCAGAGCTTTAAATTAAAAATTTATTCCTCGAAAGTATTATTCTCTAAATCTATATCGGCCATGCGCTGACTAGCGTCAATCTTCATGTTTTTAACTTTTTTACCGTTGTCAATTTCAAATGTATACTCAGGAAAGGCCCAAGCCCAGTCTTTTAAAACAACTCTATTAAAACTAGGATAAGGGTTTGGTTTTTCTGCGCGCATCATTTGAAGGGGGATATAAAATGATTCTTCTGAACCATCTTCATAGGTTACAAAGAGATCAATTGGCATCGGCATCAATCCTTTTCGCTCTAGAACAACCTGCGTTTTATTTTCAGTCATAACGACGCTTTTAATCGCGTAGTCGATTGTATTGGTGGTTTGCGTCCAGTCTGTTAAATACCAATCTAACTCGAAACCACTAACCTTTTCAGCAGAACGAATAAAATCATTTGGCGTTGGATGCTTGAATGAAAAATCGTTGAAATAACGTTTTAAGGTCTTTTTTAAATTATCACTTCCAATTACATACTCCAATTGTGCTAGGAACACAGCGCCTTTACTATAAGCACTAATCCCATAAGCACGGTTGCTTGCGTAGCGGTCGGCATGAGTCGATTGAGGGTGCTCTTTTCCACTATTTACTAGGAAGTAATAGCTTCGATAAGAACCTGCATGCGGATTCGGATTTTCCTCCTCATTAACGGCGTTTATTGCTTCATCTGAAATATAGGAGGTAAACCCTTCATCCATCCATTCGTGTTTAGCTTCGTTGGTCGCTAGTAAGAATTGAAACCAAGAATGGGCCATCTCATGAGAAGTTACACCCATTAAACCGGCAAACTTACCGTTACCGCTAATTAAAGTACACATGGCGTACTCCATTCCTCCATCACCTCCTTGAATTACTGAATACTGCTTATATGGATAATCTCCAATATTTTTATTAAAGAAATCCATCAAGGCTGCAGTCTTAGGTTGCAAATTTTTCCAGTTTTCAATAATCTTTGGATCGTTGTTATAAAAGAAGTGCAGAGTTACTCCATTAGGTCCAGGGTAGGTATCGTGTATATAATTTGTATCTGCCGCCCAAGTAAAGTCATGAACATTAGGCGCAATGAAATGCCAGGTGTATTTTCCTCTTTTGGGTTTTTTAGCCTTCGATCCTGGTGCTTCATATCCATGGCCTATATCATCTGGGTTTTGAAGATAACCCGTGCCTCCAATAGTATAATTAGCGTCCAGTGTAATTTTAACATCAAAATCACCCCAAACTCCGTGAAACTCTCTGCCAATATAAGGGTCTGCATGCCAGCCTTCAAAATCATACTCTGCTAGCTTTGGATACCATTGGGCCATTGACAGCTCAATTCCTTCAGCATTATTACGACCGCTTCTTCGAATTTGTTCAGGAACTTGTGCGTCCCAAACCATTTTAAATACAGTGGTTTCACCGGGAAGTATTGACTTATTAAGAGTCACTTCCAGAATGGTTCCGACTACTTCATATTCTAAAGATTTGCCATCTTGTTTTAAGGAAATTGGCTTTATAAAACCAACTTCTGATGGACTCAGTTTTGAAATCCGATCTTTTACTCTGCGATCAGGGTCCTCGATGCTTCGCGAACGCACGTCCATTTCACTTCCGGGCTGAAAGGCATTAAAATACAAATGATAAAACACCCGATTTAAAGTGTCGGGCGAATTATTGGTGTACGTTAATTCTTGTTTTCCTTTGTATTGATAGGAGGCTACATCCATATCAATCTCCATCTTATAATTTACTTTTTGCTGCCAATAGCTGTTGTTGTTTTGAGCTGTAACAGCCGTTACAACCAAAAAAGCGAATAAATACCTATATATCATTTATATTGTTTTTAGATTTTGGAAGCCATAATTAGGGCGTTATATAGATTTACCATTTTTCCAGACTTAGAAACAGTGCCAAACGCCTCTTGATTGCTTGTGTCTCCTCCGAGTATAACAGCTGTTTTAGAAGTTAGACCGCTGTTCATTAATACTTCCTTTACTTGTTTTGCTGAAAGTTTAGGAAACTGAGAGCGAATCACAGCAGCAGCGCCCGCAACAGCCGGAGCTGCCATAGAGGTTCCTTGCAGATACTCATACGTGTTTAAGGGTGTAGTAGACCATATTTTTACTCCTGGCGCAAAAGCATCTACGCTAGAAACACCGTAGTTAGAAAAGTTTGCTACCATTTCACCACCATATTTAGTGTTTAAGGCACCGATAGTGATAAACGTATCACTTATTTCCACTCCTGTTCCAACTTGATCGTTTGGATATACTTGTTTTTCATCGAGATTTAATCCTTCATTACCTGCTGCATTTACAATTAGAACATCTTTGTCAGCAGCATATTTAATTGCATCCCAAACCCATTCTGGGTGTGGAGAGTAATATTTACCAAAGCTTGTGTTTATTACTTTTGCTCCATTATCTACAGCATATCGTATAGCCAACGCAATATCTTTATCATACTCGTCGCCATCCGGAACTGCGCGTACTACCATTATTTCAACATTATTTGCAACTCCGTTCATTCCAACGCCATTATTGCGTTCTGCCCCAATAATACCAGCTACATGCGTTCCATGTTTTACATCTTCTTTATCTGTTGTGGGCCCATCAACATCATTATTACCATAAGTGGTGTCATTAATGTCGTCTGGATTGTCATTCAAAACACCTCTAAAATCTGTAGTGGTACTGAAGTGACTTTCTAGTCTTCCTCCAAAATAATCAAGCCCATCGTTTAATTGGGCAATCACCTCAGGAACAGTGTCTGCAAAACTTAGCATTTGAGTTAACATAGGAATTTGTTGTTGCTCTTCTGCGCTAGGATTGGCAATAGTGGCCAAATCGTCCTTTGTGTAGCTCTCTTTTCCAAACTTGCCAGTCATTGCTTTATGAGCAGGCTCAAGTTGAGAAAGGATTTGTTCATAACGCGCTTTATTCGACTGTACTTCTTGAGATTCCTTTTCGAACTCAGCCTTGGCTTTTTGATATAAAGCAAACTCTTCACGGTCAGTTGCACTAATAGAGCTCTCCGTTTTTCCATCATATTTAGGCCCCAAATTTCTAATGTAGCGAACATACTCCATGTTCTCTGCTACAACGTCACCAAGGAAGTTCCATCCATGAATATCATCAATATAACCGTTCTTGTCATCGTCTATTCCATTACCGGGGATTTCTTTTTTATTGGTCCAGAGAACATTTTTAAGATCTTCATGTTCTATGTCTGTTCCGCTATCAATAACAGCGACGATTACCTTTTCGCCTTTTTTGTTTTTTATAATCTCTGAATACGCCCTATCAACACTCATTCCAGGAATGGTATCTCGCGACAAGTCATAGGCAGCCCAACTCTTGGTTTGAGAATCTGTTAATGGTGCGGTTTTTATTGGAAGCATGTCAATACTTGCTATTGGCGTTGACACAATAGGCGCTGTACCTCCACAACTTATTAAAATAGTTGAAGAAGCAATTATTAGGGAAATTTTACTGAGTTTCATAAATTGTATAATTAATTAAAAAGTTCGTCAAAAGTAAAACATTCGTTCAATCGAACACCTTTTTCGGTATGTTTTACAGTAATTATTTGATTGTGAGCATCGTGCTCTAAGAATAAATAGTAATTGTTATCTGCGGCAACAGTTAAAAATTTTTCTTTTTCAGGCATCGTTAATAATGGCCTGGTATCGTAGCCCATGACAAAAGGCAACGGCAAGTGACCCGCAGTTGGAAGCAAATCTGCCATAAAAGCAATGGTTTTTCCTTTAAAGGTAATTTGCGGAATCATTTGTTTTTCGGTGTGTCCATCGGCGAAGAATACATTAAAGTCAAGTTCTTTTACTTCCGTAAAATCTATCTTTCCTTCCGATGAAATCGATCGTTGCGCATCCCCTACGAATTGAAGTTGCCCACTTTCTTGCATTGGTAAAATGTTCTCTTTTAAAAAAGATGCTTTTTCTCTTCTATTAGGTTCCCTGGCCCAGTTCCAATGGCGTTCATTACTCCAAAATTTTGCGTTTTTGAAGGCTGGCTCATATCCAGTTTTATTTTTGTTCCACTGAACGCTGCCGCCGCAATGATCAAAATGAAGATGGGTCATAAAAACATCAGTAATATCATCACGATGAAAACCGTGTTTTTTTAAAGACGTATCGAGATTATGATCTCCCCAACGGTAGTAGTATCCGAAGAATTTATCACTTTGTTTATCCCCCATTCCAGTATCGATAAGCGTAAGTCTTTTCCCGTTTTCAATAAGCAGACATCGGGCAGCGATGTCGATCATGTTATTGCTGTCGGCAGGGTTCGTTCTTGTCCAAATACTTTTTGGTACAACACCAAACATGGCTCCTCCATCAAGTTTAAAATTACCGGCTTCAATTGGATATAGCTTCATAGAAAGCGCAAAATACAAAAAGGGAGGGAAATGTGTAAGAGCGTTAAGTGTTTATTGGGAATTAACTCTGCTTTGATATGATTCAAGTTATTTAGGAAGGGTTTTGAGCTCCATATGCCTTAGTAAATTGAGGCCAAATGTTAGCATGTTTTGCACCTCATCTGTCCGTGATATGTGGAGGTATTTAAAAATCATTAACGCCTCTCCGTTACTTTCAATATGGTGAATCTCATTTTGCTCTAAGAAGCTAATTAAACCGTCAGAAAAGAAAGATCTTATTGCCTGTTCATCGTTTCCACTTAATTGAAATTTATTGGAAAACCCACTATATTTTTTAAAATTAATATCACCCCTTCCACCAGAAAAAACCTTTACTCTATCAAAAACCTTATCGAAGAGACCTTCTTTATCAATTATAAATGTTGGAATATTGGACGGCAATCTAATTACTTGCACGGTAGTTTGATATACTTCTAAAGCGAGTAATGCCCCTTCATCGAAAACAATGTCGGCAATTTCCCATTTGGCATTATTTTCTATGTCAATACCTTGAAGAGAATTACTCTTCATTTCTATTGGGC
>Ga0075467_10001739_pt1 | contig 17842 bp, 18 predicted proteins | sample DEB08_DNA_9_FD_75067 | JGI IMG/M metagenome (GOLD analysis project Ga0075467, IMG submission 75067) | Aqueous microbial communities from the Delaware River and Bay under freshwater to marine salinity gradient to study organic matter... | ecosystem: Environmental > Aquatic > Marine > Coastal ... | reverse complement strand
CCACCCCTCAGCTTTTCACAATAGCCCGCTATTGCTTTGTTGCTTCGGCTTGAATCCCACTATTTGCTTGGGTGCTGAAAACAAATTTCACGTCGAATTTACGTTATAGCATATGAAGCATTTCTACTTCTTTATCGCTTAGGCGTCTCCACTGTCCGCGATTGAGATTCTTTTTGGTAATTCCTGCGAATACCGTGCGATCGAGTTTGGTAACTTCATAACCGAAGTTTTCGAAAATACGACGAACGATGCGGTTTTTTCCGGAGTGAATAATTACTCCAATGTGCTTGCGATCTTTTTCACTCGCGAAGGCAATTTCATCTACTTTAATGGGACCATCTTCTAGTTGAATCCCTTCTGCAATAGCGTGGAAATCGGCTAGCTTTAGGTTTTTATCGAGGCTAACGTCGTAAATTTTACGCGCGCCGTGGCTAGGGTGGGTTAGTTTTTTAGCGAAATCACCGTCGTTGGTGAAAAGCAAAACTCCGGTGGTTTGGCGGTCGAGACGACCAACGGGGTAAATGCGCTCGGGGCCAGTGGTATTCATTAATTCCATCACCGTTTTACGCATCTTAGGATCGTTGGTGGTAGTAATGTAGCCTTTGGGTTTATTAAGTACATAATATACTTTTTTCTCCCCTTTAATAGTTGAGCCATTGAACTTAACATGATCGCCTGGCTTTACCTTAAAGCCCATTTCTTGTACAACTTTGCCATTAACTTCTACTAAGCCAGCAGAAATTAATTCGTCCGCTTCGCGGCGAGATGCGATACCCGCTGTGGCTAGGTATTTATTAAGACGGGTTTCGTCGGTTTTGGGTTTTACCAGACCTTGTTTTTTTAAGGTCTCGAATTTTTTACGGGGACCCGTGGGGCGCTTAGGGCCTTTTCCACCCATGCGTGCTTCCGGCTTGGGGCCTTCGGCAGAGTCTTCACGTTTAGTAGTAATTTTACGTGGTCCTTTACCACGGGGGCTGCTACTTTTACCTCTAGAATCTGATCTTCCTTTTTTGTTAAATCGGCTCATGCTTTAATTTTTTGCATTGGGAGCCCTTATCGCCTCTGCCGGTATCACACCGGGAACGCTTCAGGCTATTTTCGGGCGGCAAAAGTACTAATTACTAGTGGATTAGCAAGCGGTGATTTTTGAACCTGAGTTCGAGCTAAAATTATAGCCTTAGATTTTCAAGAAAAGGAAAAAACTAGTCTGGATCGCGCAGCTGTATTGGGCTACCGTAAATGAGCTAGACGAAGGTTATTCGTTTTTATGGGAAAAAATAATAAGTCTATCTTTCTCAGAATTAAGGATAAAAAGCGTCTTCAAGATGCTCTAAACGATAGTTTGGTTCCAGCGTAATGCTAATGATATCGAATCTAGCTTCCGCGAGAATATTCTTGTTTTCCAGATAATAATTTGCGCCACGGGCGATGTGTTTTTGCTTGCTAAGCGAAACGAATTCATAGGGCTTTCCGAAGCTGTCATTGGCGCGGGTCTTCACCTCAATAAATACAATGTGCTTTTTATCGCGGGCAATGAGATCTATTTCCATCTTGCGAAAGCGCCAGTTTTTTTCAAGTAGTTCGTAGCCTAGCTTTTGGATGTGTGCGAGGGCGAGTTCTTCTCCCTTAATTCCTAAATCATGATTTTCGGCCATAGTTAAAGTTTAAAATAGAAGCATCAGAATTGACTTCTAAGGTAACTTTTTCGCCGAAAACGAGCGGGAAGTGATTATTGCTATGGCCAATGGGGAAACCAAAGGCTATAGGGAAATCGAAATTTTGGGCATGACGAGCAATGATGGTTTCAGCGCTTTCTCCGAAAGGGATGCTATTGTCGTTCATGTCGCTCATAGTGCCAACTATAAGGGCTTTGATATTTGCGAAATAGCCGTTGCGAACCAAGTTGTTAAGCATGCGATCTACGTGGTAGAGGTATTCGTCTAGATCTTCAATAAACAGAATTTTCCCGCTAGTATCAATGGCTGTGGGCGAGCCAAGACAGCTGTATAGCATACTTAAATTTCCGCCAATAATTTCTCCTTCTACCCTGCCGAGACGATTATAGGGGCGGGTAGCCGCCTTTATTTGATATGCTTTACCAAAGAGCGCGTCGGGTAAAAGTGCCATGCTTTCGCTGGTGTTTTTGGCAAACTCCAGCGGCATGGGCGCATGGAGTGAAGCGAAGTTGAGGTTCTGCAAGCTGTTGTGTAAAACGCTTACATCGCTATAACCGATAATCCATTTTGGTTTTTCGATAAACTTATCCCAAGAAAGGGCATCAATAATTCGCACCGTACCGTAGCCACCGCGAGCGCACCATATAGCGGCGCAATTTTCATCGTCTAGCGCCTCTTGTAAATCTTCGGCCCTTTGTTGATCACTGCCTGCAAATTGATTTTCTTGGGCAAAGATGTTTTTCCCTAAAACCACTTGCAGTCCCCATTCTTCTAGTTTATCGAGGGCGGGTGCTAGTTCTTCCGCCGAAACTTTTCGAGCAGTGGCAACGATGCGGAGGGTATCGCCTTTTTTTAAAAATTTAGGACTGCGCATAGGCGGCCAGTTCTAGTTCGCGTAGATAAGACTGCACCGTATTTTCCAATCCCATATAGAGGGCTTCAGAAATTAAGGCGTGGCCAATGGAGACTTCTAATAAATTGGGAAGATTCGCGGCGAAGTACTGAATGTTTTCGAGGCTTAAATCGTGACCAGCATTAAGGCCAAGGTTTAATTTCTGCGCTAATTCTGCCGCTTCTTTGTATGGTGCAATGGCTTTGGCGCAATCGATGTGGTAATGGCTAGCGTAAGCCTCAGTATAAAGTTCGATACGTTTGGCCCCAATTTCTGCAGCGGCTTCAATTTGTTTAGCATCGCAATCCATAAAAACTGAAGTGCGAATATTAGCTTTGTCAAACTCTTGTAATACTTCTTTCAGAAAATCGCGTTTAGCTATTACGTCCCAGCCTGCATTGGAAGTAAGCACTCCGGGAGGGTCAGGTACTAAAGTTACCTGCGCAGGATTGGCGGCTAGTACAATGTCGATAAATTTGCGATTGGGATAGCCCTCAATATTAAATTCGGTGGAGACAACCTTAGCGAGGTCTGCAACGTCATTATAACGAATGTGGCGCTCATCGGGACGTGGATGAACGGTGATGCCTTGGCCGCCAAACCTTTCGATGTTTAAGGCGGTTTCTACCACATTGGGCGTATTGCCACCGCGTGCATTCCGCAGGGTCGCAATTTTATTAATGTTAACGGATAGCTTTGTCATTGTGGGCAAAGATAAAGCCTTAGTTTTGCTTTGAATATGAGAGTAGACCAACATATTTTAAATGATTTTAGTGCACTTGATATAAATGAGAGTGTAGCCGATTTGCTTTTAAGCATGGAGGAGCTGAAGATTAATCACTTACCTATTGTTCATGAGGATCAATACTTAGGTTTAATCTCGGAAGATGATTTGCTTGATGTGCAAAATATAGAAGACCATTTGGACAAGCATCTTAAGGTTTTAAAGCCCTATAAGATTAGTGCAGACGATCATATTTATGCGGCCATTAAAACCATTGCCGAAGGAAATTTAACCTGCCTGCCCGTTTTAGATGCAGAAAAAAAGTACATTGGATACTTATCACCGCAGGAACTAGTTTTTGATTTAGGCCGACAAGTAAGTTACAGTGAACTAGGGAGTGTTATAGTTTTACGGGTTGCCATTCGTGATTATTATATTTCCAAAATTTCGCAAATTGTAGAAAGTGAGGATGCCTTAATTTTAGGCCTTCAGCTAAGGCAAGATGGGAATGACTTTATTCGTGTGGCTTTAAAAATTAATCAGCAGGATTTAAGTCGCATGGTGAAATCTTTCGAGCGTTTTGAATACGATGTGGTAGAGGTTTATCATCAAGCGCTTTTTGATGAAGATGCTTCCGACCCTTTTGAAGCTTTAGTGAAATACTTGAATATCTAAATTAATGAAGGTAGCCGTTTTCGGAAAAGTGATTAGCCCAGAGGCTCGTCCCGATATAGAGACTTTACATCACATTTTAATAGATGCGGGTATCGACTTTGTTGTTTTCGAAAGCCTCAATAACTTCATCGTAGAACACTGCGATTTAGGTTTGAGTTTCCCTACTTTTTCCAATCATAACGACCTGATAAACCACGCCCCCGACTTCTTAATAACTATTGGAGGCGATGGTACTATATTAGATGCAACAACCTTAGTGCGAGACTCTAAGATTCCGATAGTAGGGATTAATACGGGTAGACTAGGCTTTTTGTCGAATGTAAGTAGAGATAAAATTCAGGAGGCAATTGAGGCCCTGATCGCAGGGAAATACAAGCTAAGTGAAAGAAGTTTATTGGCTTTAGAAAGCGATGCTGTAGATACAGAAATGCCCTTTGCTTTAAATGAGGTAACGGTTAGCCGTAAAGATACCACGGCCATGGTAACAGTAGAGGTAACTATTGACGGTGAGTTTTTTAATAACTATTGGGCGGATGGCTTAATTGTAGCTACTCCAACAGGTAGTACCGGTTATTCTTTAAGTTGTAATGGACCGATAATTATGCCTGGTGCTAAAACCTTTGTGCTTACTCCCATCGCCCCGCACAATCTAACCGCTCGTCCTTTCGTTATCCCCAACAGCTGTAAAATTAAATTAAAGGTAACGAGCCGCGAAGAACAGAGCTTGATATCTTTAGATTCCCGTATTTACTCGGTTCCCAATGGCACAGAAATTAGTTTAAGTTTAGCTGATTTTACCATCGCTTTGGTAGAAACTAAAAACGAAACTTTCGCCAAGACTTTAAGAAATAAGTTGATGTGGGGTTTAGACAAGAGAAATTAATACGAGAATCCTACTGAATTATTTATATTTGCGCTCCCAAAAATGAAGCTTAAGCAATTAATAATCAAATCAATAGTACTTTTACTGCTGCCTTTTTTAGGTCGTAGTCAGTACTTAGAAATCGGAATTACCGGCGGAGGGTCCAATTTTTTAGGCGATGTAGGTCCCTATTCTTTCGATTTACCGCAGGGATATCACGCGGGTTTTTTAATGCGTTATAACTTCAATCGTTTTTGGTCCATCCGCGCCCAAGCAAATTATGGTTTAGTGCAATCCGACGATGCGCGTTCTTCCATTGCTCTGCGCAATGAGCGCAATTTGTCTTTCCGCTCGGTGGTGCGCGAGGCTTATGTAGTAGCCGAATTTAATTTTTTCGAATATCAGCCAGGCACCAAGCTTTGGCATACTCCTTATATTAATGGTGGCTTTGGAGTTTTTAGTTTTAATCCCGAAGCACAATTTGATGGCAATTGGTACGAATTACGTGAATTACGTACCGAAGGTCAAGGTACCTCGGTGGGTAATTCAGCGCCTTATGCGGAAGCGAGTTCCTTCTTTATTTTCTCCTTGGGCTATAAGTTCGCATTAGGTTCATTCACCAGTCTAGCAATAGAATCAAGTTTTAGATCGACATATACCGATTATTTAGACGATGTTAGCGGCTTTTATGCCGATCCCATGGTGCTGGAAAATGAGGTTTCGCTATTAGCGGCAAATTTAGCCGACCGCAGTTTTAGCGGCAGCGACAAGGAAAATATTTTACGGGGCGACCCCAGTAATCAGGATTGGTACATTTTCACAGGGATTAGCATCCAATTTAAATTCGGCGAACTTTATGAAAAGTGCGCAAATTTTGTTGGAAATTAAGGAATACTATGAGCCTAAAGGAAGAAATTAGGGATTCGATAAAAAGGCCCCAGCACGTTGCGATTATTATGGATGGCAACGGTCGTTGGGCTAAAAAGAAGGGCTATATAAGGTCTATTGGTCACGAAAACGGGGTTGATGCCTTGCGTAATATTGCTACCGCATCTGCGGAAGCGAATATAAAATACCTGACTGTTTATGCCTTTAGTAGCGAAAACTGGAACAGGCCCAAAGCTGAGGTGAAGGCCTTAATGTCTATTTTGGTTTCGAGCTTAAAAAAGGAGTTGAAAACTCTTCAGGATAATAAAATACGCCTGAGAGCCATTGGTGACAGCCTTTCATTACCCAAAAATTGCCAAAGAGAATTGGCAGAGGTAATGGAGCTGACCAAGGACAACGACCACATGACATTAACTTTAGCGCTAAGCTATGGCAGTCGTGAGGAAATAAAATTAGCCGTGCAAAAGTTGGCCCGTGAAGTGGCCGCAGGGGAACGAACGGCAGAGTCGATTGATGAAGAAGCGATTTCGAGAGCTTTATACACCGACTTTTTACCCGATCCCGATTTATTAATTCGCACTAGCGACGAATATCGCATTAGCAATTATCTGCTATGGCAGATTGCCTATAGCGAATTGTACTTCACTCCTAAATTATGGCCCGACTTCGGTGCAGAAGATTTCTACGAGGCCATCGTATCTTATATGAATCGCGAACGACGTTTTGGAAAGACGACTGAGCAAATAAAATCTTTATCTTAATAATGCGGAAGCTTCTCTTAGCCCTGGCTATAGCATTTGTTTTTAGTCCTGTTTCTGTGGTTGCCCAAGATGGGGGAATAAATATATTACCCGGACAAGAATACGAAATCGGTGGAATTCGTATTAGTGGATCGGATAACCTCGATAAGCAGGTTATTACATTAATTTCGGGTCTGCAGGTGGGCGATCTGATTACCCTTCCGGGAGATAAAACCACGAGAGCCATCGAAAACTTATGGCGTCAGAAATTATTTGATGATATCGGCATTTTTGTAACCGAGGTGCAAGGGAAAGTAGTTTTCCTAGAAATTCGCTTACGGGAATTACCCAAATTAAGTAAATATGGTATTCGCGGTTTAAAGAAAGCGAAACGCGATAACCTGCGCGATGAGCTCGATTTAAGCAGTGGCGTTATTGTTACCGAAAATCTTATTGTGAATACGCGCAACCGCGCACGCGACTTCTTTATTAAAGATGGCTATCTAAATGCTAGTGTTAAGGTGGTGAAGCGATCGGATACAACCCGCAGTAACTCAGTTATTCTCGATATCCTCGTGGAAAAAGGTGAGAAGGTGAAGATTAAAGATATTAACTTCATTGGTAACGAAAATCTTACGGATCGCGATCTGCGTAAAGCGATGGATGAGACCAAACGCGCGCGTTTTTGGAATATCTTTAAGAGCTCTAAACTCTTAGCCGAGGAGTATAAAGAAGATAAAAAGTTAATTATTGAAAAGTACAATTCGGAAGGATATCGCGACGCGCGTATAATTTCGGATACAGTTTATGCGGTTGAAGCTGATCGCATAGGCATTGATATAAAAGTAGAAGAAGGACGAAAGTATTACTTCGGTGATATTAGTTGGGTAGGAAATTCAAAGTATAGCACGGAAACTTTAGCTGAGGTTTTGGCTATTAAAAAGGGCGATGTTTACGATGCTAGTTTCTTGCAACAAAGGCTTTTTGGCGATCCTGCAGGAACAGAAGTATCAGCGCTTTACCTGGATAATGGTTATTTATTCTTTTATATGAATCCCGTGGAAGTTTCGGTGGCCAATGATACCATCGACTTGGAGATTCGGATGCAAGAAGGACGCCAAGCAACTATTAACAAGATTACCATTGTAGGTAACGACCGTACCAATGATCACGTTATTATGCGTGAACTGCGCACTAAGCCCGGTGAGTTATTCCGCAGAAGTGATATTCAAAGATCGATGCGTGAATTGCAGCAATTAGGTTTTTTCGATCCGCAGAAATTAGATGTAAAACCACTTCCAAATGCCGAAACGGGCACGGTGGATATCGAGTATGTAGTGGCGGAGCAATCTACCTCACAGCTCGAATTACAAGGTGGTTGGGGTGCCGGACGTATTGTTGGAACCTTAGGCCTGAACTTTAATAATTTCTCGGCCCGCAACATGTTTAAGAAAGGAGCTTGGGCACCTTTACCTGCCGGTGATGGGCAAACCATAAACTTACGTGCCCAAAGTAATGGTCTTTTCTTTCAATCCTACAGCGCTTCTTTTACCGAGCCTTGGCTAGGAGGGAAAAAACCTACCTCTTTAACGGTTTCGTTCTATCATAATATTCAAAACCTTTTTGGGGTGCCTAGGAGTGATCCTAATTATCAAGGTTTAAGTATTACTGGGGTTACCATTGGATTAGGTAAACGTTTGAAATGGCCGGATGATTATTTTACCTTCTTTCAATCCATCGACTTTCAGCGTTACCGCTTATTCGATTATCCTTTGGCCGGTATTAACTTCGGCGATGGACGAGTAAATAATATTAACTATAAAGTGACCTTGGGTAGAAATAGTGTTGATTACCCCATTTATCCCCGCAAGGGAAATCTCTTTAATTTAAGTGCTGAGTTTACACCGCCTTGGTCTTTAATTAATGGCAAAGACTACAGCGACTTAGGTCCTAATCAGAAATACGAGCTTTTAGAGTATTATAAAATTAAGTTGAATAGCTCTTGGTTTACCGAGATCTTACCGAAGACAGTAATTAAGGCGGCTGGTGAATTCGGTTTCTTAGGGTCTTATAATAACGAAATCGGTTTACCTCCTTTTGAGCGCTTCTTCCTTGGAGGTGATGGTTTACAGAACTTCGTTTTAGACGGCCGTGAAATTATTGGTTTAAGGGGTTATCCTAATAACAGCCTTGTGCCAGCGGAAACCCCCGGAACCGGTGGTGCTTTATACAACAAGTTCACTTTAGAACTACGCTATTTAATTACTGAAAATCCTAGTGCTCAGATTTTTGCTCTTTCCTTTTTAGAGGCAGGAAATAACTTCAATACTTTTGATAACTATGAGCCGTTTAGCTTGAAGCGTTCAGCAGGTTTTGGAGTGCGTATCTTCATGCCAATGTTTGGTTTATTAGGAGTTGATTTTGGTTATGGCTTTGATGGTCTTCCACAAACTCCAAATTCCCCAAGTGGTTGGAATACACACTTTATTATTGGACAACAATTTTAAATAACCTATTTTCGCCCGCGTTTTAATTAAGCCTTAAAGCTTTAGGTCTTATGGGGAGGAAATTAATCCTTTGCATATTATGAAATTACATAAGAAATTTGTTCTTGTTTTTCTGGGTTTGGTTTTTGGTTTTGGTTTAAGTGCCCAGCGTTTTGGAATCGTTGATTCTGAATACGTTTTGAAGCAAATTCCAGATTATGATTATGCCCAAAAGCAGCTGGATCAATTAAGCCGCACTTGGGAAGGTGAGATAGAAGCTCTTTTAAGCGAAGCAGATGCCATGCGCAAAAGCTACGAAGCCGAGAAAGTTCTGCTTACCGAAGAAATGAAAGCAGAGCGCTTGGCGGCCATTAGTGCCAAAGAAGAAGAGGCAAAGAAAAGCCAACAGCTGTATTTTGGCTTAGAAGGGAAAATTTACACCAAGCGATTGGAGTTGGTTAAACCCATACAAGATAAAATTTTTAACGCGGTGCAGGATGTTGCCCGTCGCAGGAATTTAGATGTAGTATTCGATAAAGGGAGTGAGCTAATAACCCTTTATGTAAGTGAGAAAGTTGATATTAGCGACGAAGTAATTAAGAAGTTAGAAGAATAACACAGGAAAGAAAAACCAATAAAATGAAAAAAGCACTTTTAGCCCTAGCCCTATTTGTGGGAACAGCAAGCATAGCCATTGCACAGCAAAAAATCGGTCACATTAACGCCGATGAGCTTTTGCAACTTATGCCTGAAACCAAAAAGGCACAAACCGAATTAGAAACTTATGGTCGTCAGTTAGAGAAGGATTTAACCGACATGGAGACGGAGCTGCAAAACAAAATCGACTCTTTTAGGGCGAATGAGAAAATGATGACCACTTTAGCACGCGAAACGAAAACTAAAGAGTTACAAGAATTGCAAATGCGTATTCAAGAGTATAGCCAGCGTGCGCAGCAAGATTTGCAACAAAAGCAAGTAGAGCTATTAACACCAGTAATTGAAAGAGCTACCACCGCGGTGCAAGAAGTAGCGAAAGAAAACGGTTTCTCTTATATTTTAGATAGCTCTCCCAGTAAAGCGGTAGTAGTATTTGCTGAAAATGGTGAAGACATTATGCCCATGGTGAAAGCCAAATTAGCTATTCAGTAAGTAAAGAACAAAATGTAATTTAGCCCGTCATTGATAAAGTGACGGGTTTTTTTATGGAAAAAAATAGACCTATCGGTATTTTTGATTCAGGTGTGGGTGGTTTAACGGTAGCCAAGGCTATTGCCGAACTTTTACCCGCTGAGTCCTTTATTTATTTTGGCGATACACGCCATGCTCCTTATGGAGATAAGTCTTCTCATACTATTCGTGAATACTCGCAGCGAATCAGTCGCTTTTTAGTAGCGCAAAACTGTAAGGCTATCGTAATAGCTTGTAATAGCGCATCGGCTGCAGCCTACGAGCAATTATGCGCCGACTTCCCTAATATTCCTATTATTAATGTAATTGATCCGGCAGTAAAATATATTGCCCAAAGTGAAGCGAGCAAGGTGGGTATTATTGCGACTCGTGCCACGGTGCGTTCTAAGGTTTACGCCCAACGAATCAATGCCGCGAATCATAAGCTCACCGTGGTGCAAAAAGCGACACCCTTATTGGCTCCCTTAATTGAAGAGGGCTTTGCGGGCACCGACGTTAGCAAAGGGGCTTTGGCGCATTATTTAAATCATGGCAGTCTAAAAAATTTAAGCGACTTAATCTTAGGTTGTACCCATTATCCCTTATTAGAAGAGGAAATTGCCGCCTATTTAGGACCTAAAGTTAGGGTTCTAAATTCAGCGAAGCTTGCCGCAGAGGCTTTGCAGGGAATTTTAGCAGCGCAAGGTTTATTGTCCACTTCCGTAGATGCGGCTAAGCGCAAGTTTTATGTCTCCGAAAAAACACCCGCCTTCACCAAAATCGCTAAAATGTTTTTCGGACAGGAAATTCGCCTAGAGGAAAAGTTTTTAAAATCTTAACTTAAGAAATCCTTTACAAGATTATAAACTTCGTCTGGTTTTTGGGCATGTAGCCAATGACCAGCGCCTTCTACCGTTTCGATCTCTGCTTGAGGGAAATGCTCATAAATTACCTCGTAATCCTTAGGCTTGATATACCAAGAATCGCCACCGCGTAGAAAAAGTACCGGCCCATCAAAAAATGCATTAGGCGCAAGGCTGTCGCCCACTTTAATAATTTCGCGTGCAAGAACCGGTAGGTTAAAGCGCCAAGCGAGCTTTCCTTTACTTTCCCAATAAAGGTTTTTAAGTAGAAATTGTTGCACACCAAATTCAAGCTTGGGACCAAAAGCTTCAGTGGCTTCTTTGCGACTTTCAACGCTGCTTAAGTCGAGATTTTCTAGCGCTTCCAAAACCTCCTGGTGATGCGGGCGATAGGCTTTAGGACCTATGTCGGCCACAATTAATGCGGCTACCTTTTCGGGATGGAACACACTGAAAAGCATCGCTACCTTGCCGCCCATGCTATGGCCAAGGATGTTAACCTTTGTAAGATTATTGTCTTCTAAGTATTCTAGTAAGTCCTCCGCCATCAGTTCGTAACTAAACTCATCGCTCTGCGGGCTGCGTCCATGATTGCGCATATCCAGCAGGTGAACGCGGAAGTCAGAGGCCCATTTCTTAGCCAGGCTTTGCCAATTATCGCTCATGCCGAAGAGCCCGTGCATAATAACCAGATTGGGACCTTCACCTAAAACCTGTGACCACAACTTCATAAAATTACTTTTGGCAAAGATCGTATATCTTCGACGAAAGATTCAGTCAAAACCCGAGTTCAACCTAAAATTATAGTCACAGATTTTCACTTTTATTGGAAAAAAACTTGCAAAAAGTCTGAGGCCTAATTTTACATTGAATTCAGGATTAAAAAATATACTGCTCAAGCGTTACTAGATTAGTACTTTTGTAGACTAATTTTTTTGCATGTTAAAAGCGAAACGCTATACGGTTACCGCCGCCCTTCCTTATGCTAATGGTCCTGTACATATTGGTCACTTAGCGGGATGTTATTTACCTTCTGATATTTACGTGCGCTACTTACGTATGAATGGAGCCGATGTGGCTTTTGTTAGCGGCACAGACGAGCACGGCGCAGCAATTAATATCAAGGCGAAAAGTGAAAACACGAGCCCCCAAGAAATTGTAGATCGTTATCATAAAATAATTGGCGATGCTTTGCAGGATGTAGGCATAAGCTTCGATATTTTTTCACGTACTTCTAAAGAAATTCATCACCAAACGGCGCAGGCCTTTTTCACTACCCTTTTGGAGAAGGGTTCTTTAGTAGAGAAAACGACGGAACAATATTATGATACAGAGGCGAATCAGTTTTTGGCTGATCGTTTTATAATTGGCCAGTGTCCCAATTGCAGCTTCCCCGAAGCTTATGGAGATCAGTGTGAAAGCTGTGGTAGTACTCTTAATTCTACGGATCTTATCAATCCTAAATCGCGTTTAAGTGGGGCCAGTCCAGAGCTAAGAAATACGACCCATTGGTTTTTGCCTTTAGATCATTTGTCTCCAAAAATAAAGGCTTATATCGAAAGCCACAAAGACTGGAAGCCTAGTGTTTACGGTCAATCTATGAGCTGGTTGGATTCGGGAGATGGTCTGCAAGCACGCAGCATGACCCGCGATTTAGACTGGGGAATCCCAGTGCCCGTGGAAGGGGCCGAAGGAAAAGTTTTATACGTTTGGTTTGATGCGCCTATCGGTTATATTTCGGCCACTAAGGAGTTAAAAGGTGAGGCCTGGACCGATTATTGGAAAGATGAGGAAACTAAACTGGTGCATTTTATCGGTAAGGATAATATAGTTTTTCATTGCATTATTTTCCCTGCTATGCTTATGGAGCACGGCGGTTATCATTTAGCCGATGAGGTTCCTGCCAATGCCTTTTTAAACCTAGAAGGGGAGAAGATTTCTACTAGTCGTAATTGGGCGGTTTGGTTGCACGAATACTTAGTTGATTTTAAAGATCAGCAGGACGTTTTGCGTTATGTGTTAACGGCTACGGCTCCTGAGTCTAAAGACAATGATTTCACCTGGAAAGATTTTCAAATTCGTAACAATAGCGAGTTAGTAGCAATTCTCGGCAATTTCGTAAATCGGGTCTTGGTGCTAATGAATAAATATTACGAAGGCGCCTTACCAGAAGCAGGCGAGCTATCTACTGCCGATCAAGAAATGCTAGCGAAACTGAAAGAGGCGCCCAATGAAATTGCTACTTCTTTAGAGAAGTATCGCTTTAGAGAGGCCTTAAACGCCTTTATGAATTTGGCCCGCGCTGGAAATAAATACCTAGCCGATGAAGAGCCTTGGAAACAAATAAAAGTTGACCCCGTTCGAACGGCTACTATAATGAATATCGCTGCGCAGGTGGCAGCTCAGCTTTCTCAATGCATGGAACCATTTATGCCTTTTACCGCGGCTAAATTACGCGGTTATTTAGGGATAGATAAAATGTCTTGGGAGAATTTATCTCAACAAGAATTACTCTCGTCGGGAGCGGTACTTAGTCAGGGCGATTTGCTCTTCAAAAAGATTGAAGACAGCGAAATTGAAGCGCAGTTAGCAAAATTAGAAGCTAGCAAGAAAGCTAATGCTAAGCCACAGTACGAAGCCTTAAAGGCAGAGATCACTTTTGAAGATTTCTCGAAAGTAGATTTACGCGTAGCCACTATTATTAAGGCCGAGAAAATGAAAAAGGCCAATAAGTTATTGCAGTTACGCGTAGATTTAGGTTTTGAGGAGCGCACGATCATAAGTGGTATCGCCGAGCATTACAATCCCGAAGAAATTATTGGAAAAAAGGTTTCGGTAGTGGTGAACTTAGCCCCTCGCAAAATGCGCGGCGTGTTTAGTGAAGGGATGATTTTAATGGCTGAAAACACCGCCACGGGCGAATTGGCTTTTTGTGCCACTGATGAACATTTACCTAATGGTGCTGTAATACGTTAAACAATTATTATGAGTCAATTACATCCTGAAACCTTCGAGTTTTTAAAAAAGCTAGCCGCTAATAACTCTAAAGAGTGGATGGATGCTAATCGAGCTTGGTACCAAGAAATCAGGCAAGGTTTAATCAATTTTGCGCAGGTTTTAAACGATGCTTTCGCAGAAGTGTACCCCATGCCAACAGGAGATATTCGCAAAAGCGTGGCTCGTATCAATAACAACCGTCGCTTTCACCCTAATAAGCCCCTTTACAAAGATCATTTTGGATTGATGATGAAGAGGCGATCCCCGAAGCACGTTGATTTTTATATTCATCTAGCACCCGAAACTTGCTTCGTTGGTACGGGTTTGTATCATCCTCCTAAAGAAGCTTTGGATGCCTTACGTGATTTAATTGCTCAAAAGGGTGAGGCCTTGTTGGAGCTGCGGCAGAAGCCAGCTTTTAAAAAGCTTTACGGTGACTTTTCAGGCGAAAAACTAAAAACCTATCCGCGTGGTTTTGAAGCGGACCATCAACACATTGATTTATTGCGATATAAAGATTTGATTATTACCTGTGATCTAGCGCCCAAGGATTTCTTAAAGCAGGATGCCGAACAATTAATGAAAGAATATTTTGCTGCGGCCCAAGATTTTATGGACTTTATTGACGAAGCTTTAGAGCTACAGTTTTAGCAAGGTTATTAAGTAACAAGGCACTTGCTGCAATGCGAACTGAGTGGGGACCTTTTTCAGTTAGACTCCTTCAACTTGTTCCTCTTCTTCTACTATCTTCTTCCAGTTCTTGCGGTAAGCAAACCGTAAAGGTACTGCCTTTGCCTAATTCACTTTCGGCACTAGTGCTACCCCCTTGCGCCTCCGAATAATCTTTACATAATATTAGCCCGAGACCGCTTCCTTGTTCTTGTTGGGTGCCAATCTTACTTTTAGCATTTAAGGCAAAAAGTTTGCTCAGCTCTTCTTGGTTAATGCCAATGCCTTCATCCTTTACTTGAATAATTAAGAAATTCTCTTGCACCTTTACATCAAGTGATATTTGAGTTTGAGAAGGGGGAAATTTAATGGCGTTTTGTAGCAGGTTACGCAATATAACGGTGGTCATGTTGGGGTCAAAAAAATCGCGTTGGGTTGACTTATACTCACTTACTAAACGAATGTTTTCAGCTTTAGCAAGCGCTTCCATATGTTCTAAGGTAGCTCTAAGACAAGGTCCCAGCATTTTGCTCACTTATATTAGTGGTATGGCCATGCAGTTGGCCTTTCGACCAGTGCAGCATATCATCTAACATATAAGAGGTCCCTTTAACCAGCTTTAGCAAATCGTGGTTTAAGCTAGCACGCATCGAGGGATCTAAATCACCAGCTTCATTTAATTGTAGGTAACCTTCAATAGAGGCGAGGGGATTTTTTACATCATGGGCAAGTATCGAAAGTATTCGGGTAAGGTCTTTATTCGAATCTTTAAGATCATGCTCTTTGCTTAAAATGTTTTTGTGCTGAAGAATAGCGCGTTCCTTTTGTTTTTCATAGGCAGCTCTTACCATGCTGAACAGGAGGCTGATAAAGAAGGCACCAATAATATAACTCAGCACTAGATCTAAAACTCTCACTTCTTGCGAGGGATATTCGGTAAGCCAAGATGCGTCGACGTATAAAGTATAGAGTGCAATAGACGCAAAGATTATTGAGTGAACCAGCGCCCAAATCCATTGCAGTTGCGAATTGGTAGTGGCGGAAAGAAATACTAGATTAATATAGCTAAGCAACAAGGTAGGGCCTTCATAACCACCATTGATGAAAAAATTAGTACCAAGGAAAAGGTAGCCAAAGATAATTACCATCCACTAGGCCCAGTAAAAGTGCTTCATAAAGCGAGATAACCAAAAGGCAATGGATAGAATTATTTCGCCAATTATAATGACGAAGACGATGTCCCAAAAACCAAGAAAAATGGAAACTACTAAGGCGGCATTTCATGCTAAAGCAATAATAAAGCAGATCTTATGGAAAAGAACTTCACGCAAGGAAAATTCTTCTTCCGTGCCTATGATTTGCTCATATATATTTGCTGTGCCCGTGGTCAATTTAACAGGAAATTTTAGTCGTAAAGGCTGCGCTCGGCATCTTCTTGAGGCTTACTGGCTGCGGGTGTGCGTTCCACCTTAGTTACAAAATATTTAGTAGAGCCACGCCAAGGCAAAATACGGTAGCGTTCGATATAGTGGAGGTTAATTCTTTCTCCACTGAGGGAAACCTCCTGCAAAAGTTTGATGGTTTGCGCGTCATCAGATTGGATGGAAAACTCGAAAACCTCTGACAGTTGATTATTACTGCTTACCGCGCCAAAGCTCCGTATGTTTAGCTGACCTTCCCAAGTCTTAAACATTACGCCTTTTTTGCTGAGCTTAATGACCGTGCCGGCACGGACCCCTTCTGAGTAAACACCGAAATAAATAAAGCTTAAATATCCTAATCCTGCTAAGAGCAGTATGCTTAGACTAATGGTGATTATTTTGCGCATGGTTTATTTTGAAAGATTTTTAGTTTAAACCTGAGTTTCCTGTAAAATTAACCCTCGGGCCTCTTGTAAATAGTGGGTTTTAAGCCGAAGCGCTGAAGCAATAGCGGGCTATTGTGAAGGGCTAAGGCACAGAAAAACCCTTTTTACAAAAGGCTTAGCCGTGTTTTTCAATAAAAATGAGGATTCTGAATCTAGATCGTCCAGCTATAGCGGGCTAAAGCAAATGAGCTAGATTCGTCTTTTCCTTTTCTTCAAAATCGGAGACCATAATTTTAAGCCGAACTTAAGTTTTAACAAAGATACATTTTGTGTTGCCTCTTGTGGCATAGAAAAGAGGTAATTAATTTTCCGCTGGGCCTTTGCCTGTGAAATTTCTTTTTAGTGTTACTTTGCAACCCCAATTTTACGTCGAAATGACGTTTTTAAAATAGGGCTCCGTAGTACAATGGATAGTATGCAAGTTTCCGGAGTTTGAGATGCAGGTTCGATTCCTGCCGGGGCTACAAATATTTGGAATTAACCCTTGTTAGTCAATAGATTAGCAAGGGTTTTTGTTTTTCTACTGAAACATAACTGAAACTTTTCTTTCATTTGGGCACATGCTAAAATATAGTGTATCGCCATCTTTTAGATCATCCTCGAAAATCGTGTTTATAATACGACAGATAATAGAGAGAATCTCCACAAATCCGAAGTAAGGGATTTTAGATTTTGGAAGGGAATTTTGTCAAATGTGTTACTTATAATACCGATGATTGCGACCATCATAGCAAACAAAAAGCAAGACAGGACTGATTTAAAAACTCCACTTTTTCGGTAGCCATTTTATAATAGATGGCTACCGAAAAAGTGGAGTTTAACCCACTGGAAATAGTCAAAGGCAAAGAAAAGTATTTACAAAAAAGACTGAAACAACTTGAAATGGCTAAGGAATAAACTTAAATGTTGTTGTCTGATTATCAGCAACAAAACAGCTTAGTTATAAGATAGCTCATAAGTGAAAATACTGTAATGATCCAGATATGGGCAGCTCTGATTATAATGCTCGTCTTGAAAGCAATGGCAAAGTTTAACAGGCACTTATCAAATCTGCTTGCCTTTATCAGGCTTAACTTATTTGTTAAAATCAACATGCAGGTGTGGCCATACAATCCTTTTGAAGAATGTAATGATCCTCCACAAAATTTGAATTATCTGGGTTTTTTTTCTTGAAATGGATAATTAAACGCAATCAAAGCCTTTAAAAACCTCGGGTATTTTACGGTTTGAAAACGTTTAGGACGCTATTGGAAGTATTCATATAATATCATTTTTAGCTTTATAATTTATTGAAAAGTACTATATTTGCTTATTAATCTTTTAAAGGTTAATTCGT
>Ga0075467_10001738_pt1 | contig 17845 bp, 9 predicted proteins | sample DEB08_DNA_9_FD_75067 | JGI IMG/M metagenome (GOLD analysis project Ga0075467, IMG submission 75067) | Aqueous microbial communities from the Delaware River and Bay under freshwater to marine salinity gradient to study organic matter... | ecosystem: Environmental > Aquatic > Marine > Coastal ... | reverse complement strand
TTTTAGAAAACGGTAAAAATTGGAAGAAAAAAGTTCAAATTAACTTCTGTTAGATTTAACAGAGGTTGGAACAAGACTTGTTCTAAATGGAACATTTTTTGTTCTAAATTGAGTGTATTTAAAAGTTTAAATGATTGATTATCAATATATTATGCAGTTGGTTTTAGTACTGGAGGTACCACAAAAACCCTTGATAATCTTATGATTATCAAGGGTTTTTTGATTTTATATAAAATCTAAAACTCAATATTTAATTTTTTTTTACTCGTTCATCTGAAAGTAAAATCATTTATCTTTAGTTAAAATAAACACTATATATGAAACTGAATTTAATTTTATTTTTCTTTAGCACCATAATAACACTGAGCTGGGCACAATCACCTGATTTATCAAAGTATAACGAGGAGATTAAAAAAGTTGAGGACACCGTCAAATACTTTGAGGTCGAAAAAATCAACGATCAATTTTATATGTTGATCGGAGGCGGAGGTAATGTTGGGATTTTTGTTTCTGACAAAAACGTCATCATGGTTGACAATAAATATGAAATTATAGAAGAGGTGCTTATGTCTTCTCTAAGAGAAATTAGCTCGAATCCGATAAAGTACATCATAAACACTCATTACCATCATGACCATTCAGATGGAAATAGAGCTTTCGGAAAAATGGGAATCCCAATAATTTCTCATGAAAATGCAAAAGCTAGAATGCAAAAAGTAACAGAACTGTACGGAGGTATTTATGACTTTATAGATGGTTTTGTTCAAGATCAATATCCAACAGAGGCACTTCCTATAATTACATACAGCAGTAAACTTACTCTCTCAGAAGGTAGTGAAGATATTGAAATGTATAACTTTGGATCTGGACATACAGACGGTGACTCCATAATATATTTTAAAAACGCAAACATCATGCACACTGGTGATGCTTTCGTTCGGTATGGCTATCCTTATGTGGATTTAAACAACGGAGGCTCGATCAAAGGAATTATCGAGATGTTGGGGTCTATTGCATCACTCGCAGATGACCAGACAGTTATTATGCCCGGGCATGGAAACTTGAGTTCCAAACAAGACGTGCTTGACTTAAGAAATTCGCTAATGAACCTCTACCAAAAAACAGTTCTTGGTTTAGAAAAGGGACTAAGCTACCAAGAAATCGCAGATTCAGTTGATGAAACTTTAGCAGCTGATCCTATGATGCCAGAGGCTGAACTAACTAAATTGAATTACATTAAGTCAATTGAATTAGAGTTGAAAAAGTAAAGTTTATGATGTTATAACTACTCTTTAAAATCAATTAACGGATCGACAGGAGGTTTTTCCAGAATCTGCTCTTCTAACTGCTCTACATTTCTAAGTTTCGAGAGCATCATTCTAGAACGTGTTGTTACGAGGTTTTCAATTTCGTTATTCGCCTCATTCAGTTTTTTCTGGGCTTTCTCTAGAACACCGCCAAAGGTTGTAAATTCTTTTTTAACAGACGAAAGCACATTCCACACCTCACTACTTCGTTTTTGTATTGCAAGTGTTTTAAAGCCCATTTGTAAACTATTGAGCATGGCTGCCAAAGTAGTAGGTCCGGTAATTACAATTTTATAATCGCGCTGTAAGGTTGTTATTAAATCTGGTTGACGCACCACTTCTGCAAACAAGCCTTCGACTGGTAAAAACATAATTCCAAAATCCGTGGTATTCGGCGGATCGATGTATTTACTTGAGATATCTTTAGCGAAGCGCTTAACCGATTGCACTAGTGCTTTTATTGAGGCATCGATTGCAACGGTATCTCCTGCGTCATATGCAGTTTGAAGACGGATATAATCTTCTTGTGGAAACTTGGCATCAATGGGTAGGTAAACTGCCGAATCATTGGCATCTTTCCCTGGAAGTTTGATTGCAAACTCAACAAGAGCGTCCGAACCTTTTTTAGTTTTGACATTTGAATCGTATTGCTCTGGAGATAAAATTTGCTCTAAAATATTACCCAATTGTATTTCACCTAAAATCCCACGGGTCTTCACGTTACTCAACACCTTTTTCAAGTCCCCTACTCCCGAAGCTAAATGCTGCATTTCTCCTAATCCTTTTTGCACCTGAAGCAATTGTTGCGTTACAATCTCAAACGATTTTCCTAGACGTTCTTCGAGGGTTTTATGAAGTTTTTCGTCGACCGTTTCTCGCATTTTCTCTAAGCGAATCTCTGTAGTTTTTACCAACTCTTCTTGTGTCAAGTTCATCTGATCAAACTTCTGACGTTGCAAGTCGTTAAACTCTTTAACGTTTTTAGAAAATGTGTCTTGAAACTCTTTAAGGTTGACTTTCAATTCTCCTCGATTTTCTTTTGCAGTAGTATTTAAGGTTTCATTTAACGAAACCAACTTGAGTTCCATTTTCTCTGTCAAGTGTTCCAACCCTTGGGTTAGCTCTTGTCGGTTGTCTTTTAAACTCTTAGAAAATTCTTCTCGGTTTATTATAAATTCGTTTCGAATACTGTTCTGAAGAATTTCGTTCATTTCAGAAGGTGCTTGTTGTCCTGGTTTCTTCAGTATTAAAAACAACACTCCTAAAAGAGAACCCAACGCAGCAACAGCAGTTAATATAAGCATATAAAAATTTATTGAAAATTAATAAATTATTTCGTTAGCGGAAACAATTGAGAAAACTACTTATTAACCTCAGGGATAAAAAGTGTTTAAAATAAAAAAAGCCCTCCAAGTAATTGGAAAGCTTCTCACTGGTTTTCTACAAACCTCTTGCACTTTCGTGCAAGCAACACAACATCTTTTCTCTGAAGTAGAGTGTAATTTCTTTTCAAAGATACATATTTCCTTGGAATTTTAATTCCAAAAAAAATTATTCATAAACTATTGTTATCATTCTTGCAACACAGGCTGGTTTTCGCACGCCTTTAATCTCGATGGTTACCTTCCAAACAATCTTGAGGCTATTAAATTTTTGATCTTCAGCACTTTCTATATGAACTAGGCCACGCAAAAAAGAACCTTCTACTACTGGATGTGGAAAACGAACTTCTTCTAATCCGTAATTATAGCCCATTTTGAGGGAAGAAACTACAAGAGCATCGTTTAAAAATTTTGGGATTAAAGCTATCGACAAAAACCCATGGGCTATGGTAGACTTGTAGGGCGATTCAAGTTTTGCGCGTTCTTGATCGACATGGATCCATTGATAATCTTTTGTCGCAGCTGCAAAGTGATCGATCATTTTTTGTTCGACCTGCAGCCATGGAGTTGGCTCCAGTGTGGTTCCGAGTAGGGTTTTAAATTCGGTAAAATCTTTTAAGATCATTGGGATTCTTGTTTAGGATTTTGATTTTAGGGTATTATTTGGTCATTCAAATTGTTTGAATATGAGATCGTTCATAATGTTGGCATGCATCTCTATGTTTTCTTCGGTAAATGGTGAGATCCCGTATTCGGCTTCTAAAGTTTGTGCAAGAACAAAAAAACTACTGGTTGCTCCAAACATTATGCTCACAAAATTAGCAACAGGTATGGCTTTAAATTCTTCTAAATCTTTACTTTCTGTTATGGGTTTGTGACTGAACCAGACAACGGGCATTAGCAAGTGCTGACTGACGAAATCGTATCGCCAAGATTTTCTCCCCATTTCCTGAAGCAAGATTTTATACATCGAAGGAAATTTCGCCATCAAATGTAAATATTGTCTAGTAAAGGCCTTTAATAATGCAATTCCACTTAAATCACTGTGCTCTTTTTGAACCTCTTCATAACGCAGCATAATCTTTGCCGACAAATGAATGATGGACTGCTTCCAAAGATCTTCTTTGTTTTCAAAATGGTAACTAATCAATGGCGTGGTAACACCGACCATAGACGCGACTTCTTTGAGTTGAGCTCCCTCGTACCCATGATCTGAAAAAACCACTAAAGCTGCTTCCAATAGCACAGTAGTATCTAGCTTTTCAGAAGCTACTGGTCTACCTCTTTTTCTTTTAACGTTCAAACTACTCATAAAGAAATCATTGCATCTTATTTTTAAAAAACATTGGGAATATGAAAATAATGAAATTTATTTGAAATTAAATTGAAATTAAATAAAATTTTCATCATTTTTGTATCATATACTATTTTAGTATTATTTACAATACCGTGCAAATTACTAGAAGTTAACAGAAAAAGAAACTTATTAAAGAAAATATATGAAGATCTTAGTTTGTATAAGCAATGTTCCCGATACCACATCGAAAATAAATTTTGTGGATTCGAATACAAAATTTGACACCCAAGGGGTACAATTCATCATCAATCCAAATGATGAGTTTGGTCTAACTCGCGCCGTGTGGTTACAACAAAAACAGCAAGCCGAAGTAACCGTTTTGACAGTTGGTGATGCTAGTTGCGAACCTACACTGCGAAAATGTCTTGCTATTGGTGCAGACAAAGCAATTCGTGTTGACGCAGATCCTACGGATGGTTATTTTGTAGCCAAACAAATCGCAGCAGTTTGCGAAAAAGAATCGTATGACCTTATAATTGCTGGAAGAGAATCTATTGACCACAATGGTGCAATGGTTCCTGGTTTAGTTGCAGGGATGTTAGATTATGAATACATCACCAATTGTATTTCTTTAGAAATAGAAAACGATCAAGCAACAGCAGCTCGTGAAATCGATGGTGGAAAAGAAATTGTAACCAGTGGTTTTCCTCTAGTAATTGGAGCTCAAAAAGGATTGGTTGAAGAGTCTGACCTTATTATACCTAACATGAGAGGTATTATGCAGGCTCGTAAAAAACCTCTTGAGGTTATGGCTGCTTCAGATGCAGTTGCTACTTCAACTGTTATTTCTTTCGACAAACCAGCTCCAAAAGGAGAAGTTAAATTGATTGACGCAGACGATATAGATACTTTAATCGATTTACTTCACAACGAAGCAAAAGTTATATAACTCTTTTAAAAACGAAATTATGGCAGTAGTAATATACACAGAAACGGAAAATGGAAGTTTTAAAAAAGTAGCTTTCGAAATTGCATCATACGGAAAAGCACTAGCAGATCAAACCGGTCAAAAACTTGTTGCAGTCACCTTTAATCAAGAAGACGGAAGTGGCCTAGGCGCATATGGAGTTGATGAAGTAGTCAACATAACTGGAGCTTTCGCCTCTAGTTTTTCTGCAAAAAAATACGCAGCAGCACTTGCTCAAGTTGCTTCTGAAAAAGGAGCATCTTTAGTAGTTGTAAGTTCAAGTGCAAACAGCAAATATTTAGCTCCTTTATTGGCGGTTAAATTATCAGCAGCATATACATCCAATGTAGTTGCTCTTCCTGAAAGCACCGAACCACTTACACTCAAAAGAACCTGTTATACCAGTAAAGCTTTAAGTGTTGTAAGCTCAAACCAACCGATTAATATCATTGGGTTATCTAGTAATGCTTTTGGAATTATTGAAACACAAAGTTCTCCTTCACAAAGTAGTGTTGCCGCTGAAGAAGCATCAAGTTCTATGCAAGTTTCTGCAGTCGAAAAAGTAACTGGCGTAATAACCATAGCCGATGCAGACATCGTTGTGTCGGGTGGTCGTGGACTTAAAGGCCCCGAAAACTGGCATTTGATTGAAGATCTTGCAGCTACACTAGGAGCAGCAACTGCATGTTCCAAGCCTGTTTCAGATATGGGATGGAGACCGCACAGCGAACACGTTGGTCAGACTGGAAAACCAGTAGCATCTAATCTATATATCGCAATTGGAGTTTCTGGTGCGATTCAGCATTTGGCTGGCATCAATTCATCTAAAGTAAAAGTAGTAATCAACATTGACCCGGAGGCACCTTTTTTCAAAGCTGCTGATTACGGTATTGTTGGAGATGCATTTGAAGTACTTCCAAAGTTAATTGAAAAACTAAAAGCCTTTAAGGCAGCCTAAATTTCAATCAATACATACTCTTAAAAGGCGCTCGATGAGCGCCTTTTTTATTGTTTTAAAACAGAAATCAACATCAGATCAATCACTTTGTTATTTTGAATGAAAATGGTTTTCATCATAGCATGAATAACCTTTTGAAACAATAAAATACGAAGCACTTATTTTCAAAAAAAGAAGCATAAACAATTAATACTATTTTTATCTTTAGCCTCCCATTTCAATGCAATCATAAAATTAACATTAAACGAAAGCGTTGCTAGATACAGGTGCTCAAAAAAAACATATTGCTTCTTGGACACTAATGCTGTGGATCAATTTACTTGTCGGTCAGGCAATTGATCCACCTGTATTGAACGCCGAAGGAGATCAAGCATATTGTGCATTGTCCGAACAAAATATCGTCACTGAATTTTCCATTGAGAACAATAGTGGCAGTGCAGTCACAGCTGTTTACATTCAAATCTCTTTGGGCTATGTGCAAGGAGAAGATATTTTACGGCTAACTGGAACACACAACATAAGCAGCAATTGGAGTCCAGCTGAAGCAAAACTGACACTTAAAAGCAATACATCTGAAGTCGATTACAACAATCTCGTAAGCGCAGTTCAAGATGTTATTTTTTATAGCAGCAACCCCAACCCTAGTCAGGATAAGTATTTTTCTATAACAATTGGAAGCGCAAATTACCTCCCCTCTACTCAACATTATTATGAATTTGTTCCTAGCTTGGGTATAACGTGGTCGGCAGCTAAGCTTGCAGCAGAGAACAAAAATTATTTTGGAATCCAAGGATACTTGGCTACAATCTTGTCACAAGATGAGTCTAATATTTCTGGAAAATTGACCAATGGCGTCGGTTGGATTGGCGGATCGGATCAAGAAGTAGAAGGAACTTGGAAGTGGGTAACTGGGCCAGAAGCGGGTACTGTTTTTTGGACCGGTCTTTCGAATGGAAGTTCGCCTAATTATGCAAACTGGAATAATAGCGAGCCTAACAATCTAGGAAACGAAGACTATGCTCACATCACAGACCCTTCAGTTGGACCTGCAGGGTCTTGGAATGATTTAGGAAACGCTGCGCAGAGTTCCGGAGCTTATCAAGCCAAAGGCTATGTTGTAGAATATGGAGGCAGTACTGGAGATCCTGAACTCAATATTTCTGCGAGTACTCGTCTTGTAATGCCTCGAATCATTAGTGTTGAAGATTCCGAAGCGTGCTTCGGCGCTTCACAAACCCTAACTGTGAGTGCTACAGTTAGCGACATCAATTGGTACGACAGCGAAACAGCTAGCAATGTTCTATTTACTGGAACAACGTTTTCCATACAGCCTAGCAACACCACAACCTACTGGATCGATCTCATCCCTTCTGACTGTACAAATGAAATTCGAACTCCAATAACTGCTACGGTGCATCAATTTCCAGTAATTATCAATCGAAATCTTATCATAGAACAATGTGATAATGACAATTTGAATGATGGAAGAACGCTTTTTAATCTCAATGCTTTTGGGGCACTAATTTCTCAAAATCACAGCAATGAAACATTTGAATTTTATACGAACTCAAACTATGATATTACTTCTTTAATTCCGAACCCAACAGCCTACAGAAATGCTGCTTTTGAAGAGGTGTTTTTTGTTAAAATAAACAACGCTTTCGACTGTTCAGAAACTTCATCGCTAACCATAAAAGTAGGTGCTAGTCTTATCGATTCGAGTTTTTTCATTCCTTATGAAGTTTGTGAAACAGAAATAAAATCGCTCGATCCAGGGATTGAATATTGGAGTCGAGATACTTTTTTAACATTAGAAAAAGAGCTTGTTAATTCGAATTCAAAGTTTAGTTTACAAAGCATATTAATTACTTTTTACTCCAATAAAGATGATGCCGAACTTCGGCAAAATGGAATCAGCCTAGAGAATGAAACCGATGCATATGTCATGGAGACTCCCTACCTACAGGAGATATGGGCTCGTGTTGACAATCTAGATCTCAATACGATTTCTTGTCTTGGAATTCAAAAAGTTGCAAGTCTAAAAGTAAACAAGCTACCTGAGTTCGAGCGCTTGGATTCAAACAGCATTGTATGCTTAAATCTTGATCCGATCACACTAGAGGTTGCATCTTCAGATAATCGAACGTATCGCTACAGTTGGACTAAAGACGGCATAGATTTCCCCTTAAACATTGCAGGAGTAGATACACAGATTCTTGTTTATGAAGGAGGCATCTATGAAGTAACCGCTGAAACAACAGACGGAACAAATTGCTCAAAAAAGACAAGCATGGAATTGATTTCATCGGAGATAGCAACCCTAACACAAGATGACCTAACGGTAATTGACTTAGAGGGCGATACGGGTTCTGTGAAAATCACTATGACTAATTTAGGAGTTGGTGTATATGAATTTGCTATTGATGATCCGTTTGGTCCATACCAAGACGCTCCCTATTTCGACAACTTACTCCCCGGAATTCATATGGTATACATACAGGATAAGAACGGCTGTGGGATAGCCGGAATAGAAGTGTCGATTCTTGGGCACATGAAATTTTTTAGTCCAAATGGTGATGGAATCAATGATTTTTGGAAGATACTCGGCGTTAGCGAAAATTTTCAGCCCAACAGTCGTGTTTATGTTTATGATCGAAATGGAAAACTGCTTGTTGATTTGGATCCCCTAGAGGTTGGTTGGGATGGTACCTATAACGGATTTCAGCTACCACAAGACGATTATTGGTTTAGGGTATTTTTTGACAATGGAAAGGAACGTATTGGACACTTTAGCTTATTAAGACCAGAATGATGAAGGAAATGCTAAAAAAATCCTTTCTCGTGGTTTTAGTCTTTGGTCAATTTATTGTCTTAAGCGCTCAAGGTTTTGTACCCATATTCAACGAATATTTAGCGGAAAATCTATATATGGTTCATCCGGCTATGGTTGGAGTTAACCTTAAAAATGCTCGAATCAATCTCGGAAGTCGGCAGCAATGGTTTAATGTTCCTAATGCTCCAGGTACTAATCTACTTACACTAGAATACAAAGCGACAAAAAACGCAACGATGGGCTTACAACTCATCAAGGATCACAACGGCTATCATTCTAAAAACTCCAACTACCTCACCTTCGGCTACCGAATTTATTTGAATGATGCCATTTGGAATACCCGACGTTCATTCCCGACTAAAAACGACAACATAAAAGAACTCTCCTTTGGAATTAACATCGGATCCATCAACTACAGCATCGATCAAAGGAGTTTTGATGCCCGAATTCCTGACCCACTACTGAATGCCAACTCAAGTGGAACACGTTACCTTACAATTGATGCAGGAGCTGCTTACGTATCTACTCATTTATCTGCTCAGGTTTCAGTCAAAAACATCAACACGAACGATGCACAAGGAAACACTACAGATGGGGATGCAAACATAAATCTGTCAAAATTCAAGCATTACTTGGCTTCACTTCAGTATGAAATCTACTTCAATAACGGCTGGAATTTAGAACCTTCTTTTTTAATTCAATTTTTAGAAAAAACAGAAGAGAGCAGTTTGGATTTGAATCTAAAAATATATCGGTTGGTTAAGAAGGGTAGGATCTGGCTTGGAGCCTCTTATCGACAAAATTTCATTGAAATAGACACCCCTTCTGAAACTAAAACTCCAAAGCAAAACTATACTCACTTTACTCCTGTTTTTGGAATGAATTATGGTCGTTATTTATTCTCCTATCATTACACTTCCAACCTTGGAACTTTAAACCTAGGCACTTCAGGCCTCCACTATTTCTCACTTGGAATAACCCTCTTTTGATTTAAAGATAATCTGTTTATACGTTAATTTAAACCGTAAGATTGACATTAAATCCTGATGGGCTAACACCAGTTTCTTTTTTAAAATTTTTGAAAAAAGTAATCCTCGAGTTAAAATTACATTCCTGCGCTAAGGATTCAATTGTTTTGTGTTCAAGATAACCGGCTTTGATGAGCCGTTTAGACTTTAAAACTTTAATTAAGTTGATGTAATCGTTTCCTCTATACAAACAATGGTAATTAAATAAATAGATTAAATGTGATTTCGGAACAGCCAATTGAGAAGACAAGAAATCGATAGTAAAACTGTTCTCTTTTATCAGCTGATCGTTGCTTTGTAGTTTTATAAGCTTATAAATAAGGTCAGAAAAGGTGTCGATCATAGCCGTTTGAATATACAGGTGCTTTTGATCAACTTGTCGAATGGTTTTGAATTTCCAAAATTCTGAATTAGACTCTTCCACCACAATATTTCTTAAAAGTATTATTTTTCCGTAAAGTATTATCGGATTCAAAAAAATATAAAAGAACAAGAAAAACCAAACCAGCGAAGCTATGACGTAAAAATCAATCAGCCATTCGCGAGTGTCAAGTCCATAGTAAGCCTTAAGCACGAAAGCGGAAGCATAAACAACAGTAAAAGCGATGAATAAAACATAAACCCAACGTTTAATGATTTCATCCTTTGAATGTGAATCTTTATTAGATTTAATAATTTCTCGAAACGTTAAAAATAAATAAACCCCTATAACAGTAAAAGCAAAAAATGAATTCTGTTGATGTGATGTCTCAAAGAACAAAGTGCTGAAAAAAGTATATGTAACAGGCAAAATAAAATGGGTTAAATCCTTTTTAAAGTTGATTTTTTTAGTCAAAAGCGTACGCGAATATAAAAACATACAAGGTACTAATGACACAGAAAAAATTGCTGGGTAATTATCCAACAAGGTTAAATCAAGACTATTAAATGATATGTAAAAGATGAAAGCGCGATGAGAAATCTGCTGCACTATGATCAAAATCAGATACACATTTACTCTAATATTTGTTCTACCAGAAAACAACATGATGAATATCAAAAGAGATCCAAGTAGGATATTAGAAACAAACAAAAGGCTCGTGATCATGTTTCAAATATACGAAAAATGTTTTAAATACTATATATAAATATAGTAAGTAATTATTTTGGTTCATTCTGATGTTTCTAAATGCAGAAAATCGTTTCGTATTCTGTTAAGACTAGATTTAATGACCTCAAATTAAGTAATTTTGAGTGTAATAACCATATTTTAGGTAGTGATTCATAGAATCAATATTTTAACTTCAAAAGTTCTACTTCCAATTATTCATAACAGCTTACTATGAATTTAAAGATTCTTCAATTAATATTATTAACTATATTTTGGGCAAACTTTGCTGTTTCTCAAACAATAACCGTAACTAATTTAAACCCTTCAGGGTCTGGTTCACTCGAAAATGCAATAAATCAATATTCCAGTTCAGGAGGTACAATAGTATTTGCAAGTAATTTAAGCGGAACGATTACAATTTCATCTGGATTTACTAACATAACATCAAATCTGACAATCACAGGTAACGGTAAAACCAATACCATAATCAGCGGTGGAGGAAGCTCCTCTAGAATGTTTAGCATAAGTGGTAACGGTAATCTTACACTAAACTCAATGACTCTAAAAAATAATGGAAATCCCGGAAGTAATGCGGGATCTATTTTTTATTTAAATAATGTTAATGGTGGTATTACCACGAATGATGTTTTAATAACAGAGTGTTCCAATACCATTTCCTTCATCTCAAATAAAGGAACACTTAACGTCAATAATTCTCAAATTGACAATAATGCAGGAAACTATCTTTTTAGATCTGATTGGGGAAATACACCCGAAGGATGTCCAATAAACGAATCTGTATTTGCCAACAAAACTATAATTCAGAATTCTGACATCACCAATAATTCTGGTGTTGTTTTCTGGACGGAACGATTCGTTAAAATTGATAATTGTAATATTGCAAATAACGGCAGTAACATTTTCGCCTATTTTAGAGGAGTTAATGTCTATAAAGTTTTAGGTTCTAACATTGAGAACACCGGAGGGTTTAGCTTTTCTAGTTGGATTCAATCAAATACAGGTGGATGGGGAAACAAGATATTGTGTTCAGATCATTTTTCATTTGATGGGAATACTTTTGTGAACAGTGGTAATATTACTATTCCTGTGAACTATGGGCCATCTTTTACGGTTGGTAATAATTCTTTTGACCGTACAATATCAAACTATCTTTCATACGATTCTTCCAGCCCACCAACATTGTCCTCAAATAGTTTAGCGTCACCTCCATCTGACATCTCATTATCTTCGACTTCAGTCGATGAAAATATTTCAATAGGTACTACAATCGGCGGTTTAACAACTACCGACGCTGGTAGCGGAGATTCACACACCTATTCACTCGTTTCGGGGACAGGAGATACCGATAATGCAAGCTTCTCCATCAGCGGAGCCAATCTATTAACCAATACTGCTCTGGATTATGAAACCAAAAGCAGTTACAGCTTACGAGTGCAAACATCCGATGGAACGGATTCGTATCAAGAAGCTTTTACCATTACCATTAACGATCTAAATGAAGCGCCTACAGACATCGGATTTGCTGGTACTTCAAGCCTTGAATATCTTGTTGTTGGAGGAGGAGGTGCCGGTGGAAAAGGTAATTCAAATGAAGGTGGCGGTGGCGGTGGTGCTGGTGGTTACTTAACGGGAACCATTACTTCAATCTTTGGTGAAACATTCGCCGTTACAGTAGCAGCTGGTGGAACAGGAGTTAATTCTACAAGTAGTCCAGGAGGCAATGGTGGAAATAGTTCTCTAGCAGGTCAAAATATTACTACTGTCACTGCTCTTGGCGGGGGCGGCGGTGGAGCTTGTAGTTCCGCAACAGGTTCTAATGGGGCTTCTGGAGGGGGAGGTTCAGGATGTAGTACAGATAGACCTGGAGGTTCAGGAACCTCAGGACAAGGAAATAATGGAGGAACAGGACGATGGGTAAGTCGCTCACCCGGAAATGGTAATGGTGGCGGTGGTGGTGGTTCATCGTCTGCTGGAACGAACGGCGCTAGTAGAAATGCCGGTACCATTGGTGGAGGAGGCGCGGGTACCTCAAACGACATAAGTGGCTCGACTACAATTTATACTGCTGGAGGAAATGGAGGACCTGGAAGAGCATATGGAAATTATAATCCACCTAATCAGACAGGCAACTCAGGTAACGGTGGAATTGGTGGAACAAACTATTCTGGAGGAAATGGTGCAAATGGAACAGTCGTCATAAGATATAGTGGAAACCAAATAGCTACCGGTGGTACTGTTATCCAAAGTGGTGGATACACCATTCACTCTTTTACCCAGATTGAAAATTCATCAATTGTATTTCAAAGCGGTTCCGCATCTTCTTCCTCCTCTTCTATCGATGAGGGTGTAAGCATAGGCACATTGGTGGGTAGTTTGCTTGCGACAGATGAAGACGATTCCACAAACACGTTCACACTAGTTAGCGGAGATGGAGACACGCATAATGAATTATTTAGTATATCCAATTCTAACCTTTTGGTAAACGGTTTGATTGATTATGAGCAGACACAGGTGCTGGATATTCGAGTACAAGTTACAGATGGACAGTTTACTTATGACAAAGCACTGACCATTAACGTTAACGATGTAAACGAAGCTCTCACTGATATTGCCATAACTGCTTCCTCTGTTGATGAAAACCTTGCTTCAGCAACCACTGTTGGGGGATTGACCACTACAGATGGCGATAATGGAGACAGCTTTACCTATACCCTAGTTGATGGTGTGGGTTCTGATGATAATGCAAGTTTCTCCATCAGCGGAGCCAATCTATTAACCAATACTGTTCTGGATTATGAAACCAAAAGCAGTTACAACATCCGTGTGCAAACATCCGATGGAACAGATTCGTATCAAAAAGCTTTTACCATTACTGTTAACGATGTAAACGAAGCACCTACTGATATCGACCTATCCGCAACTGATGTTGATGAAAACCTTACCTCAGGAACCACTGTAGGGGGATTGACCACTACAGATGGCGATAATGGAGACAGCTTTACCTATACCCTAGTTTCGGGAACAGGAGATACCGATAATGCAAGTTTCTCCATCAGCGGAGCCAATCTATTAACCAATACTGCTCTGGACTATGAAACCAAAAGCAGTTACAACATCCGTGTGCAAACATCCGATGGAACGGATTCGTATCAAGAAGCTTTTACCATTAATGTTAATGACCTTACAGAATCCTCGATTACTCAGGTGGCATCAAACAACCCCAATGGTACATACAGAATTGGTGAAACCATTGATATTCAAATAACATTTAATAATGCCGTTACCGTAAGTGGTTCTCCTCGATTGCTCTTAGAAACTGGAGACTCAGATTCTTATGCAACCTATTTTTCAGGCACTGGCTCTACAGTTTTGATCTTTCGTTATACGGTGAATGAAGATGATCTGAGTGGTGATTTGGATTATGCTTCTACTTCTGCTTTAGAATTAAACGGTGGAACTATTGTCAGTTCAAGTAATACAGCTGCTGCCCTTAGTCTTCCTTCAATTGGAAGCAATAAGCGAATTAAAAAAATTGTAATTACTGAAAATTCTGGAGGACATCAAACCTTAAAAGCCATCCACATGATTGTTGCTCCTGACGGAGGATCGGTAATTGATGTAGCAACCACTAGTTTAGCAGGAGCTTCCACTACAGATACTCATCATCAAAATAATTTTGGTGACGATCGACTGGTAATTAATCTACTTCAAAATAAAACGAATAATAAAAACTACACTTTTAACTCACCCGCTACAGCAGAAATAACCTTCAATCAAAGTTATAGTATTAATGATTTACATGAATTTACTTTTTATGGGTGGGCTCAATATAGTGGAGGCTATTATGGACGAATTGCTAATTTTAATTTTAGCTTTAAAGATGATGATGGAACAGAGGTTTATAGTTTTACCTCACCTTCAACCTATCTAAACGGTTCTAGCCAGTTAGTAGTTCATCGTTTAATTGGTGAAAAAGGGGCCTCAGATGGTTCGATTTGGCAGGATGATATTAACGGACACTTTAGTTCAGCTGGTTATGGTAGTGGATGGTATATAAACAACCATACACTTCCTTCACATGGCGGAGGATCATCCCTTGCGAGTGTCAAAAATATTGTGATTGATGGTATTCTAGCACCCACAATAACACAAACCCAAATTGCTTTGGACAACAGCTCTGTTTCCCTAAGCTTTTCTGAGGCAGTATTCAATACCAATAGTGGAAGTGGAAGTTTACAAGCAAATGATTTTACCTTATCTCTTTCTGGAGGAAATGCAACATTATCTTCAACAACTCCTTCAAGCATTAGTATTGATGGAACGACTGCAACACTTGGTTTAGCTCTATCTGGAACACCAAATGGAAAAGAACTACTAACCGTTACTCCGGCAGTAAATTCTATTTATGATAGTGGTGGAACGGCAGCAGAACCCATACAAAACAATAATACAAGCCATCTGATTCCGAATATTGTTACCACTAATTTGGTTCTTTTTCTTGATGCAGCGAACAATAGTTCCTATTCTGGATCTGGGAATAATTGGTATGACTTATCTGGAAATAACAATCATGGGGTCATTGACGGTTCAAGTTATAGTGCTGTCGGTGGAGGAAGTATAAGTTTTGATGGAACCAACGACCAGGTTATCATTCAAGACAACAACACCCTTGATTTCTCTAGTGAAATTACCATATCCTACGTCCTTGAACCCAATTGGGGTGATTGGAGCCCTTTTATAAGTAAAGGAGGAGAGACAAACAATCGTAATTTTAGTACTTGGGTGGGAAGTGACAAAGGAATTGATATCGATAATCGCTCATCGGGATCCATTATAAAACCCACGTACACTGCATCTTCTGAAATGGCCAATGGAAGATTATCTGTAGTAACTGTCGCTATTGAAAATTCTACAGGAATACTCAGAACCTACGTAAACGGAATACTAAGGAACAGCCAATCGGGCACACTGGGATCACCAAATTCAGGATTACTTTATATAGGAAGCCATGGTGATGAAAATTTTGGGAGTGGGAAAATAAACAAACTACTACTCTATAATCAAGCATTGACAAATGACCAAGTCTATCAGAATTACCTTGCGATCACCAATACGCCTCAAATCACAGTTGCCAGTATAACTTCTGACAATAGTTTGGCATCCCTAACTTTTGATCAGGTTACTTTCAACACAGATGCAGGAAGTGGGTCTTTACAAGCATCTGATTTCACCCTATCACTTTCTGGAGGAAACGCTACGTTATCGTCTGCAACTCCATCGAGTATTAGTATTAGTGAAAACACAATTGAATTGGGTCTTTCTCTTTCTGGAGTTGTAGATGGAAATGAAGTTTTAACAATTTCTCCTGTTGCTCATGCTGTTTTTAATACTTATGGATTTGCGGCTACTTCAGCTCAAAGCAACAATACAGTAAATTTGATTTTCACAAATAGTGTACCTACGGACATTGCTTTATCTTCTTCTTCTATAAGTGAAAATGTTGTCACAGGTACAACCATTGGAGCCTTATCATCAACCGATGCAGATACTGGAGACATACATACCTATAGCCTGATTTCTGGAACTGGTGATACAGACAACGGAAGTTTTACGGTGAGTGGTACGAACCTACTCACTGCTACAGCCCTAGATTTTGAGGTTAAAAGCAGCTATGCGATAAGGCTAGAAACCTCAGACGGATCTGCTACCTATTCTAAAGCACTTACCATTACTGTTAACGATGTAAACGAAGCGCCTACTGATATCGTCCTATCCGCAACTGCTGTTGATGAAAACCTTACTTCAGGAACTGTTGTAGGGGGATTGACCACTACCGATGTTGATGGTGGTGACACCTTCACCTATACCCTTGTTGGTGGTGGGAGTGACAATGATCGTTTCTCCATTAGTGGTGCTAACTTAGTCACCGGAGCTGGGTTTGATTTTGAGACTAAAAACAGCTACAGTGTCGTAATTCAAACATCCGATGGGTCTGCTACCTATTCTAAAACACTTACCATTACTGTTAACGATGTAAACGAAGCGCCTACTGATATCGACCTATCCGCAACTGCTGTTGATGAAAACCTTACTTCAGGAACTGTTGTTGGGGGATTAACCACTACCGATGTTGATAGTGGAGACACCTTCACCTATACCCTAGTTGATGGTGTGGGTTCTGATGATAATGCAAGTTTCTCTATCAGCGGAGGTTCAGAGGTATCATATGCCCTTGACTTTGATGGATCAAACGATCATGTTACAACAAGTATTGATGTCGATAGGAATGTAATGCCCTCCACAACATGGTCGGGGTGGATTAAGCCGACAGGAACAAGTGGTTGGCAAGTGATTTTTGGTATGGAAGATGGCGGTTGGGATCGGATGTTAATTATTGAGTCTGGAAGCCTTCAGCTTTCTATGGGGCAGACTGGTGGTAGATGGCAGACTGGTGTAAATGTATTGCCTAATGTTTGGCAACATGTAGTTGCTGTATATGACAATGGTTCGATGCGAATGTATTTCAACGGAACTGAATACAGTACAGGAAATGACGAGGGCAATCATTCTTCAGCCGGAATGTTTACAATTGGAGGAAACCAAACACACTCTCCCCATAATTACTTCAGAGGACTTATTGATGAAGTAGCCGTTTGGGACGAGGCTCTGAACGCATCAGAAATATCGACTTTATACAACACAGGAAGCGGTTTAGATGCTTCATCTAATTCAGGTAATTATACTTCTTCTTCAAACCTTGTTGGTTACTTTAAAATGAATGAAGGTTCTGGAACAACAATTACGGATTCAAGTGGAAGTGGAAATTCAGTTACACTAACCAATATGGATGCCTCCTCAGATTGGGTTACAGGAACTATTGCTCCAACTTCACAAAATCAAGGGAGCGGTACCGATTTACTTACCGATGCTGTTTTTGATTATGAAACCAAAAGCAGTTACAA
>Ga0075467_10001734_pt1 | contig 17859 bp, 19 predicted proteins | sample DEB08_DNA_9_FD_75067 | JGI IMG/M metagenome (GOLD analysis project Ga0075467, IMG submission 75067) | Aqueous microbial communities from the Delaware River and Bay under freshwater to marine salinity gradient to study organic matter... | ecosystem: Environmental > Aquatic > Marine > Coastal ... | reverse complement strand
TGTCGACCACCCGCTTGGGGCTTTCGCGCAGGCCCTGCTCCAGATCATCGAGTGCCTCGTTATGGCGCTCGGCCAGCGCGTCGAGCCGCTGATGCGCGCCGAGGAACGGTCGGCCATGGGCGGGCAGGATCAGCAGATCATTGTCCAGCTCCGCGCGGAAGCGGGCGATGCTCGCCAGCCATTCGCCGAGCGGATCGCTGGTCGGTTCGCTGAGCATGGTCGAGATATTGGAGGTGATCCGCGGCAATATCTGGTCGCCCGAAATCATTACCTTGGCCGTGTCATCGATCAGGCAGGCATGTTCGGGCGTGTGGCCGTTGCCGATCATCACCCGCCATTCATGATCACCGGTGCGCAGGCGCGTGCCCTCTTCCATCCGGACATGGCCGGTCGGCAGGTCCGATACGGCGCGGGCGAAACGGCCCCAGCCCTTTTGGGCAAAATCGTCGATCAGATGCTGTTCCCAGCCGCAGAAGCGCCATTCGTCGAGCGCCTCTTCCGGCACGCCGTCGCGCTTGTCGGCGAGCAGCATCCGGGTCAGCAGCCATTCCGTCCGGTTCATGTGCAGCGGCGCCTTGAAGCGCTTGGCCAGCCAGCCGGCGCAACCGACATGATCGGGGTGATAATGGGTGACGATGATCTTGGTCGCGGTCTGTCCCTTCAGCGCGCCGGCTTCGAACAGATGTTTCCAGGCCTCGATAACTTCGCCCATGAACAGTCCGGTATCGGCAATCGCAAATCCGGCGCTGCCATCGGCATGGCGATCTGCCAGCACCCAGTTGTTGATATGGCCAAGCGGGCCGGGCACCGGTGTGCGGGTCCAGCCGATGCCGGGCATCAGTTCGAAATATTCGCCGAATTTCGGCTCATAATCCCCAAGCGGGTAGGTCAGGCCGTCCGATTCAATCGGGTCGAAGCCGTGATCGGCAAGCATCGCATCATAGGCGGGCAATTTTCGGGGTGCATCCATAGACCATGCCATAGACCCTCGGTCACGGGAAAGGCAAGCCGGTTTAATCGGCTGATTAAATGGTTCGGTGCAGCCGTTATGCTGCGGTTAGCTGACCCCGACAATGAATACGAAAACCAGCGCCATTGCCCCGAAAACAGCAATTGCCGCCAGCTTCATCAGGCGCAGCCGGCCGGAATTTCCTTCACTCATATTCGCCTCCCCTTTTATCAGTTGCCGGCAGTATGAACGATCAGCGGTCCTTGAACAATGTTTCTGCCGTATGCTCGACCGGTGCAGACTCTTCGTCGGCTTCGCCAGCCAGAGCGGCCTCTGCATCGCGCGCCGCCTGGGCCCGCTCTTCGTGCAGTTCGGCAATCAATGCTTCCTTGTCGCCGCCCAGCTTGGTGTCATCGGCCACTTCCGGTTCAATACCGGCCTTTTTCGCGGCCTTGGCCACAACCGCATCCAGCTCGCGCTGCGAACAGAGACCGAGGGTCACCGGGTCCTTTGGCGCGATATTGGCGATATTCCAGTGCTCGCGCTCGCGGATCGCGTTGATCGTGGTCCGGGTGGTGCCGATCAGCTTGCCGACCTGGGCATCGGAAATTTCCGGGTGGTTGCGCAGCAGCCAGGCGATACCGTCGGGCTTGTCCTGGCGCTTGGATACCGGCGTATAGCGGGGACCCTTGGTCCGGCGGACCTGGTCGGGGCCCTTTTGAATGACCATCCGGTAGTCCGGGTCCTTCTCTGCCTTCTCGATTTCCTCGTGCGTCAGTTCGTGCGCCTGGACCGGATCGCGACCGGTATATTTGGAGCTGGCGAGATCATCCGCCATCGCATTGACCTCGAGAATATGGATGCCGCAGAAATCGGCAATCTGTTCAAAGCTGAGCGCGGTATTGTCCACCAGCCAGCTGGCGGTGGCATGCTGCATAAGAGGCGTTGCTTTTTCGGCCATGATGGCATCCTTCCAATGGCTGGCGCTTCCGCGCCAGCGGCAATTCATAAATAAAGGGCCGCCCCCTTGCGGAGACGGCCTGTTGGCACCCTATGTAGGATGTTTGGAGGGAGTCGGCAAGATATTTGGCTACACCCGCGCAAATATCGCCTTGGCAAGGATCCGGCGCGACATGTGACAGTCCAGCCGCAGATCCTGCGATACCAGCCCGTCGAAAAACTGGCTGGCGCTGGCGTCCCAGCTATATTTCGCGCCATGCGCGACACAATCGGCGGAATCAAGCAGCAGCGCGCGCTGGATCGCAAGATCGAGATCATCATCCATCGCCCCGCTATTCGGCGTCAGAATGTCGATGGGGCCGGTCACCGGATAGGCCGCCACCGGCGTGCCGCTGGCCAGCGCCTCGATAATCACCAGGCCGAATGTGTCGGTCTTGCTCGGGAAGACGAAAACATCCGCACCGGCATAATAGCCGGCCAGCGCCGCTCCGGTCTTCCGGCCGACAAAATGGACCGCGGGATAGCGCGCCTTCAGGCCCTCGAGCGCCGGTCCGTCGCCGACCACGACTTTCGATCCCGGCTGATTGCTGTCGAGAAAGGCTTCGATATTTTTCTCGATCGCCACCCGCCCGACATAGAGCTGGATCGGTCGCGCGAGTTGGCGATATTCTGGCGGCGGCGGCGCATCGGCACGGAAATGCTGCAGATCGACGCCGCGGCTCCAGTGGTGGACATGGGCCAGCCGTTCGCCGCGCAATTGGTCGCGGACGCTTTCGGTCGAAGCCATGATCGCTTCGGACCGACCGTGGAACCAGCGGATATAGGGCCAGAATATCCGCGGCGACAATCCGGTTCTCCTGGCGAGATATTCCGGGAACTGTGTGTGATAAGCGGTTGTAAACGGACGCCCTTTCTTCCGGCACCAGCGACGCGCCTGAATGCACAGCGGACCTTCCGTAGCGAGATGCACGGCGTCGGCGCCAAAGGCCTCGATCCGCTTGCCGATGGTGCGGGCGCGGGCAAGGGCCAGGCGGATTTCGGGATAGCTGGGCGCGGCGATCGAGCGATATTGGTCCGGCGTGATCACCAGGACCTCATGGCCCCGGTCGCGCAACCGCCGGATGACCGTCTCCAGCGTGCGCACCACACCATTGACTTGCGGATGCCAGGCATCCGTCACCAGCGCGATCTTCATGCTGCCTGATCCATGCCGCCATCGACCGAGGTCAGCCGGACCGGCTGTTCCTGGCGCAGCTTGCGCGCCTTGATCTCGTCGGCCCAGTGGAGAATCTGCATCTTGCCGTCGTCGCATTCGACCAGAGCGGTGCAGCCTTCAACCCAGTCGCCATCATTATAATATTCGATGCCCCGGATATCGCGATGTTCGGCGGTGTGAATATGGCCGCAAACGACGCCGTCGACGCCGCGGCTTTCGGCGGCCTTGGCCACCGTTTCCTCGTATCGGCCGATAAATTCGACGGCATTCTTCACCTTGTGCTTGGCCATTTTGGACAGCGACCAGTAAGGCAGGTCCAGCCGGTTGCGGACCTTGTTGACCAGCCAGTTCAGGCGCATCAACGTTACATAGGCAGCGTCACCGATGACCGCGAGCCAGCGATGGGCAAGCATCACCGTGTCGAATTCGTCGCCGTGCAGCACCAGCAGGCGGCGGCCATCGGCGGTTTCGTGGATCGCCGAACGGCGGATTTCGACACCACCGAAGTTCAGCCCGGTGAACTGGCGGAACATCTCGTCGTGATTTCCGGGAATATAGACGATGCGGGTGCCGCGGCGGGCGCGCTTGAGGATGCGCCAGATGATGTCATTATGGCTGTCGGGCCAGAAGAAGCGCTTCTTCATCCGCCAGCCGTCGATGATATCGCCGACCAGATAGAGCGTGTCGCTGTCGACATGGTCGAGAAAATCGATCAGCAGATCGGCATTGCAGCCGCGGGTGCCGAGATGGATATCGGAAATCCAGATCGTGCGATATCGGGTCCGGTCACGGGCATGCACCCTTGGCTTGTGCTTGAGGCGGGCTTCATAGCGATCGACATCGAGCAGCGGAATGTCGGAACCGGTCAGCGGGGGAAAATGCTTGGCCATATAAAACTCCCATGGAAACTATCCATGGGCACGCCATTACGCTTCGAATGTTACAGCCCGATTCCCGTTTTATGAAGCTTTAGTGACGCAAAACCTATATTTTCAGATATTCCTGCACCTGCCATTGCAGGTTCGGCACGGCGCGATCACTGGCCAGACATTCGGCCACGGGCATGGCCTGCCAGTGCTGCCCCCCCCCTTCGCCAAAGACGATCTCGTCCAGGAAATGGGGCGACTGGCGGCAGACGAAAAACAGCGCGACCTTGTCGCCGTGAAAATCGGCTTCGCCGCACACGCGCCTTTTTCCGCTATTCGACGGTCAGCACGATCTTGCCGATATGGTCGCCGGCTTCCATATGGGCATGGGCGCTGGCGGCATCGGCAAGCGGAAAGCTCTCGTCCATCACCGGTTTCAGCTTGCCCGCTTCCACATCCGGCCAGACATAGCGGTGCAGCTCGTCGGCGAGCAGCGCCTTGCGCTCGGCCGACTGTGGCCGGAGCGTCGAGCCGGTGAGCGTCAGGCGCTTCATCATCACCTGCGCCATGTTGATCGTTGCCTGCAATCCGCCCTGCACCGCGATCGTAACATGCCGGCCATCTTCCTTCAGACATTGCAGGTTGCGCGCGACATAGTCGCCGGCCACCATGTCGAGCACGATTTCAACCCCCTGCCCGCCGGTAATCTTCCCGATTTCCTCGACAAAGTCCTGGCTCTTGTAGTTGATCGCGTGATCGGCACCAATCTGCCTGGCGGCGGTACATTTCTGGTCGCTGCCGCAGGTCACGATCACGGAGAGGCCAAAAAGCTTGCCGAGCATGATCGACATCGTGCCGATACCGCTGGTGCCGCCATGGACCAGTACGGTTTCGCCCTCGCGGGCAAAGCCGCGGTTGAACAGATTGCCCCAGACGGTGAACAGGGTCTCCGGCAGCGCCGCCGCTTCGGCCATGGTGAGGCTTTCCGGAACCGCCAGACATTGGCCGACGGGCGCGACGCAAAATTCGGCATAGCCACCGCCGTTGGTCAGCGCGCAAATCCTGCGGCCGATCCATTCCGGTTCGACGCCCTCGCCCAGCGCGACCACGGTCCCCGAGACTTCCAGGCCCGGCAGCGGCGATGCCCCGGGAGGCACGGGATAGAAGCCCATGCGCTGGATGACGTCCGGCCGGTTGACCCCGGCAGCCGCCACCCGGATCAGCACTTCGCCCGGGCCAGGCTGCGGAACCGCCACGGTTACCGGTTTCAGTACCTCGGGTCCGCCGGGCTCGCTGATCGCGATCGCGGTCATTTCCTTTTGCAACAGTTCAGACATGGCCATTGAATATATCCCAGAAATTGTGCGATCTCCCTTATTGCCGCCCCTTATTGACAGCAAAGCGCAAGCGGTCAACATTACCCTGCAGGAGGCATGTCGATTCATGGATGATGACGATAATTTACCGCGCAATGCCAATGATCCGCTGGTTTTGCTGATCAAGCAGGATCTGGACCCGTTGTCGGTGGACGAACTGGATCAGCGAATTTCGCTGCTGAAATCGGAAATAAGCCGCTGTGAAGCGAAGAAAAACTTCGCCGTGACCCATCGGGCCAGTGCAGAAAACCTGTTCAAAAGTTGATAATTGCTGGCTTTCCGTAAAGCATTTGTTAACCTTGTTTAACAATATTCGGGTTTGGACGTTCCATTTTGGACCCATTAGGAGAAGAGAGACGAGAAACTGGCAGCTTTGGCTGGATGCTTGCAAATCCGGGACTCGGCACCCTTGACGTTTAAGGCCCGGCTCACGATCTAGAGTGCAAGTAGTTAGTCAAAGCCCGAAACCGGATGGCACAGCATCTGTTTCGGCAACCGGGGCGGTAACACCGTCCCAATTTTGGAGTAAAATATATGCCATCATTCGCGGAATCGCTCGAGAAAACCCTGCATCAGGCGCTGAAAAATGCTGCGGACCGCAGCCATGAATATGCGACGCTGGAGCATCTTCTTCTCGCATTGGTCGACGATGGCGACGCGTCCCAGGTGATGAATGCCTGTGGTGTCGATCTGGGAGAACTGGAAGACGCGGTCATTCTCTATCTCGACAGCGAACTGGATTCGCTGAAGGTCGACAAGGCGATCGACCCTTCCCCTACCTCGGGTTTCCAGCGCGTTGTGCAGCGCGCCATTCTCCACGTCCAGTCGTCCGGCAAGGATGAGGTCACCGGCGCCAATGTGCTGGTCGCCCTGTTCTCCGAACGCGAAAGCTATGCGGTCTATTTCCTGCAACAGCAGGACATGAGCCGGCTCGATGCGGTCAGCTATATCAGCCACGGCGTCGGCAAGGGCGGCCAGACGGCCGAACCCGCCGAACTGTCGGGCATGGATGCCGAGCAGGACAAGAAGGAAAAGAACAAGAAGGAGACGGCGCTCGACCAGTTTACCGTCAATCTGAACCTGAAGGCCGCCGATGGCCGGATCGATCCGCTGATCGGACGACAGGCAGAGGTCGACCGGACGGTGCAGATCCTGTGCCGTCGCTCGAAGAATAATCCGCTCTATGTCGGCGAACCCGGCGTCGGCAAGACGGCGATCGCCGAAGGCCTGGCGCTGCGCATCGTCGAGGAAAATGTCCCCGATGTGCTGAAGCCGGCGGTGATCTATTCGCTCGACATGGGCTCGCTGCTCGCCGGAACGCGCTACCGCGGCGATTTCGAGGAACGGCTCAAGCAAGTTGTTTCCGAGCTGGAGAAAATGCCCGACGCGATCCTGTTCATCGACGAAATTCACACCGTGATCGGTGCCGGCGCGACCAGCGGCGGCGCTATGGATGCCTCGAACCTGTTGAAGCCGGCGCTGTCCGGTGGCATCATTCGGTGCATCGGATCAACCACTTACAAGGAATTCCGCAACCATTTCGAGAAGGACCGGGCGCTGCTGCGGCGGTTCCAGAAGATCGACATCAACGAGCCTTCGGTCGAGGACACGATCAAGATCCTCGCCGGTCTGCGCGGTGCCTTCGAAGAGCATCACAAGGTGCGCTATTCGCCCGATGCACTGAAGTCGGCGGTGGAACTGTCGACCCGCTATATCAACGACCGCAAGCTGCCAGACAAGGCGATCGACGTGATCGACGAAGTCGGCGCCATGCAGATGCTGCTGCCGCCTTCGCGTCGCAAGAAGATGATCACCTCCAAGGATATCGAGGCGGTGATCGCGACCATGGCGCGGATCCCGCCCAAGTCGGTGTCCAAGGATGACAAGAAAACGCTGGAGAATCTGGAAAAGGATCTCAAGCGCGTGGTCTTTGGCCAGGACGAGGCGATCAGCAAGCTGTCGAGCGCGATCAAGCTGTCGCGTGCCGGCCTGCGCGAACCGGAGAAGCCGATCGGCAACTATCTGTTCAGCGGCCCGACCGGCGTCGGCAAGACCGAAGTCGCCCGGCAACTGGCGTCGATCATGGGCATCCCGCTCAAGCGCTTTGACATGTCCGAATATATGGAGCGGCACAGCGTGTCCCGCCTGATCGGCGCACCTCCGGGCTATGTCGGCTATGATCAGGGCGGCCTGCTGACCGATGCGATCGACCAGAACCCGCATTGCGTGCTGCTGCTCGACGAGATCGAGAAAGCGCATCCGGACCTGTTCAACATATTGCTGCAGGTGATGGATAATGGCAAGCTGACCGATCATCACGGCAAGACGGTCGATTTCCGTAATGTGGTGCTGATCATGACGACCAATGCCGGCGCATCCGACATGGCGAGAGAAGGCATTGGCTTCGGCAACATGTCCAAGGAAGACGCGGGCGACGAGGCGGTGAAGAAGATGTTCACTCCCGAATTCCGCAACCGTCTGGATGCGATCGTGCCCTTCGCCTATCTGCCGCCGGAAGTGGTGGCCCGGGTGGTCGAGAAATTCATTCTCGAACTCGAGCTGCAACTGGCCGACCAGAATGTACATATCACGCTCGACGAGGATGCCCAGGCATGGCTCACCGAGCGCGGCTATGACAAGCTCTACGGCGCCCGCCCGATGGGCCGGCTGATCCAGGAAAAGATCAAGCAGCCACTGGCCGAGGAACTGTTGTTCGGAAAGCTCAAGAATGGCGGCGAGGTCAAGGTCCATCTGAAGGACAATGCCCTGACCTTCGAAGTCACCGCGGCTGCGCCCAAGGCGAAGAAAAAGAAGGCCCCGGCCAAGAAAAAGGCCGCCAGCAAGACGAAATAGCTCGTTCGAGCATCGGGTCCCGGACCCTGGAAAATAATGAAAACGGCGTGGCTCAGTCCACGCCGTTTCTATTTGTAGCTCAGGCCAAAGCGCTCATAGATCAGATGAACATTCTTATAGAGATGAACGGCAGCCCGATAATCATTGTTTGCGGCCTGCAAATCGCCTTTCGCCTTGTGGTTCAGCGCCCGCAGATAGCGAGAGGAACTCAGCGACGGATTCAGGCGCAGAGCCCGATTCAGGTCCGCCATGGCATCGTCATACATGCCCAGACGGTAATAAATCAGCGCCCGACTGTCGAGATAGGTCGCGGGTTCCTTGGACAGTTCCACGGCTTCCGTGCAGTCCTCCAGGGCCTCCTCCAGCTTGAAATTGCCGCGCCCGCGCAGCCAGCAGCGATTGTTGAGCAGTGACAGGCTTTCGGGGTCGTCTTCGATCAACGCCGTCAAAAGCGCGTCCGCCTGTTCCTGATCGCCTTCTGCCTGCAGTACCAGCGCCAGCAAGCCGTCGGCGCTTTCATCGGACATGCCCTTGTTTCGTGCCGTCTCAATGACGTTCCTTGCCTTTTTCGTTGCCGCTGTCTGCAGATAGATATCGACCAGCTCCGCATTGGCGTCGAAGTGGACCGGATCCATGGCCAGCGCCCGGTTGAGGCTTGCCACCGCCTCCTCGTCATCCTCGCCGACCAGCAGCTCGGCGCGCCAATAATGAGTGTCCGCATTTTCTTCGATGGCAAGCGAACGATCCAGATCCTTTACGGCCCGATCATAATCACCGAGAAACTGGAAGAAATAGGCCCGCTCCTCGTAAACATCCTTGTCCTCCGGCTTGTGCGCCACCAGCCTGTCAAATTCGTCGATGACCGGCTGGAGCAGGCCGGAGGCTCTGGCCACCTCCACCTGCCGCCAGTCTTCCATCAGACTTTTCGGCGCCACCACCGCAATATCCTTCTTTTGCGCAGCCTTCAGTCGCTTAATCTCCAACGGAATCTCCGCGGCGGCAATTTCCCATTGCGCGGAATAATAGCTTTCCCGAAGCCGCACGACATTGTCCTCGATCACCGTATCCCGGTTGATCTGGTATCCCGCCAGTGTTTCGGCCAGGACCTGCTTCCCAGAGAGCGTGAACTCCCCTTCCCCGTCAATGACGTTTTTCGGCAGAATATAGTGCGCATCTTCCCGGAAAAACTGCGGATAGCTGACTTTGACCGGGACATTTTTCCATTCCGGTTTCTCGCGATTGGCGTCCAGCTTGATGGTATCGACGACATTCCAGAACGAATATTTCTTCTTGCCCAGCCGGGTTTTCTAGCTGAGATAGGAGATGCCTCGCGCCTTCAGCAGGCCCTCGCCCCGCTCTTCGTCAAAAGTGAAGGAGCTCGACGAGACCAACTCGCCCAGCGTATATTTGTTGACCACCTCGTCCAGTGCGTCGCGATATTTGTCTCCGGTAAACTGGGCTTCGGATCCTTTGAGCGAATAGGCATCGGCATTTCTGACCACGGCTTGCAGGTCATAAATGGCCGGAAAGGCCGTGCCGGCGCTCAAATCATACTGGACGGTAACGTCATTATAGGGGCGGCCGATCGGACGAATGGCAATTTCCTCCAGCGCCGCGCCTTCGGCTCGCACGGGCAAGGCATAGCGATGGTCGGGAACATCCATGAGATCGGCGAAACGCGTGCCATTGCCGGTTCCATCCAGCCACAATATATTGCCATCGACTGTCGCTCTAACCAGGATATGATTGAACGCCTGAAATCCCGGAAGTCGTTCGGCAACGCCGTCCTGCCAGACGGTATTTACCAAGGCCGGCTCCGCCTCAATCCCCAATTTGTGGAGAAATGCCAGAAGCAAAAGGGTTTTCGCCTTGCAGTCGCCATAGCGCAGCCGCCAAGTATCCGCCGGGCTCTGCGGGCTGTAGTTTCCGAACCCCAGCCCGTTATAGAGGTAGCGTACCTTGTCCTGCACGACCTGGATCGCCATCGCGGTGCGTTCCATCGGATCGGAAGTCTGACCGGCGATGCGATCCACCTCCCGCTGCAGATCGCTGTCGGCGGTGATCGTACCTTCTGTCCGATATAATTTTGCGGTCGCCGAAGACACGTCCTGCCAGCTCTTGAAACTGGTGGCGTCCAGAAAGGACCGCAGCCGATATCGAACCGGGGAATTTTCTGGAAATTCCTCCGCCTCTTCTTCCCTGTTCAGGGCCATTTGCAGGACCTTATAGCCTCCGGATTCCGTTACGCTGACCGGATGTTCGTCGAGCGACAGCTTCCACTGCAAATAGTCCTTCTTCGGCCAGATCAACCGGTAACTATTTTCCCAGGCAGCCAGGCTGCCCTTCAACAATTGGGCAGATGTTTCGACATTGCCATCCAGCGCCGGATTGAGCTGGCTGATCGAAAAGGAAAAACGCACGATGTCCCCGACCTGCAGATCCTCGAGTTGCGTGGTCGCGGTCAGAATTCCGTTCAGCTGCTGCTGCTCGAGATCCTTCTCTCGCCGGATGACCTCAAACTGCAGACCATTGTCCAGCGGCCGCAGAATCTCGCCATCGCGGATGATTTCCAGCCGATGGATGATCAGGTCTCCCTGACCGGGCTGCCAATTTGTCTGGATCAGCTTGCCGATGACCGGCAGAGCTTCCACCGATATGGCGCGGAGCGCCAGATCAGAATAGCTGTCAACGCTGCCGCCTTCCATCTTGACCTGTTTGTCGAGAATGACAAACATGGCGCTGGACGACCGTTCCCGTTCCAGCACGTCGGCCAGGTCCTTGCTTTGCACCCACGCCGGGGCATCCTGGAAGAGAATTTCCTCTGCGGCCATGGCCGGTGCGGCAATAAGCAAGGCCGGCGCCACAAATGTAAGCGGCAAAATATCAACAATAAAACGCATGAGACCCCCTTGATCAAGGCCAACTATCGCCGACCTGATCGCAAGTTCCAAGCTATTTGTTCATCTATTCGACATTATTACTCGACCGATAATATCCGCAGCGATCTTGTGGCATCGCTGATCAGGAAATTGGCCTCGTCGGCGCGGATCGCGGCCAGCACGTCCGGATCGGAGGCGGTTTGCAGGAAGGCATCATAGTCATCCTGCGAGGCGAAATGGATTTCGGTGATCACGTCAAAATCGGGGTCCGGCTGGGCCGCATCAATCCGGCTTTGCGACCGGTCAAGATAATGCCGCTGATAATGCGCGAACATCGGCAGCAACCGTTTGATCAGCGGCACATGATGCGCCTCGTAATAGGCGCGAAATTCCTCGGCGGAGATTTCCGGCTTTTTTGTAATCAGAAAGAAATGCTTGATCATCAGGGCTCTCCCGGTTGGTGCGAACATCTGCTATGCTTCACCCAAACCGAGGGAGAACGACATGTCCACTATCACCTTTTACACCAACCCGATGTCCCGCGGCCAGATTGCCCGCTGGGCGCTGCACGAAGCCGGCGCCGATTATGACCAGGTCCTGCTGGAATATGGTACGACGATGAAGGCGGACGAATATCTGAAAATCAATCCGATGGGCAAGGTTCCCGCCATCGTGCATCGCGGCAAGGTGGTCACCGAGGGTGCCGCTATCTGCGCCTATCTGGCCGAGGTATTTCCGGATGCCGGCCTCGCTCCGCTGGCAGAGGAACGGGCAGACTATTTTCGCTGGCTGTTCTTTGCCGCGGGTCCGGTCGAGGCAGCGGTCACCAACCGAACCCTCGGATTCGAGGTGGCGCAGGACAAGGAAATGATGGCCGGTTACGGCAATTACGATCGGGTCGTGGATGTGCTGGACGCCAAGTTTCAGGCGGATGCCTTTGTCTGCGGCGATCGCTTCACCATGGCCGATGTCTACGTTGGCGCGCAGATCGTCTGGGGCACGCAATTTGGCACGCTGCCCAAACGGGATTCTTTTGATGCCTATGCAGAGCGGGTAACCGGCCGGGAGGCCTATCGATCGTCGAAAGCCGTCGATGATGCGCTGATCGCCGAGAATGGCTGACTGGGTGCTGCGCAAAAAAAGGGCCGGATGGTCATCCCATCAGGCCCTTTTTTGTGCAATATTTCAATGACAGGTCATCCGCCGGTCGAAGGCTGATCATCGCCGAGAGTCGGCTGTCCAAGTTCGGTAACGGGTTCCGCAGGACCGGTCACTGGCTGTCCATATTGAACCCGCCAGGCTGCAAGATCACGCTCATATTCCTCATAGGCCAGATAGAAATCGGTGAACGGTTTCTCCAGTTCCGGCAAGGCCTGTTCCGCGAACTGGTTGAGGTCGGCGGATTTGGTCACGATGGCGCGCTGGCTTATCTGGACGGCCTGGTCACAAAAGGGTCGGCGCAGCGGCGAGAAGGACCAGTAATTGTAAAGCTGTGTCTGATGACGGTCATGCTCGACCTTGTATTCCCTGCCGATTTCCCGCTGGAATTTGCTGATGATCGCATTGTTCGCGCTGCGCAGCGAGGCGCTGTTGTTGGTAATGAAGGCGTTATAGTCACCAACCAGGCGCTCATAAAGCGGTCCGGTGCAGCTGAGCGCAGCGACATTCAGTGCCGCCCGGACATGCCACAAGGTTTCCAGCGGCCCGAGATCGCGGTTGATGGTTTGGCGCAGGCCGTCGACACGCAGCGCCGGAACGACGGTCAGTTCACTGGCCCCAAATGGCGGTGTCGGCGCGCGCGGGGTATATTGCGGCTGGACCATCGGTGCTGGCGGCGGCGGCGGCGGTGGCGGCGGTGTTTGACAGGCGGCGAGCATGGCCAGGCCAGCAGCTACCAAAAGAAGTCGCAAATCCTTCAAACGCGGCATCGTAACACTCTCCCAGAATAACAGCCGCTCCTTATGATTCACGCCGCCGCTTGTCCAGCACTTGCGATCAAATCTCGACGAACCGGCAAACAAAAAAGCCCGACAGTTTCCTGCCGGGCTTTTTGATAGTCTTTGGTGAGGCCGAGCCTATTCCTGATTGCCCATGAAATAGAGCAGGAACTGGAACATGTTGATAAAGTCCAGATAGAGGCTGAGCGCGCTCAATACCACGGTCTTGCCGACCATGTCGGTTCCGGCCACATAGGCATACATGCTCTTGATCCGCTGCGTGTCATAGGCGGTGAGGCCCGCGAAGATCAAAACGCCAATCGCGCTGATCACCAGCTGCATCATCGTCGACTGCAGGAAGATGTTGATCACCATCGCGACCAGCAGACCGACCACACCCATGATCAGGAAGCTGCCCCACGCGGACAGGTCTTTCTTGGTCGTGTAGCCATAGAGGCTCAGGCCCAGAAAGGCGGCTGCGGTGGCGAAGAATGTCTGCGCGATCGAGGCACCGGTATAGACCAGGAAGATCGTCGACAGGGACAGCCCCATCAGCGCCGCAAAGCCCCAGAACATCGCCTGGATCGTGGTGGTGGAAAATTTATTCTGGCCAAAGCTCATCGCAAAAACGATGGCAAGTGGCGAGAGGATGATCAGCCATTTGAGCGGACCGCCGCCGAACATGATGTCCTGCGCGAGGCCGGAGCTGGCAAAGAGCATCGCCACGATGCCGGTCAGCAACACACCGCTGGCCATATAATTATAGACTTTGAGCATGTAGGTCCGCAGGCCGGCGTCAAACGCAACCTGCGTCTGTGATGCGGTGCCCACTGGGGGCTGCCCGAAGGTTATTCTTGGATCCTGCCAAGCCATATATGTGCACTCCTCAAATTGGTGAGCCGACAAACCGGCTCTATATGCAGCAATATCGGGTATTAGCGCCTGTTTTTCAAGGGAAACAGCAGTGAAATGGCAAAATACTACCGATGGTTTCGATAGATACAGTCTATCAGCACTACGGATTTGCCCGATATTTCCTCCGGATACATCATGTCGGCAAGCCGGAAAGCGCCCTGCAGGCCGATCGGCAATGGTCTTGGCTGCAGCTGGCGATCGACAGCAGCTGTCAGCCGGATGCCAGCCATTTGCGGATATTCCGTGCCGCCTCGGTCACTTCGGCCCAGGTCCGGTCGAAATCAGCCGCGCCGCCATAATAGGGATCGGTGACATCTTCACCCGCCCTGCCCGCGACATGGTCGAACAACATCGACAGGCGCGCCACCGGAGCGGACGGCAGCATCGCCGTCAAATCGCGCAGATTCTGCCTGTCCAGCGCAATGATATGATCAAAATTGTGGAAATCCGAAGCGATCACCTGCCGTGCGCGCAAATGGCCGATATTCACGCCGTTGCGCGCCGCCGCTGCCTGCGCGCGCTCGTCCGGTGGCTGCCCGACATGCCAGTCGCCGGTACCGGCGGAATCGATGATGGCATTCACGCCGGAGCGCGCGCATTCCTGCCGCAAGGCGGCTTCGGCCAGCGGAGAACGGCAAATATTGCCCAGACATACGAACAACACGGACTGGCTCATGATCAGACTCTGCAATCTGCGGATAAATTGCTGAACAGGCTGGTTCGATCAGCGGCCACCGACAAACACGCCGCAGGCCAGCCGTCCGCCGCTTTCGCCGGACGGATCGCTCTTCAGATCATCCGGACCTTCATGCACGACAAATGCGGCACCATCGGCGTCGAGCAGGGCCCTGTCGCCGTCGCCGAGCTTCGCACCGGGAATCATCGCCTCGAGCGACCCGGTTCCGTCCGCACCAATGTCCAGATTGAACAAGTCGCCGGCATGCGCGCCTTGCGGATTGTCAAATCCATGCTGCCGGGCCGCCGGGTTCCAGTGACCACCGGCGGATTTGAAGTCGGGCCCCTCGCATTTCCCGATCTCGTGGATATGCACGCCATGCGGACCGGGCGACATGCCCCGGGCCTTGATATTGACGAGCAGGCCCTTGTCGCCCTGCGCAACGATCACTTCGCCATAGGGCTTCTGATCCGCTCCGACCAGTTCGGCGCGGGCGACATTGCCGCTCACTTCGCCCGGCGACACCCCTTCCGGGCTGCAACCGGCGGTAACGAGGGACAGCAGGACCATGCCCGACAGAGTGATATGATGCTGGTGCACGAAGCTTCTCCTTGATTTCCTTGCCATTGATTGCATGATAGCAGCCGATCCGTCCGCTTGAAACCATTTGTTCCCTTCGCCCCCTCTCCGTCATGCAGGAGCCTGTTGCCGCTTATGCTCTACCTGATCGCCCTGGGTTCGAACCAGCGCCACCGGCGCCTCGGACCGCCGCGCGCGGTCATTGCGGCGGCGATCCAGCGGCTGGCGGAGCAAGGTCTGGTCATCGCCCGGACATCCCGCATCGTCGCATCGCGCCCGGTCGGGCCGTCCCAGCGCATCTATGCCAATGCCGTCGCGATCATCGAGACGCCCTTGCCGCCACCCGCCCTGCTGGCGCTGCTCCAGCGCATCGAATCGGAATATGGTCGCCGCCGGGGCCAGGCCTGGTCGCGCCGGGTGCTCGATCTCGACATCATCCTGTGGGCCGGCGGCGCCTTTGTCAGCAACGCGCCGGACCTCACCATTCCACATCCGCTGCTGCGCGAGCGCAGCTTTGTGCTGGGCCCGGCCGCAGAAATTGCGGGCGATTGGCGCGATCCGCTGACCGGCCTGACGATCGCCCATCTGGCGACCCGCAACCGGCGCCCCCGGAAACGACCCGAAAAAGCGCCAAAGCCGCTTGACCCTGCAACAAAGCGTCCCTAGGGAAGCGCTTCCCGGAGGCTTTGTGCACTGCACCAGCCGGTTGAGGGGCCCTTAGCTCAGTCGGTAGAGCAACTGACTTTTAATCAGTAGGTCGCTGGTTCGAACCCAGCAGGGCTCACCATTAATTCAATGGCTTACAGCGACTGCTAAATTAATTTGGCCTTCTGTGTCCGTCTGATGTCCGGAATTTCCTTCTCTCAGACTCAAATTCTCCAATCTCTGTCGCTCACCTACCTCCCCTTCCCCTTGCAGCCAGTTGTGGTGAAGAGGTGGCATCCAAAGAAGTCACCGTACCGACCTGACTTCTTTATGAGAACGCCTGATCTGCAGTTGGGACAAGCGTCCTGTTTAGAATCACATTCTGTATTAGAACAAGTGGCAAGGACTGGCCTGCCCCATTAGGGTAGTCCACGCCTCTGAACCAAATCAACACGACTAGCTTCGTGTCAACGAATGCTATTAATATCACAAAAGTTGGACTTTTTAAGACCTCTGTGTTACCAGAAAGCGGTGAGCGATTGAAACTCGCGCGCCCTCCTAAAAAACTTTTGAAACGACTATTTCGACCCGCGACACCCCGCGCGATCGGACAATCCGGCTCGCCCGGAGATCGCGCAACTCGGACAGGAGATGTAAATGTCATATGATATTATTGGCGATGTGCATGGCGAAGCTGATGCGCTTGAGGCTTTGCTTCAGAAAATGGGCTACCGGCTCAGATCGGGCAGTTGGCAGCACCCTGGCCGGCAGGCAGTATTTGTTGGCGACTTCATCGACAGGGGGCCTGGCCAACTCCGCACGCTCGAACTGGTCAGGAATATGATGGATGGCGGGCATGCTTCAGCCGTCATGGGCAATCATGAATTCAACGCCATTGGATATTTCAGCGCGCACCCATCGGATTCCGACGGCTATCTGCGTCCCCGATCCTCCAAAAACTTCAAGCAGCACAAGGCCTTTCTCGAAGAGGTCGATGAGGACAGCAGCGTCCATGATGAATGGGTAAACTGGTTCTATGATCTGCCCCTGTGGCTTGATCTGGGCGAACTAAGAATTGTCCATGCCTGCTGGGACCCGGCGACCATCGCAGATACGGAATCAATTCTAGGCGGCAACAAGCTGAACAGGGAGATGATCGCCGGCGCCTTCCAGAAAGGCGGCAAGAATACGTTTGGAATTGATGGATCAATTCCTTCAGGGGGCGGCCCGCTCTTTCACAATATTGAAGTCCTGCTCAAGGGCATCGAGGTCGATCTGCCTGAGGGGGCATCGTTCGGTGACAAGGACGGGACCCTCCGAAGCAGCACGCGGACCCGCTGGTGGAAAAGCCCGCCTGTAACTTTCAGGGATGGTGCCTTCCTCCCCAAGGATGTTAAAGGCCTGAAAATAGATATGCCGATGCCCGCATCTGTCATTCCGGGCCACGATGGCGGATCGCCTGTCTTCATAGGTCATTACTGGATGAAGGGCGTCCCAGTCGTTCAGGCCCCTAGAGTTGCGTGCGTCGATTACAGCGTTGCAAAGGGTGGTCCATTGGTCGCCTATCGATGGGATGGGGAGTCAGACCTGGCCAACAGCAACTTTATCGCCGCCCGTTGACGATCAGGTCGACGCTTATTGTAGTACCTCATCGCTGAACTCAATTGCAGTAACCTTGGCGGTCGCTTTGCCCGCCTCCCACTCGCTCGGCACCGATTTGGCCGAAAAGAAGCGTCCACGCTCTTGTTGCCAAATGTAGCCCGGGCGCAACGGCGGGCCGCTGTTGAAGCCACCTATCAGGACGGGATAGAACTCGTCCTCAGCAATGGCGTTATACCTGCGGAGCGCATCAAACTGGCGATCGATTATGACCGTCACTGGGTGAGAAGCAGTGTCCGTCGTCAGATAATTTGAGACATATGGCGGTTTAAAATAGGCGAGTATTTGGTTCCATCTGGTTGGTTGATTTTAGGCGGCGATCTTGCGGTATTGCAAGCGCCGATCTTCG
>Ga0075467_10001732_pt1 | contig 17868 bp, 14 predicted proteins | sample DEB08_DNA_9_FD_75067 | JGI IMG/M metagenome (GOLD analysis project Ga0075467, IMG submission 75067) | Aqueous microbial communities from the Delaware River and Bay under freshwater to marine salinity gradient to study organic matter... | ecosystem: Environmental > Aquatic > Marine > Coastal ... | reverse complement strand
GCTCAACGCAGTCAACGGTTTTAGCATTAAAAGCTTTGGTCGAGTATGCAGAATATTCGCAAAATATGGTCGAAGATGGTCAAATTATTTTGTATCGAGGCGTTACCGAAATCGCAACGTTCGACTATGAAGCAACGATGAACGAGCCGATAGTTTTTGATAGTTTACAGCAGTATTTTAACAAAGAAAATAATAAACTGAAAGTCCGTTTTATAGGTGTCGAAAAAGGGTTGCCGTATGATTTGAGTGTGAATTATCATACTCGCTTACCGCAAAATTCGCTGGAAGCACCAATTCAAATTCAAGCGAAAATCGAAAATCCTAAAGCGATGATTGGCGAAACGGTTCGATTATCAGTTGAATTGCAGAATAATACTTATGAAGCATTGATTAATCCGATTGCAGTCGTTGGTATTCCTTCGGGCTTGTCGTTGCAGCCGTGGCAATTACGGGAGTTACAAGAGAAAAATGTAGCAGATTATATTGAGTTATGGAATGGTTATATTGTGTTTTACTTCCGTGAAATGGCGGCGAATAAAATCATAAATCTGGACTTAAAAGCCGAAGCTGCCGGAACATTTGAAGCACCTGCTTCGTCCGCTTATTTGTATTATAATAATGATAAAAAATCGTGGTCATTGCCGCAAAAAGTCGAAATTCAGTAGTCTGCGTTTCTGGAAATGAACCCCGATAAGCAAAAAATATTTTCAAGTTAGGCGATTGAAAAACAGTTATCCGTAGTGCAAACGGCATTGCCTTTGCCTACGGGTTTTTAGGGTCGGGTTTTGAGGGCTTAAAATAAAAAAGGGCAATTTTCATGGTATGAAAAATTGCCCTTTTAAACTCAAAAAAGATATTATAAAACACGCACGTTTACGGCGTTCATTCCTTTACGACCTTCTGCTTCATCATATTCAACTTCATCGCCTTCTCTGATGTCGTCTAATAAACCTGAAACATGAGCAAAAATATCTTGTTGTGTTTCACTATTGGTAATGAATCCGAACCCTTTAGAATCATTGAAAAATTTAACTGTACCTTTCATAATAATTTGAATGAAATTATAAGCCCACCTTTACTACTAAATATTACTAAAAAACCTTTTAAAATTTTGGACATTACATTCATTAAATTTGCAAAAGAAATTCAAATTGTTATTCCGAATTTTTTGGATTAGACAACCATTGTAGCAATTAAAAATAAACTAATAACTAATGTTAATAAAAAAATATGGCTGCAAGGTACGAATAGTGTTGAGTTATCCAAGCGAATATTAAAAATAGTAATAGAAATTTTTATTCTTAGGATTTTACTCTAAAATGATTTCTACATTAGAATACAACATTTTAAGTCGAGTGACTAAGGTTTTGTCATCGGGATGATTAGCGATAACAATCGTTTTGAGGTTCAGCATTTGTAGTAATTCGTCATCTGTGAAAGCCGAAATTTTATCATAATCAATTTCTAAGCGTTCAAGATTTGGACATCGAATAAAAAGCGAATCGTCAATAGAAATGCTTTTAATATTCAACGTAGATAAATGGGGAAGGTCGATTAGACAATTTTTAAATCTCGTATTTTCTAAATGTAAGGTTTCTAAATTTATAAATTTATTAAATGGAAAACTGTCAAGGTAATCATCTGTATTGGAAAAGTCGAAGAAAGTATAATTATTAGGAATCAAGGAGGTTGGCTTTTCATTATCAATCCTATTGAATTCACATTTTTGCATAATAATTGACGATGAAACTTCACCTTGAAAAATTTCGTAAGGGAAGTATTCAAAAAAATTATCAGATAAATTGATGCTTTCACATTTGTTGACTGAGTAGATTAAATCGGCGTAATAAGTATGGATAGAACTCTTCAATCGTTCTATTTCGTTGGAGGAAATGTCTAAATATTTAACACGTTCAGGTAAATACGCATGCATTTTATAAAAGGCACTCAATCTATTATTCGATAGTAATATCGTATCAATTGTTGAGAACGCTTGAAGAGATGGATATGCTTCTATTTCATTATACGAAAAATCAATTGTTCGTAATTTTTTTAAGGCACTGCTACCGAAGTGAGAATATTCGATATCGTTGATTTGATTATGGCTAACATCAAGTCGTTCGATTGAGTTGTTGTAGTATAGTTTAACTTTTGTGATATTGTTATGCGATAGGTTTAGAGATTTTAGATTAGGCAAACTATAAATTTGATTAGGTATTTCTTGAAAACGATTATTGGATAAGTTTAAAGTAGTGAGGTTTTTTAATGTCAGGATCTCTTCTGGAAGTTCTTTTAAATTCATATGACTCAAATCCAGTGATTTTACAGCATTCGGATTTTCTAAATACGGACTGATGACTTGATAATGTTGTTCTTTTTCCTGTTTATTTTTAAGATAAGACCAAGCAACAATACTGATTTGTACTAAAAATAAACCTAATAAGGTGAGTTTGAGTTTGTTGGACATTGATTTTATTTTTGGTGAAATACAAATATGAATTTAACAAATAACTCAAAATATAACAATACAACAATTAAAAAATTATAGATTATTTAGATAAAATTCATGTTCGTCTCCTCAATTCGTCCTCTTTAGTTGGTTTTGTAATCGTCGGAATGTTCTCAATCAAATATATTCCGTTTGAAATTGCCTTTGCAAAACTTATATTTGCACCATGAAAACGAAACACTTAATAGCACCTTCAATTTTGGCAGCAGATTACACTAATCTAAGCGCTGATTTTGACATGCTGAATAACAGCAATGCCGACTGGGTTCATGTCGATATTATGGACGGAAAGTTTGTGCCGAATATCTCATTCGGAATGATGATTGTCAAAGCGATGAAAAAAATGTCTGAAAAGCCATTAGATGTGCATTTGATGATCGTAGAACCAGAGAAATACATCGAGGAATTTCGAGAAGCGGGTGCCGATGTGATTACAGTTCACTACGAGGCTTGTCCGCATTTACACCGCACGATTCAACAAATTAAAGCGACTGGAGCAAAAGCTGGTGTGGCATTAAATCCACATACGCCAGTTTCGGTTTTGGAAGATATCATTACCGAGCTGGATTTAGTGTGTCTAATGTCCGTCAATCCTGGTTTTGGTGGTCAAAAATTTATCTATCGTACGATACCAAAAGTACGAGCATTAAATGAAATGATTACAACTCAAAATGCGGCAACATTGATAGAAATTGATGGCGGTGTAGGTATGCAAAATGCAGAAGCATTATTGAAAGCTGGTGCGAGAGTACTGGTGGCAGGCAGCAGTGTCTTCAAATCAAACGACCCGACAGCGACAATTCAACAGTTAAAAGACATCGGAACGGATATTGGTTTCGTTTAGTAGTTTTTAACCTCATTCCTAACCCTTCTCCTTTAGGCGAAGGGAATAAAACTCGAGTTTGAAATTTTACGAAAGTTGAGTACAATACTCGAATAAAGTTTAGAATTTAACTTTATCAGTTGAATAAAGTCGAGATTTGCTCCCTTCTCCTTTAGGAGAAGGGTCAGGGATGAGGTCAAATAATAAAAATCAAATCAATGAAATATATCATCACGTTCCTTTTTTGTTTATCTATCACAATTATTCAAGCACAAACAGCCACGATTTTTGGTCAAGTCACAGATGGTGATAATGGTGAAACTATTATTGGGGCGACCATTATCATTGTTGGTGCTAACAGAGGCGTCGCCACAAATGAAAATGGGCTTTACGAACTGCAAATTCCCGCAAATCAACCGGTAACCATCGAAATTTCTTATGTAAATTATAAAAAATTCCGAGATACGATAAATCTACAATCTGGCGAAAAATTAGAAAGAAATTTTGCTTTAGAATTACAAACTGGTGAGGAGGTTATTGTCACTGCCAAACGAACAAATAACGGCATGCTCAACGAAGGGGTCGAAGCCTTAGAATTGTTACCGATTGCCAGCGGAAACTTAGAATCCGCTCTGCCGACCTTATTTATGGGCGTTGCAGCCTCCAACGAGTTGTCCTCGCAATATTCGGTTCGAGGTGGGAATTATGATGAAAATTTGGTTTATGTCAATGATTTTGAAATTTATCGACCGTTTTTAATTCGTTCAGGTCAGCAAGAAGGTTTGACTTTTCCGAATGTCGATTTAATTCGTGACTTGTCCTTTTCTTCAGGTGGCTTTCAGGCCAAATACGGTGATAAAATGTCCTCGGTTTTGGATATAACCTATAAAGTTCCCGATACTGCACGAGCATCTGTGACCTTGGGGCTGTTAGGAGCTTCGGCACATGTCGAAGGAAGCGTGAAGAAAAAGAGCGATTCTACAGGTCGCCAGCGATTGCGTTATTTGTTTGGAGCGAGATATAAAACGAATGCGTATTTACTGAACAGTTTAGATTTAGTCGGTGAGTATAATCCACAATTTACCGATTTGCAAGGGATGCTTACCTACGATATTAATGACGATTGGCAGTTGAATGCTATTGGAAATTATTCTCGAAGTGTTTACCAATTTGTACCGGAATCCTTAACTTCTACGTTGGGTTTAGTCAATTTTGCATTACAGTTTAGAGTTGCTTTTGAAGGTCAACAAGTCGATGACTTTACGACAGGAATGGGTGGCTTGTCCTTGATTTATTATCCAGAGGAAAAAAATTACTTTCTAAAATTCTTAACTTCCACTTACCAAAGTCGTGAAAACGAACGTTTCGATTTGATTGGTCAATACCTTTTAGGGCAAATCGAAACGGATTTGGGAAGTGATAATGTCGGCGAAATTGTCGGGATTTTAGGAATCGGAACAGAACATAATTTCGCTCGTAACTACCTGACTGCCAATGTCTATAATGCACAACATAAAGGAGGTTGGGAAATTCAAAATGAAAGTAACGGTAACACCAACTTTATAGAATGGGGAGCGAAGTTTCAAAATGAAACAATTATCGACGAATTAAAAGAATGGGAATTACTGGACTCGGCGGGTTATTCAATTCCATTCGATACGACTAATGTATTCTTAAATGAAGTCGTTAAAACAGATATTTTTTTACAATCTAATCGTTTTTCTGCTTTTGTTCAAAATACTTGGAATGTTCGAGATTCGACCAAAGATTTGAATTTGTCTTATGGTGTTCGAGCTCAGTATTGGGATTTAAACGGTGAGTTTATCGTCTCGCCGAGGGCTCAAATGATTTACCGACCATTACAATCGAACCGTGATGTTACTTTTAAGGTGGCTTCTGGTTTGTATTTTCAACCACCATTTTATCGAGAATTAAGAAATCAATTTGGTGAAGTTAATACCGATTTACTATCACAAAAATCATTTCATATCTTAGCAGGTGGTACATGGGACTTTCTAGTTAGTGGTAAAGAATTTCGATTTATCGCCGAATCTTATTATAAATATTTATGGGATTTGGTCGCTTACGATGTAGATAATGTTCGGATCCGCTATTACGGTGATAATAATGCCTCGGGTTATGCGACAGGTATCGACTTACGTCTAAATGGTGAGTTTGTTCCTGGTGCAGAATCGTGGATAAATTTATCCTTTATGCGGACAAGAGAAAGTTTTGATGGTGTGCAACACTTACGACGTGCAGTTGGTCGGCCAAATGACACGTTACAAGTGAACGATGTCCCTCGACCAACAGATAGACTATTTGCTTTGTCTATGTTATTTCAAGATTATTTACCACAGAATGAAAATTTTAAAATGAACTTAAATTTGACAGTAAGTTCAGGTGTGCCTTTCGGTTTGCCAAATGATAATGTAGTTTATAGAAATACCTATCGTTTTAATCCGTATTATCGTGCAGATATTGGATTTTCAGCTTTATTATGGGATAGAAATAAAGGCAGTTCGTGGCGATTAAGTTCTAGCTTACGACACATTCGTAAAGCTTGGGTGAGTGTTGAGGTGTTTAACTTATTAGATGTCCAAAATACCGCCGCAAATACTTGGGTGAAAACTATTTTCTCTCAACAATTTGCGATTCCAAACTATTTAACGTCAAGACGTATTAACGTCCGTTTTAGAGTAGATTTTTAATAATTTAGTTTTAGGAGTTTCAGCGGACTACAGCTACAAAAATTATTTGAACTATTTAAACTACTACAACTACGTTTTAATGAAAAACATATTATTAATTTTTGTTTTAGGCTTCACATTTTTTGTTTCTTGTAATACTGACCCGAATGTTGAATATTTATCTATTGATTATGGATATGATTATTATCCGGTAGAGGTCGGAAAATACATTATTTATGATGTAGATTCTATCACTTATGACCCAACTCAAAGTGCTACATCTATTGATACGACAACTTATCAAGTGAAAGAAGAAGTTGTAGATTCGACAATTGATAATGCAGGTCGAGTGATGTATATTATTCATTATTCGACCCGAAACTCGATTGGTGAAGACTGGACATTAGAAAACGTTTATACCACTGTAGTGGATGATTTTCGGGTAGAACGAACAGAGGATAATTTACGATTCGTAAAAATGCTATTTCCTTCGAGAGTTGATTTAACCTGGGACGGCAATCAGCTATTCGCTGACGAAAATTTTATTATCACCGTACGTGGCGAAACTTTAGAAATATTTAAAAATTGGTCGTCAGTTACAAAAGAGAAAGGCACTTCTGAAGTAATTGGTGGACTGAATTTTGATGATATCCTAACGATACAACACGCAGATAACGAAAATTTTATTGAAAAGCGACTTGTTGAAGAAAAATATGCGAGGGGAGTTGGTTTGGTCAGCAAAGTAATGATGATTTTAGATACACAATGTGGTGGGAATTTGTCGGATTGTATAGATTTGTCTTGGGAAGAAAAAGCAGAAAAAGGATTTATATTAAAAATGACGGTAAATACTTATAATTAAATCGTATATAGTTACTGTGTAAGGTTTATACATGTTTTTAATATCAAGTCGTGTTTTTGTTTTTGGATTCAAAAAAGTGACAAAAAACCAAAGATGATATAGAACGAAATTAAAAAAATATGAGATATTGGATATTAGCTTTCCTGACAATAATGAGCTTTGAGTTATCTGCTCAAAAATTGAATAAATATTGGGTACAATTTAAAGACAAAAAAGGAACACCTTATAGTATATTTGAGCCACGAGATTTTTTATCGCCTCGTGCGATTGAGCGTCGTCAGCGTTTGGGTATTCCTGTTGACGAAATGGATCTACCTGTCTCTCCTGTGTATATCGATGAATTGAAAAAGCGTGGTGCAAAAATTTACACAGTTTCTAAATGGTTTAATGCGACAACAATATACTTGGAGAATGAAGCGGCTGTCGATGAAATTAGAAATTTGCCTTTCGTCAATAGCGTAGAAGCGACTGGGCGTTATCGCAAACCTCGACCGATTCGACAACGTAAAAGTCGAGATCATCGCAAAACATATCCACAAATTGACAATTATTACGGATATGGTTGGAATCAGATTTCTATGCTAAACGGTCATGCTTTGCATCAGATTGGTTACCGAGGGGAGGGGATGCTGGTAGCGGTTTTAGATGGTGGATTTGTAAATTTTGATATTTCTCCATTTTTTGATTCTGTACGAGTAGGAAATAACGTTTTGCAAAGTCGAGATTTTGTAGATAACGATGTTTGGGCTTATGAAGCATCTGATCATGGTTTTAGTGTCGTCTCAACGATTGTTGGAAATCTACCCGGGTTATTAGTCGGTACTTCACCTGATGCGATGGTTGTTTGTATTCGTACCGAAGAGGTCGGAAGTGAGTTGAGAATCGAAGAAGATAATTGGATTGCAGGAGCAGAATATGCGGATAGTTTGGGTGTTGATGTGATTAATTCGTCATTGGGTTACACCGGTTTTGATAAGCGAGATATGACTTATTCTACGCAGGATATGGACGGCAACACGGCGAGAATCAGCATTGGGGCAGATATTGCAGCTAAAAAAGGAATTTTGGTCGTCAATAGTGCAGGAAATGAGGGCAATAATTCTCAATGGAGAATTATTGGAGCGCCAGCGGACGCTGATAGTGTTATGGCTGTTGGAGCGGTGAAAAGAGATGGAGAAAGAGCTTATTTTAGTTCATTTGGACCAACAAAAGATGGCCGCACAAAACCGAGTGTTTCGGCAAGAGGACTTGATGCTGTAGTTGGTACACCGACTTATCGTGTAGATTCTGTAAATGGGACATCGTTTGCCTCGCCGATTATGGCTGGTATGGTGACTTCACTCTGGCAGGCATTTCCAAACAAAAATAATATGGAAATCATACGAGCAGTTGAGCAAAGTGGCAACCTGGCCGCAAATCCTAATAATTCATTAGGTCATGGCATTCCGGATATTATGAATGCTTATCAAATCTTGTCTGGTACGTCAAATATCACCTTGAATTCAATGGCTGATAATTCAACGGTAGTGTTAAGTCCGTTCACAGATTTTTTTGATATTATCGTCAACGGACAAGTAAATACAATGGCTGAATTCACTTTGTCGAATAACTTAGGGCAAATCATTAAATCATTTGAAGCTCGAATGAATAAGAACAAACTGAACCGCTATCGTATTGATCAACTTTATGATTATCCTCCAGGAAGTTATACCGTGACGATCAAAGCTGGTCTGACATTCTACCGTGTGAAATTATTAAAAATGTAAGTTATTATCAAATATAAATATTTGTAAAAGCCCTTTTAACGAAAGTCAAAAGGGCTTTTTTGATAGATTTATACTTATATTTGTTTATGTTTTTGTAAGAAAAAGCCTATCAAATGCACAAAAATTATCGTTTAATAATAGAAACCATTACCATTTTTTTTATCAATGGTTTTGCTGCAAATTTTATTTTTAATACGGTAGAATCAATGACCTACCGTTGGTTGATTTACGCACCGTTGTTGCTGTTTCAAGGCTTGTGGTTATACAGGATTTACATCATTGGACATGAAACAGCACACAAAAAACTCTTTCCCGACAGCCTTCAAAAGAATGATTTTATGGGTTCTTTGGTGCTGTTGCCGCTACTTGTTCCCATCAATATTTATCGAAAGATACATTATTTTCATCATGGTTTTAATCGTAAAGACGAACACACGTCTAACTTAGATACCTTCGTTGTCAAAGGAAAATTCAAAACTGTAAAAACGGTTTTTTACTACGTGATTTGGTATTTAGGCGTGTTTTGTGGTGGATTATTTTTGCATTCGTTGATTTCTGTATTCTTATTTTTATTTATTCCACCGAGTTTAGCTGTCAAGATTTCGCCAGCTTTTAAAGGATGGAAATGGAAAGATCAGTTCAAAGCCATTGCCTTATTTGGTATTGGCGTTGCGATTCATTACGGTACATTTTATGTTTTTGGAAAGCAAGTTTATCTCGTATTTTTAGGTTATCCAATGTTGTCCTTTGCTTGGGTGATGTCGTTTTTAGTGTATATTTTTCATTACGATACTACGATAGGCGAACAAGTCCGCTACAATGTTCGGTCGATACGACGAGTTCCCGTATTTTCATGGATATTAATGAATTTTAACGAACACGCAACACACCATCAATATCCACATATTCCGTGGTATGAATTGCCCGAAAAACGAAGAGAACTGCCACAAGCATTTGCCGAAAAAAATGAAACAACTTCGAGCTTTTTAAAATTAGTTTTGAATCAATTGAAAGGCCCGAATATTGTTTATGAAGATTGATTTTAGCGAATACCTGTCCCGGAATATCGGAAATAATTAGTCAAAATTGTAGGATGAAAATAAGAAAAGCGACTCCAAATGACGTTAAGGAGTTTATCAATGTCAAAAATCAATTGCCATTCAAATATACAGATGGAAGGACAACTTCTGGTGGTTTTCTTTTAGGAACAGACGAAGTGACGTATCTAAAATATATTACGAATGATTATTGCTTAGTCGCTGAAAATCAAGATGGAATCGTTGGTTTTGGCATTATGCTGAAAGATGAATCGGTGAAAAAATCAGATGTTTGGACAAGGCGACATCAAGCGACGTGGCAAATTGATATTACCAAATATGAAACGAAACAAATTTGCTATTTTGAACAATTGGCTTTTCTAAAAGGTCATAGTCGGACGGTGATGAGTTTAGCCTATAATTTGGCTTGTTGGGCATTTGAAGAAGGTCATTCGCACCTTTTTACGACTACGGTCAAATATCCGATTACGAACTTAGCCGCAGTTCCGTACATTCTGAAAGCATCAGGTAAAAAGGTGGGCAATATTGATGAAGTTTATCCGATTATTGGACAAATTAATTCGGACATTTATAAAATTGATACAGTGGAATTTTATGCTGCTGCAAAAACTTCAAAATTACGGCCGTTTTTGGATAAACATTATATTCGATTTAGTTCGTAGCGGCTGTTTCAGCTACCGTTTTTTCAACTCTAAACGGCAGCTAAAGCAGCCGCTACTGGAGATTTAATCAATGAAAGAAAAAATATCACCATTCCTAAAAAGTATTAGCGAAAGCAAAGCGATTCAAGCTCAATATGTCAAATCTCCTTGCGAAACGGCCGAAAACTACAACGACCCGTTGATGGAAGAAAAACACGAAGTAGTTAAAGGTTTGGTGCATAAATACGATAATCGAGCATTGATAAAAGTGAGCTATTTGTGTGCCGCACATTGTCGATTTTGTACCCGAATTCGTCAAATTGGTAACAAAAACGGGAATTTGACGACAGTCGATATGGATAATATGGCTAATTATTTAATCGAAAATCCACAAATTGACGATGTGATTTTATCGGGCGGAGACCCGTTATATACGCCACATTTGACGACGGAATTATTATCAAAATTAAAAACAATCGACTCCGTTAAAGTCATCAGAATTGGTACACGTTTGCCGTTTCATTCTCCAAAATCATTTCAATCAAAATCTATTTTGAAATTGTTGGATTTAATTGATGAAATAGGGCAGGAGCGACCATTTTACATTTTGGTACACATCGAACACCCTGACGAATTGACTACCGAAACGAAAGCGGTAATTCGTCAATTACGACAACTCAAAGTGACGTTGTTGTCACAAACGGTTTTTCTAAAAGGAGTGAATGATGATTTTGAAATTTTACATCAACTGTTTCGACAAATTTATCATTTAGGCATCATTCCCTATTATTTATATCATTGTGATAATGTCAAAGGTTTGGAGCGATTTATTGGCGATAAAGCCAAAGAAAAGGAAATTGCTACGCAACTTAGAGCGAATTTAAGCGGTATCGCTTGTCCGTTGTTGGTAGAAGATATTGAAAATGGTTATGGAAAAATTCCTTTTTGAAAACGTTGGTTTTTATATTAAAAATACCGCTTCACAATCCTCAATTTATGCGTATATTTTGAAATGTCGTGGTTATAAATTCCTTTTTTATCAAAACCATCAATACGAACTTGACCCGAAGCATGAATGATTTTATTTTCGGGCAATAACAAGCCAACATGAACGATTTTGCCCTTTGTGTTTTCAAAAAAAGCTAAATCGCCAGGTCGTGCCTCTTCATAAAAATCAACGACTTCACCTTGATGTACTTGTTGTGAGGCATCTCGTTTTAGCCTTACGCCGGCCATTTTAAAAACCGTTTGTGTAAAGCCAGAACAGTCAATTCCGAAAGGTGACCGTCCGCCCCAAAGATAAGGTGCGTACAAATATCGGCGAGCAATTTTAAAAACTAAATCTAAAGTAATATTGACTTCAGATGGATTGATGATTTGACCATTATAAACATAACGAGTGCCATTCATTTTGAAATTCACACCATCATAATCGGGTAAATTACTGCCCATTAAGATAGGAATAAAATTCGTTGGTGTTACGGCATGATCTACTAACTCCAAGGCATAGGAACAACTTTCTTGTAGTTGATTAAAAACTTTTTCTTCAATGATTTTCGTTTGTTTTTCATCTATCCAGCCGATATAACCATCGTAGGCACATTCGATTTTTGTCCATTTTCTTCTTTTTTCAATGATTCTATAGGTTTCTCCAAATAGCAACTGACTGACGATTTCGGCAACGTCAGCAGGTTTACTGCGAATAGGAACAACACTTAATTGACAAACTCCAAACATGATTCTTAATTTTACCTCATTTTTGTCCCTTCTCTTGAAAAAAAGGGACAAAAATGAGGTGAAACCCAAAAGTAAAGAAAACTTAAATTATTGTGGAAGCTATTGCCAGAAATTTCGTCATCAATACTAAAAGTTTGAATCACAATAGCAGCGGTAAGTGTATTTGAGGTAAATCAATCCGGAGATTTGAAGACACAAAAGTTATCTTAGGGTGCTTTGTCGATAGCTTTCGTGTCTTTTGTATCTTTTAAGGATTGATTTTGAAGGAAAGTTGTTTCTCATTAATCAGGTACAATGGTTTGTTCCGTATTTTCTAATTTTCCATCTTCAAAATAAAAAATGGTTTCGCTGTAGATTTGTCCGTTTTTGAAAACTGAATCAAATACGACTTTAGATTCTTTTCCGTTGATTACTCGGATTTGCATAAATCGACTCCGACCATCTAACAAGCCGTTTTTATAAGTTTGATATCCCATTAAATCACCGTGGTCATTGTAGATTTTTTCTTTGCCGTGAAGTTGCCCATTTTTGAACTTTGTAACCCGTTCTTCAATTGGATTTTTGTATAAATATTCGACTACTTTTTCAGTACCATCATTTCTACTAATATAAACCAGTTCGTACATATATAAGCTCTTAGGATTTGTTGTTTTTTTGTGTGAAATAAGCTCATACGCACCAGCACGACCAATTTTGATAGCTTGAAAAAGGTTGTAAAATCGAGCATCTGTTACAAAATACTTTCGCCATTTACCGTGTTGCTTTCCCTTTTTATACTTTCCTTTTTCTTTTAGTTCGCCTGTGATTTCGTAATATTTCCATTCGCCCTCGGGTTCACCATTAACGATTTCGCCTTCTGCCCATTTTTCACCTGTAAATGGATGATATTCTGTGATTTTTTGGTTTGGATTTTTAGCAATTTCTTTCAACACGCTGTGTTTTTCCATTCGAGGATCTAAAACATGTAAAACAGAACCTGTCGCCAAAATCTCGTCTGATTTCATATAATTCGCATAAATCAAGTAGGTTTCACCCTCTGAAAACTTAATTTTTGCTAAAGCAATTTTCCCAATATCAATCGTATCAGGCATATCACCTCGATAAGATTCATGGACAATTAAACGTACTTTGTACGTCGGAATATTTGTATCTTTTTCACGATAAGCAAAGTCCATTGTTTGGGTATCGCCGACTTTTATTACTGTTCCTACAAATACTTTATCCATCTGATTGTAATGCCACAAAACTGGATGTGTTGACCCAAAGTTACAAGCTAAAAGGTTGGAAGTCAGTAAGATACTAAAAAATAGAAATATTGATTTTATCATTTTTGTAGTTTAAGTAGTTTTTTTATGGTTGTAGTTATTGACTAATCACTAAAGCACTGTTTTAATTTTTTATCAAAAGCCATTTTGTTTAAGCCGTTACCAATGACGACCAAAGTTGTTTGTCGAGTTTCGTTAGGTTGCCATTTGCTACCTTTTGTAAAAACGACTTGTTGTTGTACCGACTGAAAAATCACTTTATTCGGCTGCCCTTCCATATTTAAAATACCCTTCATTCTGTAGATTCGCATACTTTGAAAGTGCATCAAAACCTGGACAAAATGACGAAATTTCAAGAAGTCAAATGGCGTTGTATATTGATACGTTTGTGCCGTGATGTTGCCGTGTCGTGATGCTAACGCAAATTTAGTCGATTGCGTTTTGACTTCCACCTGTTTCGCCTCAAAAGCCTTGATATTTAGAATTTTATTAACATCAATTTGCGGCTTCTTCATATTTAGCATTGCGTCAAGCGTCATCGCAAACGGATGAATTGCTTTTAGATTTTGTTTGGTTTTTAACAGTTTTTGAGAATCGACTAAATCCGTTTTATTAAAAATCAAGGCATCTGCGAAGCTAATTTGACGAGCCGCTTCGGTTTCTTTTGAAGTCAATAATTCGTCAATATGAAAACTGTCAACGACACAAACAATTCCATCTAATTGAAAATGTTCTTGTACGTTTAAGTCCGATACAAAAACTGCAGCAACGCCCGACGGGTCAGCAATTCCGGTTGTTTCGATAATCAAATGATCAAACTCATCTCGACGACGCACTAATTCGTTTAGTAATTTTGCTAATTCAATATTTAGCGTACAGCACAAACAGCCATCTGTAATTTGAAAAATATCCTCTTTTGCACCGACTATAAATTCACTATCCAGATTGACTGCACCGACTTCATTTTCAATCACTGCAAATCGTTTGTCAGATGCAGATTGAATAATATGATTGAGCAATGACGTCTTACCAGAACCAAGAAATCCGGTTAGAATCGTTACAGGTATTTTTGTATCATTCATAAAATTAGGGTAGATTTTGTATTATTATTGTCCATAAAACAGCCAGCTAATTGCTTTCGGAAATTCTCGTCCCCAAATACTTTCAGTGTGTGTGCCGTTCGGATCAATGACCAATTTAAAGTTAACGCTTTGATGTTGCTGTTGTTTATTTTGTAAAATATTTCGGATTTCAAATAGGTTTTCGACCATATTTGAGCCTTCTTTTGCACCACCAAATAGAAAAAATCGTGTATTACTTTTTGGTTCAAACTCACGAGTTTCTTTATAAACATCGGGATAAATCCAAAATGAAGGTGAAAAAACCATGACTTTACTAAAAGTATCAGAATGATATAAAGCGGCGTAATGAGAAATTAATCCACCCATCGAACTACCGCCAAAGGCTGTGTTTGCGGCATCGCTGAGCGTTCGATAGTGTTGGTCGATATGTGGTTTTAAGGTATGCACCATAAAATCCAAGTATTTCGTTCCTTCTCCATGACCGATTCCGATAGGTAATTCATTTGCAGGTGTATATTCATTGATACGCTTATCATTTCCGTGATCAACGCCGACAACAATAAAATCACCCATTCCACGCTCTGCCAAAATTGCTATTTTTTCATCAATTCCCCAAGTGCCAAAAGGTGCATTTTTATCATATAAATTTTGACCATCTTTCATATAAAGCACTGGGTAATGTTGATTGGTGTGATCATAATTATGTGGCAACAAAATCATAATTTTACGATGTGTGTCCAATTGTGGCATATAAAAATTATCGTCAACCATTCGGATTTTTGGTAAAAAATCGGAGTTGAAGGCTTGACCATTTCTTCGCCATCGAGGGACTTCATCATAGATTGTTCCGACAGGGTGATTGACTCTGCGGTTATGAGTACGATTGCCAAAATCATCTACTTCTACCTCTGACCAATCGCCACGCACATATTTATATTCGAATATCCAAGGTTTCTCAAGGTCATTCGGAAAATCCAAACGATATAAACCAGGAGAAGATTCGTAAAAGCGAAAACGCTCATCGGCTACTTTCCAATCGTTAAAAGTACCAGCTATATATATCGGTCGGTCGTCGCCCGACTTTGTTGTTAGTTCGAATGTCAAACTCATTTAGTGTGTATTTTTAGACTTACTATTTTTGTAATACTAAGTCCGCAAATATAGAGAATCCTACGGCATTGAATTGTGATTGATGGAATTGTGTAGAAAAAATAATGTGAATCTTAAAAATGAGTAGAATAATGGCTGCTTTCCCGTAGGTTTTTAAGTACGGCAAGGCAGCCACCGCTGTAAGTAGCTAAGTAATATCTAAAAAATAACCTGTAACAGTTTAAGTATTATTTTTATTTTACGCTGCGTTAAAAAGCGTCGCTGATTGCATCGCCTATGTTTTTCGCCTTGATTTAAACCAAAATAATTACTTTCCTTTATCACAATTTATGTTTTGCACGTTTCTGAGTTATCGAACTAATTCTTTTTCGATTTCCTCTAACGTTTTTCCTTTTGTTTCGGGTAGTATTTTGTAAATAAATATGAAGCCGATCAAAGCAAACAAACCATAAATCACGAAAGTCAAGGCAGAACCTAAATTGGCTAATTCCCAAGGGAAAAATTGCTGCACCAACCAGCTTATACCCGAGTTGATAAAACCGACAAAAGAAATCGCCAAACCTCGAATGTGTGTCGGGAATAATTCGGAAAATAACACCCACATCACCGGCCCGAGAGAAATCGCAAAAGAAGCAACAAAACCTAAAATTCCAATTAGAATTAGAAATGGATTCATCGTGATTGCTGCCTGAATCAAGTCACTTTCCATTTTGCCATATTGAACATTCGACATACGAGATTTTAACTCATTTTTAAAATCAACATCATTGTCATAAGTCACACCAATCATTCCAGCAATCATTGCTTTATCAAAATTAACGTGTGCCGTTTTATCTTTCTCTTCGCTATCTTTTTTATCAAAATCCGTTTCTAAAGTTGCGACTTTTTCTGTTGTCAAAGTATAGCTTGCCTGATAAAAACCATAAGCCGTCAAACTCATACTGACCACGATTCCTGCTGTACCGATTAGTAACAGCGGTTTTCGACCTAATTTATCGATTAAATACATGGCTAATAAAGTAAAGACGACATTAATGAAGCCAACTAAAACTGCTTGTGCAAATGATGCATCTTGACCAATTCCAGATTGTTCAAAAATAGAAGTAGCATAAAAGAAAACGGCATTAATACCGGTAATTTGTTGTAAAATACCGACGACAATTCCAATCGTAATCACCAGTTTCATGGCAGGTTTAAAAAGTTCGCTCAAGGGTGCTTTTTCGCTCTGATTGTCTTCTTGAATATTTTTCAAGATTTCAGAAGTTACTGCTTCGACTTTTTCTTTACCATTGATTTTAGTCAATGTCTTAATAGCTTCTTCGGTTCTATTTTTGGCTAAAAGCCAACGAGGACTTTCGGGAACAAAAAACATGGATAAAAAGAAAATTAGTGCTGGTAAGGCTTCTAAACCCAGCATCCAACGCCAAGTTTCGGAGTTGATACCTAAATTTGTCACCCAATCTGCTGTCGAATCACCTAATTGTAATAAATAATAATTGGTAAAATAAGCGGCAGAGAGTCCTAGAACGATGTTCAGTTGATTGATCGATACCATTTTGCCACGACTTTCGGCAGGTGATACTTCGGCAATGTATAAGGGTGCGGTGATCAAGGCAGCACCGACTGCAAATCCACCTAACATCCGAGCAACGACTAAAAACTCATATGTCGGTGCTAATGCAGAACCTATCGCAGAAACCGCATATAAAATACCAACGGAAATTAAAATCGTCTTTCGACCAAACTTATCACTTAAAGGCCCAGCAACTGCCATTGCAATGGTTGAAGTTAAGGTCAAAGAGGACACGACCCAACCGACTTGAATATCTGTCAGGTCAAATTTTGGTCGAATAAAACTAATAACGCCTGAAATTACAGCGGCATCAAAGCCAAATAAAAAGCCACCTAAGGCCACAACGGCAGCAATTGAAATTACGTATTTATTGTTCATTTTTAATGTTTTAACATTCAAACAGAATTAAATATATTATGGTGAATAATATTTTTCATAGCGTTCTTTCTGTCCGCTAATTTATTGATATTTGACGTTTTATAAAGCGATTTGAGTCAAATATATAGAACATAATTCACTATTTTTAAAAGCTTTTCTTTACTCACTATCGAAAGACGCACAGCAGGTAGTTTGCATTGACACATCGGGCGATTTTTCTACAATTTTATTGATTGTAGTCGAGTCAATAGATATTGATGTTTGTTAGTTTTTAAAGAAAGGATGGGATAGGAGGCGTAAAATAGAAACAGGTGATAGCTTATGGAAATTATCTATCACCTGTTCTGGTATCATATTCTTATTTAGAATAAGAT
>Ga0075467_10001730_pt1 | contig 17875 bp, 12 predicted proteins | sample DEB08_DNA_9_FD_75067 | JGI IMG/M metagenome (GOLD analysis project Ga0075467, IMG submission 75067) | Aqueous microbial communities from the Delaware River and Bay under freshwater to marine salinity gradient to study organic matter... | ecosystem: Environmental > Aquatic > Marine > Coastal ... | reverse complement strand
GTATTTGTGATATGTTATATCCATGGTGTCGTTCTGTTTTTGTAATGAAATTTTTTACAAAAAATAGCAGCAAAATTTTCGATAACTTATAAAAATATACGTTAGCAAATTTTGCTGCGTCAGCCTTTTAAAAACGGTTTTCTTACAACTAATAACACCTTAAGATTGTGTAAGAAAACCGTTGAAATTTATCCTTTTTACGCCCAATGACTTGTCTTAAGAAGGTGCTGAGCTTTTATTTTATTTTTAGAATAACCGCTTGATAGGGTAGAAGGTCAACTTCGCCAGAATTGACGGTCAATGCTTCATAATTATTAATAACGACTTTGCTGAAATCCTTAAATTGAGACAACTTAATGGAAGATTTTTCTTTTGAAAAGTTTAATAAAACAAGCATTTGTTCATTATCTAATGTTCTTGTAAAAGCATAAACAGTAGGGTGTTCTCGCTCCAATAATTCATATTTACCATATACCAAAACTGAATGATCCTTTCTGACTTTAGTCATTTTTCTAAAATGATTAAGGATACTGTTCGGATCTTCGTTTTGAGCCTCTACATTAATTATTTTATGGTTGTCGTTCACTTTTTTCCAAGGTGTTCCCGTTGTAAAACCTGCATATTCGGAGTCATTCCATTGCATTGGTGTGCGTCCATTTTCACGAGAGCTATAATTCAGAACCTCCATAAATTTTTTCATGTCCTTATTGGCACTCAACGCTGCTTTATATTCTCCTTTGGCTGCTACATCTACATATTCTTCGATGTTTGGCATATCAATATTAGTCATTCCGATTTCATCACCATAATAAGTGTAAGGCGTGCCACGCATACTTAAAAGAAAAGTATTTAGCATTTGAGTAGAAGGTGTCCTAAACTCTGGGCTTGGATTTCCAAAACGATTGACTAATCGAGCATTATCATGGTTGGATAAGAAAATCGCTATCCATCCTTTTTCTGCAAACGCACTATCCCAACGAGTAAAAACATCTTTGAAGGCGGACAATTCGTAGCCATCTGGCGTTCTCGACATATCTACATACTCAAAGTGATAAGCCGTTTGAAGTTCTTTGCGGTCAGCATCAACTAAATCATGCGCATCTTGAAATGTGCTTCCTGCCCCTTCCGCTACTGCGAAAACATCATACGGTTCCATAACTTCTTGGTACATTTCTTTCAAATAATCATGTAATTGCGGACGCATGCCATACCATTTGATAAAGTCTTTTTCGTGACCTTCCGGGAACTCTGGAAAAGTAGTATCCTTACTTGCAAACTGAAAAGCATCTAATCGGAAACCATCGACCCCCTTTTCTGCCCAAAACTTCATAATATCATATACTTCTTGTCGTAATTCAGGATTTTCCCAATTTAAGTCAGGCTGCTCCTCTGCAAAAGTGTGTAAATAATAAGCATCTACAGCTTCAACATAATCCCAACCGCCTTCTGGATCGAATAAGCTGTGTCGATACGGAGGTTCTCCTTTTTCAGCTGGCCACCAATGGTAATAATTATAGTATTTGTTATCTCTTGAACTACTCGCTTGCTTGAACCATTCGTGTTCATTGCTACTATGATTGACGACAACATCTAATACAAATTTGATGTCCCTTTCGTGAAAACCGTCTAACATCGTCTGAAAATCTTCCATCGTTCCGTATCGAGGATGAATAGCACGATAGTCAGCCACATCGTAACCATTATCGACTAATGGCGATTCAAAAAACGGATTCATCCAAACCATATTCACACCTAAACTTTCGACATAATCTAATTTTTCTATTACGCCTTTGAAATCTCCAAACCCGTCGCCATCGGTATCTTTGAAGCTTTGAGGATATATTTGGTAAAGTATACCTTCCTTCCACCAGGTTTTTTCAAAATTTTGTTTATTCTCATTCACCTCTTTTTGATTGTCGCAACCAAAAAATAATAAGATGACGATGATTGTCCAAAAGTGATTTTTCATTTTTTCATTTTTATTAATGTCTTAAAATATCTCCCAAAATGCCTATGATGCCTTTTAGATGCAGGCTTATTATTTGTCAAGTGATAAAGGTAGTTAAAGTGAAAAAAATTGCAAAAAAAGCAGTAATCTAAAAGCGAGTAGCTCACAAAAATATTCTGTGATACCAAAAGTTCTCAAAAGTGAGTCTTGGTTAGCATGCTGATGTTAGAGGAATACTGCTGATTTTCGCCCTAATTATTGCAAAGCAAATCACTACATTTTATAAAGTATAGGTGATATTATAGCAGTGAATATTATGTTAAAAAAACAATAAATGAGCGGACTTCGGTTATTCTGCTTATCTTATTCATTATTGTCGGGTTCCTTTTCAGAATACGACTGAAATATTCAATTAGATTATTAAAAAATAAATTATGAATAAGATTATTACGCTTATTTTGCTGTGTACTGTTTCTTTGGCTTATGGTCAGGCCTTACCATTTGATTTTGAATCTGGCATCGTGACTGCTGATTTTGTAGATTTTGATGGTGGTGTAGCGACTGTTTTGGCAAATCCACAATCAAGTGGAATCAACACCAGTGCGACCGTAGCACAAATCGTAAGAAATGGTGGGCAACCTTGGTCAGGTAGTAAGGTTATTTTGGCGAACAACTTGGACTTTTCGACAGATAATATCATGTCAATGAAAGTTTATACGACAGCTCCCGTGGGAACAACGGTCAAGTTAAAAGTAGAGTCGGCAGCAGGTGCAGATGAAAGAGATGTACTTACGACAGCGAGTGGAAGCTGGCATACATTGACCTGGGACTTTACAGGGGTCGCTCCGAATTTTAATGAAATTGTGTTTATGTTTGATTTTGGAAATGTTGGTGACGGTTCTGCCAACTCGACTTTCTTATTTGATGATGTTGAGCAGTCATTTGGCGGAAGCCAATTAGATGTACCTGTGACATTTGAAGATGCCGGCGTGAATTATACAATGACTGATTTTGGTGGTAACCTTTCGTCATTAGTTGCAGATCCGACGAATGCAAGCAATAACGTTATAAAAGTTATTAAAACAGATGCTGCGGCTACTTGGGCAGGTACAACAATTGGAACACCAGCAGGTTTTGCAACAAACTTACCATTGACGTTAACAGATTCAAAAATGAATGTTAGAGTTTGGTCTCCTGATGCTGGTATTCCGGTACGTTTGAAAGTAGAAAACTCTAATGATCCAACTCAAACTTGTGAAACTCAAACACTGACGACTGTTGCCGGAACTTGGGAAACCTTAGAGTTTGATTTTGCAACTGAAGCCAATGGAACAGCAGCCTTAAGTTTTGGTTTACAAAACGGCTGGACGTATAATATGGCATCTATCTTTTTTAATTTTGATACTGACGGACCTACCGCTGGTGAGAAAACCTACTATTTTGATGATGTGAAATTCGGTGCAGATTTAACAAATGCAACGAACTTATTAGCTATCGAAAGTTTAACCGTATTTCCAAATCCGACGAGTAATGAATGGATCATTACTTCTGAAAGTGCAGAAATTACAACAATTGAAGTTTTTGATTTACAAGGAAAACGTTTAGTTTTTGTAACGCCTAATAATCGTAATACGATTATTAATGCAACTGATTTTGCGGAAGGTGTTTATATAGCGAAAATCACGACGGATTCAGGGACTCGTAGCTTAAAATTGATAAAACAATAAAGGTTTGAACCTATTTTTAGTTTTTTTTCTATGTTTAAAATGGGCTTGATTGATATAAAAAAACTCCGACGCACAATTGTGTATCGGAGTTTTTAATATAAACGATTTTTACCTTAAGATCTTAAATAGAAGAAAGCACTTCCGCTAAGTGAGCCAAAACAGGCTCTGTTTTACGGTTGTGTTTAATCGCTTTTTGGAAAGGCGTATAAGCGATGTCTTTATGAATAACACCGACCATGATTTGAGTTTGACCATTCAATAAAGCCTTAACAGCTTCCATTCCTAAACGACTCGCCCGCACACGTTCCATACAAGTAGGGCTTCCGCCACGTTGAACGTGACCCAAAACCGTCACACGAGTATCGTACTTGTCGAAGCGTTCTTTGACCAAATTAGCAATCTCGAAAGCGCCACCAGTCTCATCGCCTTCAGCTACGATTACAATACTTGACGTTTTTTTCTTTCTGAAATTATTATGTAAATTATCTACTAATCTATTGATATCAGTCTTAGATTCTGGTACTAAAATCGCCTCTGCACCAGTCGCAATTCCGCTGTACATCGCAATGAAACCAGCATCACGCCCCATCACTTCGATAAAGAACAATCGATTGTGTGCATCTGCAGTATCTTTTACTTTATCAATCGCTTCCATAGCGGTATTAATCGCTGTATCGTAGCCAATTGTGTAATCAGTACCGTACAAATCATTGTCAATCGTTCCTGGCACGCCAACAAACGGGATATCCGGGTACTCATTACAAAATACGTCTGCACCCGTAAATGTTCCATCTCCACCGATAGCGACCACTCCGCTAATGCCTCTTTTTTGTAGATTTTCGTAGGCTTGTAATCTTCCTTCGGGTGTTCGGAAGGCTTCGCTTCGAGCCGATTGCAAAATCGTCCCACCTTTTTGAATAATATTACTTACCGAACGAGAATTCATAGGTATAAATTCTCCATCAACCATTCCTGCATAACCTCTACGTACACCTAACACTTCTAAGTTATAATGCAATGCTGTACGAACAACTGCTCGAATACACGCATTCATTCCTGGAGCATCTCCACCTGATGTAAAAACAGCAATTTTTTTCATAAGTCAATTTATAATTTAGTCTTTGTCCTCTTGTTCCTCTTCAATTTGAAATAATAATTTTGTAGGATATTAAGGATTTTTAATTTGCTTTTTAATCAAAAATTAAGTTTTCAAGCCGTTTACTATTTTCGGTCAGGTGTAATTTTTATAAAACCTACTATTTGCAACGGTTTTCAAAAATAAATTAAAGATTTATTTTTGAAATAATACTTTGAAAACATTAATAACACCCTGCAACCTCCCAAAAAGTAGAGGAGATTTTTGGAGAAAAGACCACATTAAACTGGCAGTTTGCCAATATTAAATACTTTTATTTGAGTGTAAAAAGGAAACCTATTCGCTATTAATGATAGTTTCCTCAACTTAATATTCCATTATAAATAACGTCGTCTAACCTTTTTAATAAAGGCCTTAACCGACTTAATTTTCTTTTTATTAGTCCAGTCGTATTCATTGATAAGATGATTAAGTATGTAGGATTTTGCCTGTTCGAAGTTGTTGAAATTATTCAACTCATGAACTGCTTCATCATACTTTGATTTATTACCTTTGAATAATTCACTTATCGTAATGAATCGCTCGTTGATACTCATTGACGTCGTTAAATCACGAATTGGACTCGCACTTAGTTTTTCGGACAAATCCGAAGCTATTTTAAACTCAAATAACGCTTCAATGATTTCTGCTTCCTCCTCATCAAATTGACTTGTAACGACTGGTTCTTGATAAGGTTTTTGATGTTGCTCTTGATATGTTGGCTGTTCCGTCACTGGTTTTTGAAGCGTCTTAACTGGTACTTTAGCCTCTTCTACTTTAGGTTTTTCAACCTTTGGTGGTTTTACCGGTGTCGGAATTTTAATAATTGGCTTTTCTTCTTGAACCTCTTTTTTCGGTACTTCTATTTCAGCCTCTTTAGGCTCTACCTTTGGTTCTACTTTTGGCTTTTCAACGACAGGAGGTGGTGTGACGATAGGTTTAGGAGCCGTTTTTACGGTCGTCGTAGAGTCGACTTTTGACGCCTCATTTTTTAGTATAATTTCGTACAAATCTTGGATACGTCTAAGTAATAAATCTCGTTCTATAGAAGACAGATTACCTGATGTTTCAAAAACTTGCATCAACCTTTCGATATTTCCTAGTGCCTGATTTGCTTTGTGCCAATTCATATATCCTTGCTTTAATAGTGTCAAAATTACACAATGAAAAATTGCTATGCAAGAAAACAATAAAATTTTGCAAATTCCAATTTTTCAAAACGCTGCTAAAATAGCGTAAGTTTTTGAATTAGTTATTAGATAGGTTGATCTAAACTTAGGGAATCTCTGTTTTATACGATAAAAGGCAAGAAGAAACTGACGGAATCACTTTTCTTACAATTCCAATAATGTTCTTTTCGCTTATTTCTTTATGTTTGCGTGAATTATTATTAATATCGAAAAACGACCATGTTTTTAGAACCACACTTTACGAATCATAGAAGTGGCTCAATCGAAGTCATTTGCGGATCGATGTTTTCAGGAAAAACCGAAGAATTAATTAGACGCATTAAACGAGCTTTGATTGCGAACCTGAAAGTTGAAATATTTAAACCAAAAATAGATAATCGATATGATGATGCTAAAGTCGTTTCGCATGATGCGAATGCGGTGCAGTCGATACCTGTAAGTGCATCAATCGACATACTAACTTATTGTGAATCCAAAGAAATCAATGTCATTGGTATTGACGAAGCTCAATTTTTTGACTTACAGCTCGTAGAAGTTTGTGAAAAATTAGCTCTGAAAGGTATTCGGGTGATTATCGCAGGCTTAGATATGGACTTTAAAGGGCGACCGTTTGGACCAATGCCTCGATTGTTATCGGTCGCTGAGTATGTCACGAAGGTTCATGCTATCTGCCAGCAATGTGGTAATCTGGCGACACATTCTTACCGTTTGGTTGATGATGACTCAGAGGTATTATTGGGTGAAAAACAAGAGTACGAGCCACGTTGTCGAACTTGTTATCATGAAGCTGATTAATTTTCTAATTGAATCAAAAAGAGGTTGTAAGTCTGTGCTTACAACCTCTTTTATTGAAAATCGAGTCATATTTTTTTAATATGCTTATTTGGCTAAAACCGATTCTATTTCCTCATAAACACCTTTCTCACTGGAGCGTTTTGCGGGTACACGAGCTAATTTTCCATCTTTATCAATTAAAAAGAAACTCGGTAAACCTCTGACAGAATAGTTCTCCGCAACCGGTGCATCATAAACACCTTGAGCATAAACGTGAACTCCTTGAGGGTTGTGTTTTCGTAAGAATGATCGCCAGTTATCCATATTTGTATCTAAGGAAATATACAAGAAAATAACGTCTTTGTCCTTGAATTGAGTTTTTAAAGTCTTACTATTCAATAACTCATAAGTACAAGGTGTACACCAAGTTGCCCAAAAATCAAGGTAAACGACTTTTCCTCTAAAATCACTCAGAGAAATTTTTTCATTATTTACATCTACTAAATTGAAATTCGGTGCAGGTTCGCCAGTTGATAAACCATTCGCTTTGGTATATTCTGCTTTGACTAATGATTTATAATTCTCATAAGGACAATTTTCCATGAGCATTGCGACATCATTTCCTACTGAATAGGTGTCTTGATTTTTACATTTGATATAAATCTCGTTAGCCAAGACATAATACATTGCTTTTCCTTTCAAGAATCGTTTCGCACCACGATACTCCTCTCTGATCGGTGCGCCATATTTATTATGCCGAACTTCCTTTGTGTTTTTGTAATCTAAATACTGTTCTAAAAAGTAGATGTATTTTAGGTTTGTTACGGCTAAATCATTATTAATTACAATATCATTTAAAAAGTCAAAGTAAGCATCTGGCAAATCCATCGGTGCGGCAATATCGTTATAGAAGGCGTGTTCCCAACGGTATTGCATTAAGTGATGTGCCCACCAATAATGAATATCGGCTTCCGCATAGGCTTGAAAACTTTCAGAAAACGTTAATTCATCTTGGAATTTTTGTAAAAAAGATACTCTTCTTTGACGCATTTTATCCATATATGCCTTAAAAGCGTCTGGTTCTAAATTACTCATTTGATACGTAATGTGTTCATCACTCAAACGTTTAAACTTTCTTGTTGATTTGTTTAAGTAATAATTATTCACACCACCTTTTCCACTAAATAAAGCGGTAGCTTCCAAATCCCAACCGTGAAACTCAATCGTTAAATCATCTCCATCTTCCAAATAAATTTCAATAGAACTATTTCCGTGTGTAAGTGTAGCGATAGTAGGCTCGAACAACTGCAAATCAATGGTAAAGGTGTTATCTTCTTTTAAATTTACCTGATATTGCATTGGTTCAAAAGTAATTAGGTCAGCATACATAGACAACCTGACAGTATTTTCTCGTGGACTTGTAATTTTTCCTGTTACTGTAGCGATTTGTTTTGCGTTTACAACTGTACAGATGCTAAAGAAGAAAAGCATCAACAAGTAAGCATAATTTTTCATAGTTTGACTGCGATTTTGACGAAGTATTCGGTTTCTACATTTTCATTTGCCTTCTTATTTTCACTTTTTGGTTAGTTATAAACCTTAATTTAGGAGTTATAGCCTAAAAATAGCGTAAAAATTTAATTTATCATACAGACTTGGTGTAAAAATTACATTGAATCAATTTTTTACCGAAAATTAAAAACAGATAGTTGAAATCGTGAATTTAAATTTGGTATTATTGTATATATTAAAAATATTATTTGTTAATGTGTTTTAATATACTTGCTTGATTATCAATGAACTATAAACTGTAGCTATTAATATTCAAAAACTCCGTACGGAGAGTCTATCGTTAACTTTTTACCATTGTCAGAAGATTCTACTTTTCCGATAACCTGAGCATCAATATTAAATGCTTTCGCAATATCAATGACTTTTTGAGCATTTTCAGGTTTCAAGTACACCTCCAGGCGATGTCCCATGTTGAAGACTTGATACATCTCTCGCCATTCTGTTCCCGATTCTTTTTGAATCAATTCAAATAACGGAGGTGTCGGCAATAAATTATCCTTGATGATATGCACGTTATCGTCTACAAACTTCATGACTTTAGTTTGAGCACCACCTGTACAGTGAATCAAGCCGTTTATCTGATTCTTTAATTCAGAAAGCATCACCTTCAATACTGGCAAATAAGTTCTTGTCGGTGAAAGAATTAAGCGACCAACATCTGTTGTTATATCGTCAAAGGCGATAGCATCAGTCACTTTTTTTGACCCCACGTAGATAACAGATTCAGGTGTATTTTTATCATAAGAATCAGGATATTGTGAAGCATAATCATGACTTAAAACATCATGTCGAGCAGAGGTTAGTCCGTTGCTTCCCATTCCGCCATTATACGCTTTTTCGTAGGTTGATTGACCATAAGATGCCAATCCTACAATAACGTCACCTGCTTGTATGTCGTTGATAACTAAATCAGAACGCTTTATCCGTCCGAAGGCGGTATAGCCTACATCAATCGTCCGAACGATATCCCCAACGTCGGCTGTTTCTCCACCTGCCAAATGAATTTGCACGCCATATTTAGCCAACTCTGTGACAATTTCATTAGTAGCATGAATGATTGTTTTTATGACATCACCAGTGATTAAGTTCTTATTTCGCCCGATAGTAGAGGATAGCATGATATTATCCACACAACCAACACAAGCCATGTCGTCCAAATTCATCATAATTGCATCTTGTGCAATGCCTTTCCATACGTCCAAATTACCTGTTTCTTTCCAATAAAGGTAAGCTAAGCTGGTTTTCGTGCCGGCTGTATCAGCGTGCATAATGTTACAATAATCCGCATCTCCAGCAGCAAAATCTGGTAAGATTTTACAAAATGCTTTCTCATACAAACCTTTGTCCAAGCCTTTTATTGCCGCATGAACTTCATCTTTTGAGGCAGAAACTCCTCTTAAATCGTATTTTAATTTGTTTGACATGTAGTGATTTCTTTTATCTTAAAGGTTGTTCGTTCTAAAAAACACCCAAAGATAAGTTGAAAGCTGTTGAATATAGGTGAGGATAGACACCTTTTTGATATATTTCTTTAAAAAGATACGTAATACGTTGTAATTGTTAACTTTTTCTCAGCAATCTTCATACAGCGTTAGCATGATTCGTTTACTTAAAATATGGAAAATTAATATTAGTTTACTGTAAGTGAGTATTTAACCTATTTTAATTATTTATATTTGTTTTTTTATGAGCTAAATAAGCTGCTGTAAGTGTCTTGAATACAGTGAAAATCAGCTTGTCTATTCCACAAAAAAAAGGCTTCGAGAGTTTCCCGAAGCCTTTTTTTGTGCGATCATCAAAAGGAGTGATTAATGTATTGCAAATCAATATTTATTGAAATTTTACCTCAATTTCATAATCTTTTTTATCTGACAACAATACTTTTTGAGCATTTTTAATCGTGTATCCGACGTTCGGCTCATAAGTGAGGGCTTTATCCGAAGTATAGATTTGCGTATCTGCTTTTCGGTTAATTAATATTTTTAGAAAATCCCCGTTTTTGTCTTTAAAGATTTTGATTCGCTGCACATTCAACTCTTTGTCTGTCGTTTTATATGTTGTCGAAAATTCCGTCTCGAACGTATTGTACTTATCAAAAAGTGATGGTTTATTGATGTCACTATTTAGAAATATTGACAGCTCTTTATTCAGATCAAATTCTGTCAGAATCTGCGTTTCTGATTCGCCGTTGATACGCACGGTTTTTTCAATTTTCGTCAATTTGCTTTCCGCAATTTCGGATTCAAAAAAGCCTTTTACATCAAAAAACGGTTTTTCTGTATTTTTTTCAACCGTCACACTTTCTTGATTCGCACAACTCCCGAATATTAACGCCATTAATCCAATTATATAGAAGGTGTATTTTTTCATTTATAGATTTCTTATTTTTTTGAAATTTGCACTCGGCTCTAATAACAAAAGGATTCCTAAAGTAGTTGACGGATTGTTACCAATAATCTATTTTTAGTAAATTTATTTTAATAAGATAAATAACGTAATCGTCTGATTCTGAATATTATACCTCAATGTATCTGAGTTGTTAAAATATTAGCACAAAAAAACAACCTTGACAAATTTCAAAATATTCATTTTCGACAGCATTTTTCGAAGTACCTTTTTTATTAAAAAAAATCAAAAAACAGATTATTTTAATTCGTTTTTAAAATTTGCTCTGAATGAAAACTACCATCTTCCAATCTTACAATTAGCAAGTAATAACCGTTTGGAAAACCACTAATATCAATGGTTTCTTGCAGTTGAGCCACTTTATTAATAGATTGATTGTAAATTGGTTGCCCCAAAAGGTTGTAGATTTCAATCTGAACATCTTGCATTTGTCGAACTTGAGCATTGACGTTGATATTGCCTGTGCTTGGATTCGGAAAAATACTGATGTTTTCAATCTGTTGAGGTGTTCCCGTATTTGTTATTAATGAAAAATCCATCCAGTTCATATTAAACGGTGCTTGAGTGATTTGTACTCTCAAGACATATTCACCTGCAGGGAGGAAAACATTTTCCGACTCTGTTGCCCAAGTTTGCCAGCCGCCAGTTGCTGCAAAGCTGGTAATGTGTAAAACGGTAGCATTTCCTGATGCATCAATCATTTGTAACGCCACACCACCGACCTGTTCGGAGGCAATTCTATAATCTACTTTATACACACCAGAATTTGTTACTTCTACTTGATAATCTAAATAGTCACCAATATCTAAATAGCCAATATTTTGGCCACCACCTGCATCTGAAGTATTTTCTAACTGGATACCATCCTGTATAAAGAACGCTTCTGCTTCTATTTTACCAGGAATTGTATGGATAGCAGGTAGTGTATTTTGAATATCTTCTAAGGTGAAGTTAGACAATTGTGTTCCATCTGTAGCTAATACTTGATTTCCGTTGTAGGAAATTTCCAATTCTTGACCATAAAGCATCGTAAAATTCACGGTGAAGTAAACCACACGAGTATTATTTGCATCTACCACCACATCTGTAATCGGAATACTATTTCCATCAGCGAAAATAGTAAAATCAGCAGGAACAGCTGGAAGTGAGGTCGCATCTATTTTTTTATTTAATGTCAGTTTTACCGTATTCTCGTCCAATGTTATCGCTGAAAGAAACTCAGCAGGAACAGCAGCCGAAGCACTCATTTGTACAAACTCATAACTACCGATATTAAAGCCAGCTTTTTCTGTGTACATTCGTAGTTTTGAATCAGTCGTATTCAAGATAACATTCGGGATAGTAATCGTCTGCCATGTATTCCAGCCGCCAGTGTTTTGTACCGTAATAGAAGGGGTAATATCCGCACCATCTACGATAAACCGGAGGTTGCCCGGTCCACCGCCTGAAGCGACTCTTACCTTAATATCATAAACAGCATCTGCGGCGACATTGATCGTATAATCCATCCATTCGCCTTCATTGATAAAACCGACGATGTAACCATTTGAATTAATGGTATCATCCGTTGGTTCTACATCAACACCATCATTTCTGTATGCCCAACCATTATTCCAAGGTGTATAATTTCCTGTCGAAACGGAATAATTTGCATAATCGTCATCTTGATAGGCGATACCGATACGCCCCATATCGTAATCAGCTGCATAAATAATTCCTGGAATATTGTTATCCGCAAAAGGTACAGTTTCATCAGAATAGACTTGACGAAACATTGCGTCAATGACATCTTTTTGATAACGAGTATTTTCTGCTTTCAAATCCTCGGTTAATTGCATCAAAGTGGCTGTAGCAAAGGCGGCACTCGGCTGTGTTCCTCCATTACTCCAATAATCCAATAAGGCTTGATATTCTGGTGTTTTCGTAACAGACATCGGCCCGGCTACGGATTCTACCTTTTTCAAAGGCCACCATGCCCAACCCATGTTATTGTCTTCGTACAAACGCACGGCATCTCTAAACCAAACATTAGAGTTTTCGCCAGTTTCACCCAAATACAATGGAATATTGTACTGGTCACGCATATCTAACCAACCTTGAATAGAGGCTTGATCGTTGATTGACCAATATTTGTGTGGTGAATAAACCATATTGTCGTCCCAAGGAGGAGTCAAACCTGTAAAGTCATTGGCAAACCAATTTCCTTCTATGATAATCATGTGCGTTGTATCTACACTTCGAATACTATCCGTTACGTCCCAATATAAATCACGCAAAGCAATTCCTCCCGGCAAATCCCAGTTAGGTTCGTTCAACAAATCGTATCCAGCAACCCATTGTTCATTCTTGTAGCGTTCTGCCAATCGCTTCCAAAGCGATGCCATTTTTTTACGATTTTCTGGGCTTTCCCAAAGTGACGGTTTGGTTTCGTCGTAATCCGAAATTCCTGCATCATAACCTTGTCCACCAGGTGCTGCGTGTAAATCTAAGATAACATACATTTGTCGAGCCGAACACCACGAAATAACGCTGTCCGTCAATTCAAAACCTTTGGTTAACCAAGTTTGCTGTCCAGGCACGGGTTCGTCCTCAATCGGTAGCGTGAATAAATTGTAGTGCATTGGTAAACGAACGGAGTTGAAACCCCACGCTTTTAAAGAATCAACATCAGCTTCTCTGAAGTGATTTGCTAACCAGGCGTTATAAAAAGAATCGGTTGCAGTTGTTCCGATTAAAGCTTCAATCGTTGCTCTAATTTCGTGTTGTGGGTTGGCAAAACCCGCTGTTTGCAACATATAGCCTTCTTGAACCATCCAGCCACCTAACCCCATTCCTCGTAATAAAACGGTATCGCCCAATTCGTTGGTAATAATTTTACCATCTGCTTTGAGTAGGTTTTGTGCGTTGGTTTGTACGCTGATGAGTACGCTAAAAAATAAATAAAATATTATTTTTTTCATCTTTTATTTGTTTCAGGACATAGAATTGTAAGGATTACTCGAATTATTAAAAATTAATCAGTGTAATCTGCGTAAATCTGTGTCGATAAATTTTATAATCTACTTTGTCACAATCGTCTGCATAGCATGTGCAGGAATTTTTAAGGTAACTGCTTGATTCGCTCCGACGTATAATTTATAATCAATTTCATCATCTGTTTTATTCATGACCACACTGATTAAGCTGCCATCTTCATTCAAAAAAGAAGTACTTTCTAAGTGACTGCGACTACTTGTAGTACTAATTCTTTTCGCACCAGGACGAATGAATTTTGAAAAATGCCCTAAATAATAATAAGTTGGCGTGAAAATCAACTCGCCTTTTTCGGTATCACCGTGAATAGGAGCGAAGCAGAAATTCCCAACATGATTTGGGCCGCCATTTTGGTCTAATAGAATGTTCCAATCTGTCCAGCCAACGGTTCCATTATTAAAGTCATTAATAATTGAATTTCCGTAGCGTTCGGCATGAGCCCAGTGTTGGTATTTATCGGCTCTAAAACCTTCTTGACAGCCTTCTGTGAATAACAAGTTCATATCAGGAAATGACTCCTTAATATTGGCTAAATTGTCATATTTGGGATCGCCGCCCGTCCAGGTTTCGTACCAATGAAAACCAATTCCCCAAGCATATTTGGCTGCTTCGGGGTCTTCAAAAATGGTGTTGGCTCTGTTAGAAATTAAATCTCGGTTATGATCCCAAACCACAATTTTTTTATCACCTAAACCTTCTTTTTCCATGATTGGTCCTAAGTGGTTTTTTAAGAAATCTCGTTCTTCCTCTGCGGTGTAAATACAAGATTCCCAACGTTGTACGGCCATTGGTTCGTTTTGGATTGTGATTCCCCAAATCGGCATTCCTTCTGCTTCGTAGGCTTTGATAAACTTCGTGTAATAAGTTGCCCAGGTGTCATAATATTCAGGTAGCAATTTTCCACCTTGCAGCATATTTTTATTATCCTTCATAAATGCTGGCGGACTCCAAGGACTTGCGTACAACATCAATTCCCCTCCAGCAGCTTCCGTTGCTTTTTTGATTAATGGAATCCGATATTTTCTATCGTGATTGATGTTAAATGTCTCTAATTCTTTGTCTCCCTCTTCGATATACGTGAAGCTTTCACTACTGAAATCACAGCTGTGAATCGGTGTACGACACAATGAATAACCGATTCCTTTTTCTTTATCATAATAAGCGGTCAAAAATTCGGTTTGTTTATCTTCAGGTAACTGAGCGAATATTTCAGCGGAAGCGTCTGTTATAGCTCCTCCGATTCCTAAGAACGTTTGAAACGATTTTTTAGGATTTATGAAAATAGAAATTTCGCCTTCTGTCGCTTGTTTTGCCGCTTCAAACTTCAACGTTCCTGTTTCGGTCAATCTTAAATCTGTTTCATTTGCGGTGGTATAAACCGTTGAACGCATCGCTGATGTTAATTCAAATGATGCCCTTTCCATTTGTTTATTCGTGGTTATTTCTGAATTTTTTGTATTTTGGTTTGTGCAACCAATAATTGTAACACTTAACAATAGAGCGATTATTTTATAATTCATTGTTATATTTTTTGATTGAAAATGATTAGAAAAAACGTTATCGAACTACCAAGAATACAGCGTAAATCGCCACAAGCCACCACCGTAATCAATGGATAATTCTAAAATATCTTTTTCATTTTCTGTTCTCATATCTGTAATATCATAGATGACTTCTGATTGAGGCGTACTCACTTCCGCACCATTTGCAGCTTTTCGTAAACCTACAAATGCTCCATTTCCAATTACTTTTAATTTTTCGGGTGTACCCGGAATAATTTCAAAGCTATGTGTTCCGTCTGCCCAAGCCGATAAATCATCGGGTAAATCTGTGATAGGATAACAGTCGTCTGAAGCGAAACCAGTATAACTTTCTCCCCAAATATCTCCGTTAGAAATGTACTGATATGCTCCGTTTGAAGAGAAAACGTATTCATCATTCCAATCACAGGTACGAGTGATCAGGTCGTTGTCCGAGTTTTGCCAAAATGTGTTGCTTCCATTGTTGGAGCCGACCCACAAAGCACCTTCTGCTAAGTTCAGTTTCCAAGTTTTTGTACCACAACCTGTGATATACTCTAATGTTCCTTGACAAGCTGCCTCAGCATCTTGTGTGATATTTACAGTTTTAGTCACTTCGTCAGAACTTGTCGCACTTGTAACACTCATCGTAATCGAATATTCGCCTATTTCTGGAAAAAAGACTTCGATTTCGTTACCAGTCTCTTGTCCTAAACTGCCCAAGTCCCATGTAGGCGTAGTTGTATTGGCAAGTGTTGTGTTCTTAAATTTAACAGTATTGTCGTCAATAAACTCTATACTAAAGTCTGCTTGTAATGGAGCTGGGGTATTCCCATCATCATTATTACAGGCGATTGTTAGCGTAAACAAACTAACTAAAATCAATAAGGTCATTTTTTGTGTTTTTTGCATTTTTTTCATTTGATTATTCCACTATTTGAATTATTGATTACTAAAATCAAACAATGCAATAAGTAGAAAATTTTGTAACCATTATGTTGTATGTAATTACCGTTAGTACAATTAATTTTATGTACTAATAGCGTATTGTTTTGTAATTGTAAAAGAATAAAAAAGCCGTAGGTGATGAATAGGAAGTCCTTGATTAGTACTATTGAGTTTTTTGAAATATCGAGGTTGTGATGAAACAACCTCGAAAACACATATTTACAAATTACGAGTGAGGAATTTAGAACTCCTCACTCATTGTATTATTTAGTGACCATAAATTTCTGAGTAGATCTTGTTTCGTTTGTACTAATCATAATAAAATAAATCCCATTACTGTAGTTCGTTGCATCAATTCGGTATTGATTCACATTATTAATTGTAGTCGATAACATAACTTGTCCCATTGAATTGACAATTGTTACTTGTTTTTCAGTATTTGTTACGTCATCTCCGAAATTAACCAAAGCATAATTATTAACAACGGTAGGCTGAAGCGTAAACAAGCTGTTATCAATCAATAAACCATTTGTGTTCGTTGCACAAGAACCGTCCGTTGAACATTGTCCAAAACAGTGCATCAATGTTGTGTCAGAGTAAGCACCCGCAAAAAATCTATCATTGAAGTTGTCAGGATCTCCACAAGGCAAACCGTCTAAATCTTCTTTACAACTCCAATCGCCACAAGCACCGTTTGTAAACGTATAGAAACTCACCAAACCTTTAGGCAAACGGACTGTAATTTCATAAGTTCCATCGTTGTCACTGTCTGTCATAGCGTTATCGCCTGGATTACCGAAGTTTCCACCTCCTGCCATGAAGATACCTGCAGGGTCGATTGTTGCTATTGATGCGGTATTTACCATAAATGTCACATCAACTGAATCGGTTACGATTACACAAGAACCATCACTTGTACACTGTCCGAAACAAGCCTGAATCGTTGTGTCTTGTGTTACAGGCGGTAGGAAGCGATCATTATAGTTATTAGGATCAGCACAAGGTAAACCTGCAATATTTTCCTTACAACTCCAGTCGCCACAAGCACCATTTAGGAAGGTAAAATGACTGGAAGTTCCAACAGGTTGACTGATCGTCACGGTATAAATACCATCATTATCTGGATCCGTCATTGGGTGATCACCCGGAAAACCAAAAGCCGTACCTCCTGCTACAAAAGGCCCTGCAGCGTCAAGATCTGTTCCTAAAGTTGCTACATTTAATTCAAATGTAATGTTTACATTTTGTGCAAATGTGAATGTAGAAATACACATTAATAAAACTGGTAAAATTAACTTTTTCATAATTCTGATTTTATTTGTTAATAATAATAATAAAATATCCTATACTGCTGGATTTTCACAAAAAACACCTTACGATTGACCTCATCCCCAGCCCTTCTCCTAAAGGAGAAGGGAGTAGCACTCAGCGTTAGAAATATTGATAACGCTACCTTCTGTCCCCTTCTCCTTCAGGAGAAGGGTTAGGGATGAGGTCTAGAATGATAATATAAAAATGTCCTGTAGTAAGTAAAATGCCTCTTTATTGTTACTCAGTACCTTCCTTCAAAGCCTCATGTTTGACCCAATCAACTTCCATCACCCATTCGCCTTCCATAGGTT
>Ga0075467_10001729_pt1 | contig 17879 bp, 12 predicted proteins | sample DEB08_DNA_9_FD_75067 | JGI IMG/M metagenome (GOLD analysis project Ga0075467, IMG submission 75067) | Aqueous microbial communities from the Delaware River and Bay under freshwater to marine salinity gradient to study organic matter... | ecosystem: Environmental > Aquatic > Marine > Coastal ... | reverse complement strand
GATTGAACGGCCAATGGCCACACGTTGCCGCTGTCCACCCGAAAGTGCTTTTGGCAGGCGGTCCAGATATTCATCCAGCTGCAGGATCTTGGCAGCCCGCGCCACAGCCTTTTCGATTTCAGCAGGGGTTTTCTTGGCCAATTTCAGCGCAAACGACATGTTCTCGCGGACCGTCATATGCGGATAAAGCGCGTAGGATTGGAACACCATTGCGATGCCACGCTGTGCAGGGGGCACGTCATTGACGACCTGCCCGTCAATCTGCAGTTCACCGCCCGAGATGCTTTCCAAGCCCGCAATCATGCGCAGAAGCGTGGATTTACCGCAGCCAGATGGGCCAACAAAGACGATCAATTCGCCCTTAGTGATGTCGAGATTGATGTTCTTGAGAACATCAACAGTGCCGCCATAGGTTTTGGCGACGTCCGTCAGTTTCAGATCAGCCATGTCTCACTCCCCTAGAATTTATGACTTGAGCGCAAGGAAAACTTGCCAAGGCCCAAGGTGCAGTCTGCCGTCTGCGGATGTATGTGCGCTGCCCAATTCAGCCCCGATCGGGGTCCAATTGCCTTCGTGCAGGTCGAAATCGGATGGTGTTTCGCTGACGTTGAAGGCGCAGAAAATCGTCTGCTTGCCTGCTGTCCGCGCGAAATAGACGACGTCGCCAGCGGCCTTGACGCCATCATGGCTGCCAATGCTGAGCGCGTGGTGCGCGTGACGAAATGCGATCGCTTTGCGGTAATGATGCAGTAATGCGCCAGGCTCGTCCTCTTGGGCGGCGGCGGACATGTGCAAATGCTCTGATGCGACTGGCAACCAAGGCTTCGCAGCAGAGAAACCACCGTTTTGATTGCTACTTTCCCAGACCATCGGTGTGCGGCAGCCATCACGGCCTTTGAATTCTGGCCAGAACTCGATGCCATAGGGATCTTGCAGGTCTTCAAAGGCAACGTCGGCCTCTGGCAAACCCAGTTCTTCACCTTGGTAAATGCAAACAGAGCCACGCAAACACATAATCAGCGTGGCGAACATGCGCTGTGCCGCAGGTGTCAAATCCCAGCGGCTGGCGTGGCGGATCACGTCATGGTTTGAGAACGCCCAGCACGCCCAGCCGTCGGATGCGACCTCGTCCACCTTGTTCATCACTTGCGTGATGCGCGCAGCCGTTGGCTGATCTTTTGCCAAGAATTCAAAGGCATAGCACATTTGCATCAGATCATCTCCGGCGGTGTATTGCCCCATGATCTCAAGACCGAGCTGTGCATCGCCAACCTCGCCCACGGCAGCAGCACCGTAGGGTTCCATGACCGCACGCAGTTTGCGCAAGAAGTCGATATTCTCGGGCTGGTTCTTTGAAAACAGATGCTCTTGGTGATTATAGGGGTTCACCGATGGCGCAATTGTCGCGTTTCGCTTTTCCGGCGGCAACGCCGGATTATCGCGCAACTGCGCGTCGTGGGTGTAGAAATTGATCGTGTCCAGACGGAACCCGTCACAGCCACGGTTCAACCAAAAACGGGCGACATCCAGCAGTGCATTTTGCACGGCAGGCGCGTGGAAATTCAGGTCTGGCTGCGACACAAGGAAGTTGTGCATATAATACTGCTCGCGCCGCGCATCCCATTGCCACGCGGAACCGCCAAAGATCGACAACCAGTTGTTTGGTGGCGTGCCATCCGGCTTGGGATCAGACCAAACATACCAGTCGGATTTATCGTTGGTGCGGTTCGATCTGCTTTCGGCGAACCAGCTGTGTTGGTCGCTGGTATGGCTGAGAACCAGATCAATCATCACGCGGATGCCGAATTTGTGGGCGGTTTCGACGACCGCATCGAAATCGGCCAAGCTACCGAACATCGGATCGACGTCGCAATAATCGCTAACGTCGTAGCCGAAGTCCTTCATCGGAGACATGAAAAATGGTGAAATCCAGATCGCATCGACACCCAGCGATGCGATATATGGCAAACGCTGCACGATACCCAAGAGGTCGCCAATACCGTCGCCATTGCTGTCTTGAAAGCTGCGCGGATAAATCTGATAGATCACGGCACCGCGCCACCAATCTTTTTGTGTCGCAGCATCTGTGTTGGTGGCAAGTGCCGTCGTCATCGTCATCGTTCCTGTCTTTGCGCAGCCGGAGGATAGCCAAAATCTGCGTGTCGGTTTATGTGGCCCCGGAAAGCTCCGGGGCGACTGATTGCTATTTTACAGAGCCTGCCAACAAGCCGCGCACGAGGTACTTTTGCATCGCAAAGAACACCACCAGCGGGACCGAAATCGAGACGAATGCAGCGGTCGCGAGGATTTCCCAATTGCCGCCTCTTGTTCCCAAAAGCTCGACGATTTGGTTGGTCATGACCGTGGTTTGACCTGTCGCATCGATCAAGAACACCTTGGCCACCAGTAGGTCATTCCATGTCCAAAGGAACTGGAAGATCGCGAATGATGCAAGCGCAGGGAAGGACAGCGGCAGGATGATCTTGGTAAAGATCTGGAAATCCGTTGCGCCGTCCACCTTTGCGTTTTCAATAATATCGCGCGGTAATCCGACCATATAATTACGCAAGAGATAGATCGCGAGCGGTAGCCCAAAGCCGGTATGGGCTAGCCATACCCCCAAATAACCCTTCCCGATCCCGATCCCCAAATGCAAACGCAAGAGTGGAATAAGGGCCAGCTGCAACGGGACAACCAGCAATCCAACGACCAAAGCGATCAGGATCGCCCGCCCCGGAAAATCCATCCACGCAAGCGCATAAGCCGCAAAGGCTGCGATCACGATAGGAATGATCGTTGCAGGAATGGTCACTGTCAGCGTGTTAAAGAACGCCTTTGACATTGAATCCGTGGTGTTTCCGTCCACAAGAACAGTGCGGTAGTTACCAGTGGTAAACTCTGGCGGTGTTTCAGCCGTCGCAAAGACACGCTGACCCCGCCCCGACAATTCCGATGTGCCTGTCCAGACATAAGATCCGTCAATTTGCACCGTGATGCTTTCTCCTTCACCCAAGTCAGCGGTGTCGCCGGGCCCAAAAGAATCAATTGCACGCGAAGACACACCCCAAACACTGATGACCGCTTCAGAGCCGTCACCAAAGACGTTGCCCGACACAGTATACAAGCCGTCGATCAGTTCCTGCGCGCCATCGGGATCATCGGTGCGCAAACTGACGTTCTGTTCAGTCGGGAAAAGTGACTGCCACCATCCGTTACTGCTGATCTGGTCCGCCGTCCGGAAAGACGACACCAGCAAGCCCACAGTCGGGAACAGCCACAAGGCCACCAGCAGCACCACAGAAATATTTACAATCCAGGTTAGTGAGGATTTGCTTCCAACCATACCGTCCATCAGCGCATCTCCTTACGAGCATTGTAAACGTTCCAGACAAGGATCGGGCTGACCAACAGCATGATCACCATCGCACTTGCAGACCCCACGCCCCAGTCGTTAGCGCGGAACAGTTTGTCGTACATAAAGTTGGCAAGAACCTGCGTTTCCCACTGTCCGTTGGTCATCGCGAACACGATGTCAAAGACCTTGAGCACAACAAGTGTAATGGTCGTCCAGACCACAACAATCGTACCGGAAATCTGCGGCATCTTGATCTTGAAGAACACCTGAAACGGGTTGGCGCCATCGACGATCGCTGCCTCGATTGTTTCTTCTGGAATACCGCGCAAAGCGGCCGACAGGATCACCATCGCAAAACCTGTTTGGATCCAGATCAGAACGATCATCAACAAGAAAGAGTTCCAACCCGGGATCGTCAGCCATTGCTGCGGCACGCCATAAGGAAAGACCATCGTAAAGGCCCCAAATGCGAGCATCAGTGTGCTGTAAGCAACCCAAACCAACACCGCAATGAAAACGCCACGGACCATTATCATCAATGAAGCTTGAGCTTTCTCACGGATGGCCGTGATCTGCAAATAAGCCACATAAATTGCCGCCGCCGCCCCGCTTAACATCAAAAGACCCGGCAAGAGACGTAAAATAAGGAAGGACCCTACACCTCCTTCGAACTGCAACCAAACCGCGTTCATCACGCCAATCTGGGCCTGATCGACAGGACGTGTGTCGTAGATCAGTTTAAAGATAACGGCCGCACCGACGAAGGAAATCGCCATCGGCATAAAGATCAGGGATTTCGCGAAAGAGCCCCACCAGATCCGGTCGGTCAATTGCGCAGCCAGCAAACCGAAAGCGGTCGATGCGGCAGGCACAATCAAAAGCCAAAGCATGTTGTTCTTAAGCGCTTCCCAGAATTTCGGGTCATCAACCATCTGCGCATAGTTCGCCAAGCCGACGAACGCGCCGCCCTGATCGCGGTCCGTTACCGAATACCACAGCGTCGCGAAGACGGGGTAAGCAAGGTAAAGACCCAAGGCAAACATGGCTGGGAAAAGGAATAACCATGGGCGTATCTGGTTGGCACGGTTGATGTTGTGACCAGCCTTTGGCCCTTTGGCAGGGTAAAGCACTTTGTCGAGAAACTGATTTGAAAAGTAAAAGTAACCGATACAACCACCGACACCGATGATGATTGTCAAAAGTCCCTGAAACGCAGGATTCATAGTCCTCTCCCCCTAGGCTATGTTTTTAAGGGGGATGACCCGACGCGACGGCCGGATCATCCCAATTCTTGGCAAGCTTACCGCTTACTTGATTGCGTCCCAGGAGTTCTGAACACCGGTTGCTACGTCAGTGGCGTCTGCGCCACCAGCATAGTCAACCATACCAGTCCAGAACGAACCTGCACCAATCGCACCCGGCATCAGGTCGGAGCCGTCAAAGCGGAATGTTGTCGCACCAAGCAGAATTTCGTTCAGGCCACGTGACGTGTCATCAACGAATTTCGCAGGATCAACACCAGTGTGTGGTGTCAGGAAGCCGCCGTAAGACATCCAGATTTCATGCGCAGCAGGCTGACGCAGGAATTCGATCAGTTCTTGAACGCCGTCACCCGGGTTTGTGATTGCAAAGAGTGTACCGGCACCCAGAACTGGGGAACCAAGGTCCTTGCCTTCGTATGCTGGGAAGTAGAAGAAATCGACGTCTTCACCAACAACTGTACCCTCTGGGAAGAAGGCCGGAATGAACGAAGCCTGACGGTGCATGTAGCACTGTGGCGGGCTAGAGAACATGCCTTTTGGGCTGTCACGGAAGTCTGTCGTTGCAACGGCACCGGCACCGCCAGCAACATATGCGTCGTTGCGTGCGAATGCGCCGAACTCTTCGATTGCACCAATGATTTCTGGTGAATTGAACGGCAGTTCGTTGGTGACCCATGCGTCATAGATTTCTGGTGGCTGCGTGCGCAGCAGCATATCTTCGACCCAGTCAGTTGCGGGCCAACCTGTTGCCGCACCGGAACCCAGACCGATACACCAAGGTGTTTCGCCATCGGCTACGATTTGGTCGGACAGCGCCTTGAGATCTTCCATCGAAGTAGGAATCTCATAACCGGCATCTTCGAAGTTCTCGGGGCTGTACCAAACGAGCGACTTCAGGTCGACGCGGAAGAACATGCCATAAAGCTGGTCTTCGCCGTTTTCGTCAGCATATGTCCCCAGATCAACCCAAGACTGTCCGGCTGCATAGTTGTCACGAATCCACTCTGCGGACCCTTCCTGCAATGGTGTCAGGAACCCGCGTGATGCAAGGTCTGCCGCCAAACCAGGCTGTGGGAAAACAGAGATGTTCGCTGCAGAACCAGCTTCGGCATCGATGATGACCTGCTGCTCAAAGCTGTCAGAACCAACATAGCTGACTTCAGCGCCAGTCTGCTCTTCGAACAAGTCAAAGATTTCGTTAACGATTTCGGCTTCTGGGCTCAGCCATGTGCCCGAAACAGTGATCTGTACTCCGTCCAAATGGCCGCCTGCGTGGGCGCCACCTGCAATCAGAGCAACCGTTGCCGCTGTGGCATACAGTTTCATTTTCATTGAATTTCCTCCCAATCGCACCGCAATAGTGCGTCGCTTCTTTTACACGTTCCCGTGCGTTCAAGTCCAGAGTGCGCGATTGGAATCACTTCCAAAGCGCTTTAGATTTCAATAGCATGTTGGAAGTCGGTGGCTGTGTCAACAAGCCAGTGTTAGCGCTAATTATTGCTTTGATTATCGAAGAATCATGCTACTGAAACGATTACGCATGCATCAGCTGCCTATTTATCCAACACATGTCTTTACACTTAAAGCGCTTTGAACACACTGTTGTCACCATGAACCTGAAAGAACTCTCAAATAAGCTTGGCCTTAGCCAAACAACGGTGAGTCGCGCGCTGAACGGCTATCCCGAAGTGAGCGCCAGCACGCGCCAACGGGTAAAAGATGCCGCGCGCGCTTTTAATTATCGGCCCAGCACACGCGCCAAGGGTCTCGCAACAGGCAAGGCGCTTGCGATCGGACATGTCATTCCACTTTCTAGCAAGCATGAAATGGTTAACCCCATTTTTGGCGATTTCATCGCGGGCGCGGGCGAGGCCTATCACAAAAAAGGCTACGAAATGATTCTGTCGATCGTGGCCGACGCGGACGAGGCCGAAGTGTACAAGGGCCTCAATTCGCGGCGCGCGGTTGACGGTGTGATCGTACATGGCCCGCGCATGGATGACCCCCGTATCGAACTATTGCATGAAATGGGTCTGCCATTCGCCGTGCATGGTCGCGCTTCTGGATGCTCCCTGCCCTATGCATGGCTTGACGTGAACAACCGGAGCGCGTTTTTACGGGCAACAGATTTTCTGTTGGATCTCGGTCACAAGCGGATCGCATTGATCAATGGACTGGAATTCATGGATTTCGCACATCGGCGCCGGAATGGTTACTCCGATGCTTTGACGGCGCATAACATTGCTATCGATCCGGCCTTAATGCGTTCTGGCGAAATGACAGAAATCTTTGGCTACCAGTCTACCCGCGATATGCTCGACGGTCCCGATGCACCAACAGCGGTCTTGTGTTCGTCATTGATCAGCGCGCTAGGTGTGCGCCGCGCAATTGAAGAGCGTGGACTTGTCATGGGCAAGGATGTGTCTGTTGTGACCCATGATGACGTTTTGTCTTATCTTCAAAACGGCGGTGATGTTCCAATTTTCACCGCAACACGATCATCCGTACGCGAAGCCGGACGCCTCTTGGCGGAGATGCTGATTGCGACTATTGCGAACCCGACACAGCCTGTCCCGCACACCCTACTAGAGGCCGAATTGGTGGTAGGGTCGTCAACTGGCCCCGCCCCTCGAAAGGATTAACATGGATTTCAAACGCTCTGATTTCCCTCAAGATTTTATCTTTGGTGCTGCCACGGCAGCCTACCAAATCGAAGGCCATAAATTTGGCGGCGCGGGTCCGACGCATTGGGACACATTTGCCGCCGGACCCGGCAATGTCGTGCGCGCCGAAAACGGCGATCTTGCCTGTGATCACTACCACCGTTACGGCGAAGACCTTGATTTGTTGAAAGACGCAGGCATGGATGCCTACCGTTTTTCAACATCTTGGGCACGGGTCATGCCAGACGGGCGTACCCTCAATCCTGAGGGTCTTGACTACTACGACAGGCTTGTCGACGCGATGCTAGAGCGCGGATTGCAGCCGTTTCAGACTTTGTATCACTGGGAATTGCCATCGGCACTGGCTGACAAGGGTGGTTGGCAGAACCGCGACACCTGCGCATATTTTGCGGACTTCACCGATGTGATCACTGACCGGATCGGCGACAGTGTCACATCGATTGCCACCATAAACGAACCTTGGTGCATTGCGTTTTTGTCGCATTTCTTGGGCCATCATGCACCAGGCCTGCGCGATATCCGTGCCGCTTCCCGCGCGATGCATCACATCAATCTGGCCCATGGTATGGCTGTAACCCGATTGCGTGCGAAGGGCATGAAAAACGTGGGTGTTGTTTTGAACTTCGACCACACCGAACCCATGGACACCAGCCCAGAGGCGGCTTCGGCCACCGCGACTTGGGACGCAATCATGAACCGTTGGTTTGTCGAGGCGATCACGAAGGGCAGTTATCCAAAAGAGGCCTTGGCCGGATTTGGTCCACATATGCCTGAGAACTGGCAAGACGACATGGCAGAGATTAGCCAGCCGATCGATTTTCTTGGTGTAAATTATTACACACGCCACAAGGTTACCACCGATCCCACTGCGGTCTGGCCGCATATCCAATCCGAAGAAGGCCCCGGCGATAAAACCCAAATGGGGTGGGAAATTTACCCCGACGGGCTGCACGGGTTTCTGACCCGGTTGTCACGGGACTATGTCGGTGATCTGCCCATCTATGTGACCGAAAACGGAATGGCCTGGGACGATAATATCGAAAACGGTGCGGTCTTTGATCCGGTGCGCGTGAAATTCGTTTCGGATCACATCATGGCTGCCAAACGCGCGATCGATGATGGCGCGAACGTAAAAGGCTTTTTTTATTGGTCGCTGCTGGACAATTACGAATGGGCATTTGGCTATGAAAAACGGTTTGGCATGATCCACGTCGACTTTGAAACCTTGAAGCGCACGCCCAAAGCGTCCTATCACGCGCTCAAATCCGCAATCGCGCGCTGAGGCCGAACATGACACACCCTAAGAACACTTATGCTTTGGTTGCCGATATCGGCGGGACGAACACGCGTGTAGCTTTGGCCGACGGGCGAAAGATCGTTGAAGGCACAATTCGTCGCTACCGCAACACCGCGTTTCCGGGTTTGGAATCCGTGCTGCGCCGCTATGTTGAAGACGAAGGCGACGTTGATCCAATCGCGGCATGCGTTGCCGTCGCTGGACCTGTCCGTGACGGTCGGGCGACTATGACCAATCTGGATTGGACGATTGACAAGGACACGCTTGCGCGGGCGACCGGAGCAGAAACCACCGCAATCCTGAACGACCTGCAAGCACAGGGACATGCTTTGGGGCATATTGATCCCGTCAACATCCGCACTGTCCTTGCGGGACCCGACGGTCACGCGAACGCCGCAAAGTTGGTTGTGGGCATCGGCACCGGATTTAACGCAGCGCCAGTTTTCGATCTGGAACACGGCCGGGTCGTGACGCCGTCCGAAAGCGGGCATGCCAACCTACCAATCCGCAACGAGATGGAATTGCGGCTTTGTCAGTTCGTGTCGACCGCTCACGGCTTTCCGGCCGTCGAGGACGTCTTGTCCGGTCGGGGGCTGGAACGTGTCTATGCATTCTTAGGAAATGAGGCCGATGATCCACGTGAATGTGCGGCACAGGACATTATGGCATCCTGCGCGGACGGCAGCGATCCACGCGCGGTCGCCGCGGCACAGCTCTTTACCCGAATTCTAGGTACGGTTTGCGGAAATTTGTCGTTGATCCAACTGCCATTTGGTGGGGTCTATCTTGTCGGCGGTGTAGCGCGCGCATTTGCCCCTCACCTTGCGACATTCGGGTTTGGCGATGCGTTTCGTGACAAAGGGCGGTTTGCAGGATTCATGGGAAATTTTGCGGTCCATGTTATTGAAGATGACTACGCGGCGCTCACCGGGTCTGCGGCGCATCTTGTCGCACTTGGTGCAAACGGATAATTGCGTCAGGCAGTCACTGCCGAAGCCTCTATCTGGACTTGGACCGTGTTTGTCAGGGCGGTTAATGAGAACGGTTTTGGCAGAAATACCGCGTCCGGGATCTGGTCTTCACCGTCATCAAATGCGTCTTCTGGGTAACCGGACATAAAGACAACCCGCGTCGGAGGCCGTTGCTTGAGCGCTTGGCGCACCCACGTGGGACCGTCCAAACCCGGCATGATTACATCTGTGACGAAGACATCAATCTTCAGGTCGACATCATCCATCATTTCCAGCGCGGTCTCTGCACAGTCGGCTTCGAGAACAGTCAGTCCCTTTAACCGCAAAGCGCGAGACGCAAAGGCACGCACTGGTGCCTCATCTTCGACAAGCAGCACGACGCCTTCCACTTGCGTGTTCGATGGCGCTTGTGGCGATGCGGTGACCTTGGGCAAAGCCGCACAATTGCTTTCAAAACGAGGGAAAAAGAGCGAAAAAGTAGTGCCTTCACCGACTTCGCTTTCGGCGAAGATATATCCGCCTGTCTGTTTAACGATGCCGTATGCTGTCGAAAGGCCCAGCCCCGTCCCTTCGCCAACGCGCTTGGTCGTATAAAACGGCTCGAATATCTTCGGCAGCTTGTCCGGCGCGATCCCCTGCCCCTTGTCGATCACGCTTACCACAACATAGTCGCCAGCAGGCACAACGGCCCGGTCGCGACGCATTTGTGTAGCCAAAGACACGTTTTGGGTTGCAACCCTGATATCACCAGCCCCATCAATTGCATCGCGCGCGTTTACAACAAGGTTCATAAGCACTTGTTCCAACTGGCGTTTGTCAGCCCTGATCTTTGAAAGCCCCGGGTCGTGTTCCAACAATAACGTCACCTTTTCCCCGACAAGACGGTTCAGCAGATGGGTCAGATCGGATAGCGTATCGCGCAGATCAATCGTTTCCAGTTGCAGGTTTTGTTTGCGTGAAAACGCCAGCAGTTGCCCGACAAGACTGGCTGCGCGATTGGCATTCTGGTGGATCTGAATCAGATCCCCATAATCCTGATCACCCTCGTCGTGGCGCAACAAAAGTAGATCACAGTGCCCCGAAATCGCAGTCAGAAGGTTGTTGAAATCATGTGCGACACCACCTGCAAGCTGCCCGATTGCTTGCATTTTCTGGCTTTGCACAAACTGCGCTTCGAGTGTCTTAAGCTCCGTTACGTCATTAAGCACAGCAATCAGATGCATATCACGGCCCGCACCCGCCCTGCTTAGCGTCACCTGCACAAACGTGTCCTGACTTTGCCCCTTACCGCGTAAAAACCCGGACACGTTGCCGCCATGACCCGTGATCGCCTCTGCCAGCCAGTCGTTGATCGGCCGCCCCGGCCCATCCAGAACATCCGAAAGCTTGCGCCCCTCTGTCGTCGCAGCGCCCAAGAGCTGGCGAGCTTCTCGGTTTGATCCCAAAAGCCGCCCGTCTGTCGCAATATCAAGCAAAGGCACTGGTAGGTCTTCGATTGCATCCCAGCCAGCATCAATCTGCGGTGCGCTGTGCATAAACTCTGCACCCGGAAGGAAGAATATTTCTGTCCCACCGGTCTTTGTCGGCACTTCTGTAACAATGCGTTTGCTATGCCCATCGATGGTATTGACGCGGTGAACCTGCCCCGACCGCACTGGCAAGTCGGCAAACAGGTCTTCGAGCTGTCGTTGTTCGTTGCCGACCAGCAAGCGCATCGCCGCGTTCATCTTGATCACCTGCCCAGTCGCAGAAACTTGTGCGCGTGGAAGGTGATCTGCTGTCGCTCGAGCTGCTTTGCTGGGATTAAATTCATTGAGATCATCAAGCCACCACAAGTGGCAGTCCGGACCCATCACCAGAATGCGCATGCGGAAATGTCCGCTACGGGTTACAATATCTTCTGATCCAGCACCGCTTTGACGCGCTTGCCGGACCAGATTGGCTAGAATACTGGCTGGATTTGCTAAAATATGCCCAAAAATATTCTCTAACGATTTTCCGGTGATATCCCTGAACTGCGTCATACCTTGCGCGTTGGCGTAATGTACGGTTCCAACCGCATCCGTGACAAATCCAGCCCCGAATTCATTCGCCATGAAGTGATTGGCCCACTGTCGTTGCCGCCGTGCTGTTTGCCTATCCAGTAACCGCAGCCCCCCAATACATGCAGCGACAAGACCCAGCACACCACCACAGATCAATAGTCCCAATTGCAAAGCAGCAGTGGGCATAGCAAGCGTCAACACGACAAAAAGCACGCATGCGACAAAGACATGTTGCGCCGATGGCAATTCATCCGGCACCAACGCCGCACGCACAGCAGGAAACTGATCTAAGGGCAATCAACCACCTCTTTTCCAAGTGAAGGCGGTAGAACACACAGCAGTTAACCAACCATTAAGGTCAGTTTAGCAGATGTCGTTACACAATTATAGGTTGTATTATTTTTGACCTAATACACCTAGGTAAAAACCGTCACCATCCGTATCAGGCAACAGCTGAAAATGTGAAACCATATGCCAGCGTGTATTTCTAGCCAAGAATCGTGCAATAGCACCGCTATTCTCGTCCTTCAGGACCGAACAAGTCGCATAGACCAATTGACCGCCAACAGCGACCAAAGGTGCGGCGGCATCCAGCACTGCATCTTGTGATTGCATCAATGCTCCCAATCTTTCTGCCGTTAATCGCCACTTTGCATCAGGCGTGCGGCGCCAAGTTCCAGCCCCACTGCAAGGCGCATCACAAAAAACAAGATCGAACGGCGCGTTTTGAGACAATTCATTTGTGGCAAGAGCCGTAATCTGAACACCTGCACGCGCAGCGCGTTCCGGCAGATCGCGCATACGGGCGGGGTCAATGTCATGTGCAAAAACCTGCGCATCTCGCAAGTCAGCGAACCCCAAAGCTTTGCCTCCACCCCCCGCGCAAAAATCCAGAATGCGTGCGCCTATTGGTGCGGCCACCGCAGTGATCGCGCATTGCGACGCAGCATCCTGCAATTCAACCAGACCTTCCAGATAGGCGGTCGATGTCTTCACACGACGGGGGTTGTGCGTAACCCGCAAGCACGTTGCTAAGGTCGGATGTGGTTGGGTTTCAATGCCGTCTTGCGCCAATAACGCGGCGGCATCTTTGGTGGATCCACGCCGCTGGTTCACGCGCAAGAAAACATCGGCCCGCCCCTGTTGGATCAAAGCCGCTGCTTGCGCATCCTGTCCCAGACTGTCCTGCCACAAAGGCCAAAGCCAATCAGGTAAATCGCAAGCTGCGGCTTGGCCAAGATCAAGTTGCGCTGATAATCCTGCGCGTTCTTCGTCGCTTAAAGGTGCAGGGGCGTGGCCCTCGCCGTTGAACAGGTCATCAATCGGCCAGTCTTCGCGTTTTGCCAGACGCTGCATCAAGCTACGCCCTTTGCCACCCCCAAGTGACCGCCGTGCGCGCAGGACATCAAAAACATGATCGCGCACTGCTGCGCGGTCTTTGGACCCCGCATAGCGGCTTCCTCGTGCCCAAGCCGTCAATGCTTGTTCGGCTGCCGCCCCGTCGTTTATCTGATCCAGCACCGCGATTGCGGCGGCAACGCGTGCGCCAGGTGTCATATCGTCTATCCGATGCGGTAATTGGGGCTTTCGCGGGTGATTTGCACGTCGTGGACGTGGCTTTCCTTAAGGCCCGCGCCAGTGATCTTCACAAATGTACACTTTGTGCGCATCTCTTCGATCGTCGCACAACCGGTATAGCCCATGGCGGCACGCAAACCGCCGACCAACTGATGCACAACCGCATGCGCAGAACCTTTATAAGGCACCTGCCCCTCGATGCCTTCAGGCACCAGTTTGTCGCTAGCGGCTTCTTTCTGGAAATAGCGGTCGGCAGATCCGCTGGCCATTGCGCCCAAGCTGCCCATGCCACGGTAGGATTTAAAAGAACGGCCCTGATACAAGATCACTTCGCCCGGGCTTTCGTCCGTACCGGCAATCATTGATCCGACCATCGCACAGGATGCACCTGCCGCAATCGCCTTGGCGAAATCGCCAGAGAATTTGATGCCACCATCCGCGATGACCGGAACATCGCCCGCACCTGCCGCGCAATCCATGATCGCAGTCAATTGCGGCACACCGACACCGGCAACCATGCGGGTCGTGCAAATCGAACCGGGCCCAATACCAACTTTGACGGCATCCGCGCCTGCCCCGATAAGCGCTTTCGCAGCTTCACCGGTTGCGATGTTGCCAGCGACAACTTGGACTTTGTTGGACAGCAACTTGACCCTTTCAACCGCCTTGGCGACACCTTCGGAATGTCCGTGGGCCGTATCAATCACGATCAAATCGACGCCAGCCTCAACAAGCGCTTGCGTCCGTTCAAACCCTGCATCACCGACGCCAGAGGCCGCAGCAACCCGCAATCGTCCCAGTTCGTCTTTGCACGCGATCGGATTCAATACGGCCTGTTCGCTGTCTTTGAGCGTCAAAAGGCCAGTCAACTTGCCTTTCGCATCGGTAATCAGAAGTTTTTCAATCCGGCGGGCCTGCATCAAGGAACGGGCTTCATCCAGATCGGCAGGCTCTTGCAGCATCGCCAGATTGGTTGTCGTCATCATCACGCCGATGGGTGTCATATCGTCTTGGGCAAAACGCATGTCACGGTTGGTTACGATACCAACGACGCGGCCGTTTTCTCCTACAACCGGAAATCCAGTGATACGGTAGCGTTCCATCAATGCCTTGGCATCAGCCAATGTCTGATCGGCGCGCAATGTAACGGGATTATACACTGTTCCCGATACGAAGCGTTTAACGCGGCGAATTTCTTTGGCCTGCTCTTCAATGTTCAGGTTCTTGTGGACCACACCGATGCCACCGGCCTGCGCCATAGCGATCGCCATGCGGCTTTCCGTCACCGTATCCATCGCGCTTGATAGTAGCGGGATATTCATACTGATAGATTTTGTTACTCTTGTCGCCGTGTTAGCTGTCGAAGGCAGCACCGAGGACGCCCCCGGCACCAACAAAACATCATCAAAAGTGAGCGCCTCGCGAATTTCCATCAACCAGTCTCCTTGGGTGGTCTCGTTGGCACGTCGCTATCGCATGGATGTGCAACATTCGAAAGTCAAAAGTGGTGCTCAATAGGCTTGTGATGCGCAACAATACCGACCAAAGGTATTTGATGACAGAAAAAGACACTGACGCTACGCCCTGGGGGCGATGGTTCGCACGTATCATCGTGCGATTGGCCGTGGTGTTGTCATTTGTGGTTTTGGTCAAATTTGGCATCGATTTGCTGTTCGCCAAGTTTGCACTGTTCGAAAGCGACGCGAGTGCGCGAGCCATGACAGGTCTGATCGTCATGGTTATGCTGGGATACGCACTTTTGTTGGCTGTTCCCTTTGTACCGGGGGTCGAAATCGGCGTTGCCGTGCTGATGATGGAAGGGGCAAAAGCGGCCCCGATGGTCTATGGCGCGACTGTAACCGGTTTGTTTTTGGCGTTTTGCATCGGTCAATACGTGCCGTTGACGAAGCTTATAAACCTTTGCAAGGACTTTTCCTTGCGCCGGATTGCAGTCCTGCTCGAGCAAATAGAAACAACACCCCGCGAAGATCGGCTGAACACTCTGCACGACCGTCTGCCGCGTCTGTTGGTGCCCGTTCTGGTGCGTTTTCGCTATGTGGCACTCGGAATCGCTATCAACCTGCCCGGCAATATCGCGTTGGGCGGCGGTGGCGGGATTATGATTGCTGGCGGATTAAGTCGGTTGTTTCACACGGGCTATACATTGCTGACCATTGCGGTAGCCACTTTGCCAATACCGTTGGCAGTCTGGCTCTGGGGCAAAGAAATCCTGCAATAACCGCACGATGTTATGCCGCTGCGCATAGTCATTATGACGGATACGGCCCTTCCAAATACCAACATAAAAGCTACATTCGCCCAAAGCAGTAAAAGGCGCGCATAATGTCCAACGACCCTCTTGTGATTTTTACCCCATCCGGCAAACGCGGAAACTTTCCGGTTGGCACACCAGTGCTGACGGCGGCGCGACAATTGGGCGTGGATCTGGATTCGGTTTGTGGCGGGCGCGGCATCTGTTCAAAATGCCAGATTACGCCGTCTTATGGTGAATTCTCCAAACATGGCGTCACAGTCGCCGAAACGGCTCTGTCCGAATGGAACAGTGTTGAAGCGCGCTACGACGACAAACGTGGTCTTAAAAAGGGCCGCCGTTTGGGCTGCCAAGCGACAATCCAAAGCGATGTTGTCATCGACGTGCCCGCCGAAAGCCAGGTACACAAGCAAGTCGTGCGCAAACGTGCCGAGGCGCGCGAAATCACGATGAACCCGTCGACCAAGCTTTATTATGTCGAAGTTACAGAGCCCGACATGCACGATCCGTCAGGCGATCTGGAACGCCTGACAGCCGCCCTGACACATGATTGGCAGCTTCCGCATCTAGAGGCGGATTTAACCGTTCTAAAAACACTGCAAAAGGCCCTGCGCAAAGGCGAATGGAAAGTCACTGTTGCTGTACACTCTGGTGACGCGGTGTTTAGCCCGCGCATCATCCATGTTTGGCCGGGTTTCTACGAAGGCACCATTTACGGATTGGCCGTTGATCTGGGGTCCACAACAATCGCGGCCCACCTGTGCGATCTTCAGTCAGGCGAAGTTGTCGCTTCTTCGGGCATTATGAACCCGCAAATCCGCTTTGGCGAAGACCTGATGAGCCGTGTCAGCTACGGCATGATGAACCCGACAGGTGCGGATGAAATGACCCTTGCTGTGCGCGAAGGGATGAATGCGCTGTTCGTGCAAATCGCAGCTGAAGCCGAGATTGACCGCGGTTTGATCGTCGATGCCGTTTTCGTCTGCAATCCGGTTATGCATCACCTGTTCCTTGGCATTGATCCTTACGAACTGGGCCAAGCGCCATTTGCGCTGGCAACTTCCGAAGCCATATCCCTGCGGGCATCAGAATTGGACCTGAACCTACACCCCGCGTCGCGCGTCTATCTGTTGCCGTGCATCGCCGGTCACGTCGGTGCGGACGCTGCTGCTGTGGCTTTGTCAGAGGCACCAGACAAATCCGAAGACCTTGTTTTGATCGTCGACGTCGGCACCAACGCAGAAATCCTGCTGGGCAACAAAGAAAAAGTGCTTGCTTGCTCTTCTCCGACAGGACCTGCCTTTGAAGGTGCACAGATTTCGTCAGGCCAACGCGCCGCACCCGGTGCAATCGAACACGTTGAAATTGATCCTCAGACCAAACTTCCCCGTTTCCAAGTGATCGGGTCAGAGATCTGGTCAAACGAAGACGGTTTTGACGCCGCAATCGCACAGTCGGGCATTACCGGAATTTGCGGGTCCGGCATCATCGAAGTTGTCGCGGAAATGCGTATGGCTGGTATCGTTGACGGCCCTGGCTTGATCGGGTCAGCCGAACAAACCGGATCGCCTAACTGTTTCCTCGATGGGCGGACAAATTCCTATCTGCTTTACGATGGCACAGCGAATGGCGGACCAAAGATCACGGTCACAAACACCGATATCCGCCAGATTCAAATGGCCAAAGCGGCACTTTATTCAGGCGCGCGGTTGTTGATGGACAAATTCGGTGTCGACAAAGTCGACCGGATTGTATTGGCGGGTGCCTTTGGCGCACACATCAGTCCCAAACACGCGATGGTTCTGGGCATGATTCCGGACGCGCCGTTAAGCAAGGTCACAAGTGCCGGCAACGCCGCCGGGACGGGCGCGCGGATTGCTTTGCTGAACACAGATGCCCGCCGCGAAATCGAACAAACAGTTCATAACATCCACAAGATCGAAACCGCCATTGAACCGCGCTTTCAAGAACATTTTGTCAATGCGTCCAACATCCCCAACGCGGTAGAACCTTTCCCGATCCTTTTCAGCATCGTGACGCTACCCGATGTGAACCACAACACAGGTGGCGGCGGCGGAGAAGGTGGACGACGCCGCAGACGTCCGCGGTGATCCAATCCGCGTGAAATAGACAGGGCCAAAGCCCCCTTTCGACGCGCCTCGTGGCACCGCTTCAAGGTCTAATCCTCTTGACGCGGTGCGGGCAGCGTTCTAATTCGAACGGTGTGAGCGGGTATGGTGAAAAGGTATCACGAAAGCTTCCCAAGCTTCAGTTACGGGTTCGATTCCCGTTACCCGCTCCATCTCAGTTCTCTGATACGCTGTCTTTAGAGAAAGAACATTCCGATCAATCCGGCCGTCCCGATTGAAAAACTAAGAGGGATGACGGCATTGGCCATCAAATGCCAAGAGCTAT
>Ga0075467_10001728_pt1 | contig 17897 bp, 16 predicted proteins | sample DEB08_DNA_9_FD_75067 | JGI IMG/M metagenome (GOLD analysis project Ga0075467, IMG submission 75067) | Aqueous microbial communities from the Delaware River and Bay under freshwater to marine salinity gradient to study organic matter... | ecosystem: Environmental > Aquatic > Marine > Coastal ... | reverse complement strand
GCTCTAAAACCTGTCGCTAAATTTAAGCGTGCAACTATTTTTTCAGAGAGATTTGTTTTTACACCGGCAGCACCATTTATGCTATTGAATGACTTATTGAAACCTTCATTAAGATTAATAGTTCTGTTGTCAAACCTAAGGCCTAATTGAATATCCGCTTTTTCGAAATGAATATGTGATGTAGCGAGTAAACCAATATCGTTAGTCATGGCGTCAGGAATTAATAATTCTTCGCCATAGTTGGTATTGGTTTGGTTCATGCCCTGAAGACCAACAATTGTTTCGAATTTCCCAATCTGAGGAAGTTTATATTTCACATCATAGTTAAACGTTTTCAATTTCATATGAAGAGCGGCTTCTAAATCTTCTTCCTCAAATTCGTCATGCTCTTCTTCTGTTTCTTCTTCACCATGATCATGATGCTCTTCAAACTCCTTTCTATCATTTAAAGTGTAACCAACACTTATATCTATTTTACTGTTATCAAAAAACACGGTTGATTTTGAGCTAAAAATATGATTGTTTATTTTTTGAAATGGGAGTAAAGGCGTGTAATTTGTATTCTGTGCGCCAATTTCTTCAGGTAAACCGAGCTCAGAAGAATTTATATTGTATCTAAACTCAGTTTTAAAATTAGAGTTTTGAAATCCAAAAGCCGTTTTTAAATCTCGTTCATTAAATCGAGTATTAGTAACACGATAATTTTCTGTGTTATAATCTGCATGTTTTGCAATACTTCCTCTAATAATAAACTTAAAATTATCTGAGGTAGATTTGTATCCTAAGTTGGTGTTATAGCCTTGTGTATTTGTGAAATAATTGACACTCATATCACCTTCTGATGTATTACTTTGTGCAAATCGTTCCGGATTTATATATAAAACACCACCTAAAGCATCACTTCCATAAAGTAGCGAAGCTGGACCTTTAATAACTTCAATACTTTCAACACCAGCATCATTTAGTCCTAAACCATGTTCTGAACCAAATTGTTGATTTTCTAAGCGAACTCCTTGTGCATAAACCAATACTCTATTACTGCTAAGCCCTCTAATAACTGGTTTTCCAATACTTTGGCCTGTAGAAATACTTTCTACACCAGGAATGGCTGTAATACCTTCTGATAAGGTAATTAAACCGTTGGCTTTTAAATCGGCAATTTTCTCTTGCTCAACTTTCATCACATTTTCACTTTGCAATTTGTGAAAAGGTGTAGAAATAATGACTTCCTCCATTTCTATGGCTGAAGGTGCTAGAATAATTTCAATTGTTTTTTCAGTTTGAAGGTTAATTTGATTTGAATACGTTTCAAATCCAATGACAGATACAACTAATTTATAATTACCATTAGGTAAGTTTGAAAATTCAAAATCTCCATGTTCATCAGAAATGGTTCCTTTTTCCAATTCAGGAAAATACACATTGGCAAATGCTATTGGTATGTTTGTTTCTTTGTCTTTTACGTTTCCTTTGAGTGTGTTCTGTGAAAACACATTTGCTGTCACTATAAGTAACAAGCAGCTAAATACATATTTCATCTTGATTTCATTATTAATTTAAATTGATACTAAATGTGTTATATCTTATTTAAATTAAGTGTGGTGGTCCACGAAGTGAAGTTTGTTGAATTCGTAGATTTTTGTAAACCGACTTATAAAAATCATCTACTTGAAAAATATGACTAATAGTTGAAAAACTATACGTTTCAGGAATAAAATTGAATGTGTGACTTAATTTGAATTTGTAAAACTCACAATCAAGATCTAACTCATGATAATGACTTTTTTGAGTTGTTTTGCAAACTTCATGTTTGTGTGTTTCAAAGGCGTGAGCTAGTTTTACAAAAGAAGGAACAAGTAAAGCCGTAATTAGTAATACAAGACTAATTTTATAACCTATATGCGCTTTTAATTTTTGCATTATTCTTTAATAAATCTGCCTAATCCTAGTCGTTTGCCTAGTCTTTTTAAAAAATCTCTAAAAAATTTATATTGACCAAAAATCCAACCAATTGTTATTAGTAATATTTGATAAAATATAAGACCAATAATAACGTAAAGTATCCAATAGACAAAGACATTTAAGTTTTCTTTAGTAATTCCAATTACTTTCATAATTGGTTTACTAATGAATACAGAAGACGATCCTGTTATAGCAAAAACCAAGAAAATGCGAATCATTTCCCATTTGTATTCTACAATCCATTTTTTTTCTAACCTTTTGAAACAAAATAGAAAAAATTTAAGAAGTGCATAAAATACTCCAATAGAAATAATTATGATATATGGTATGTTTGTAGTTAAAGTTCTATCTAAAAATATACCAACAAGTTTATATGCACTATATGAAAGTCCAACTATACCAAGTAAAGGAAATATTAATTGCCAATTATGATGAATTTCCCAGCGCTCTTTAAATTTTTGCATACTTATATTTTGCGATGCAAATATACCAACTGAAATTAAATTCTAGGGACTAATCCTGATAATTGTTGTTTATAGTGTAATTGAAAATAAATGAAGTAATTATAAAGTTTATAGTTTACGTCGTAACCATAATCTAATGAACGGTTATAATCAATTTGCATTTCGTAAAGATTAGTATCGTAAACTGAAGGTTGCAACACGCGTCTGTTCCATTCTGCGACATAAATTTGGTTTCTGCCTTCAAGAAATTCTTGAGAATAATAGCCTTCTGGTTTAGCCATTCTTTCCAGCCAAGAATTAAATCCAGGTTCAATAATGATAATTTCATATTCTAGTTTATCATTAGCAATTCTAATGGTGTCCTGTTTAGTAGTATTAGATTCATTATTATTGGTTGGCATTTTATTAGTTGTTTTGCAACTAGTAATAAAGATCATTGCTACAAGTAATAATCCTAACTTTTTCATTTGTTTGTTTTTATTTAAAGTTACAAAAATTGTTCCAAACCCTTGTTTATGTTGGCATTCTTTAACACAAAAAAAGCCAAACATTACTGTTTGGCTTTTTACAATTTTAAAATAAATATTTTAACGTTTACCGAAAAGACCGCCAAGTAATCCTCCAAGTCCACCTTTCTTTTTATTACTATTACTGCCTAAAACCATTCCAGCTACATCATCAATAATACTTCCATCTCCATCAGCATCTAAAATAGATTCTAAGAAACTTTGTTCTTGTTGTGGCGAATTTCCTTTTAATAAACCTCCTAATAAACCTTCAAGTCCATTAGAATCAGAAACTTGTTGTTCTCTCTTTTGTTTTCCTAAAACACCCATTAATATTGGAGCAGCAACTTTTAAAATTTGTGCTACTGAACCTGCATCCATGCCAGATTTTTGGCTTAAAGCAGTTTCAACATGTTGTTGTTTATTACCTAATACATGACTTAATATTTTACCGCCATCATTCATTACATCATTTGAAACACCACCTCCAAAAAGACCTCCTAAATTATCTAGAATGCTTCCATCGTGTTTATTATCTAATGCGCCAAGCAGCCCTTGTGCTCCCTGAGGTGTTGCCGCATTCCTCTTCATTGCTTGCATTAACACTGGCAAAGCCATTGTTAATACGCTACTTGTTTTGTTTTGGTCTTGTCCAGTTTGATTGGATACTCCACTAATAATTGTTTTTCCTAAATCACTGTTTAGCAAGTCTAATATTCCTGACATAATATAAATTTAATAAGGTTAATGTTAAATTGTTAAGGTACAAAAAAGTCCTAACATCTATAGTTAGGACTCCATTATATTGATTTCGTCACATTTATTTTTTTCTATCCAAGGATACTAATAATTTGGGAAGCTAATTCTTCACCAATTCTATCTTGTGCTTCATTGGTAGCTGCTCCAATATGAGGTGTTAAAGATATTTTAGTATTCATTAAGACTTGTATTGCTGGAGTTGGTTCTTCTTCAAAAGTATCTAATCCTGCAAAGGCAATTTTTCCAGATTCAATAGCTGCAATTAGAGCTACTTCATCAATGACTCCTCCACGTGCTGCATTAACAATACCAGCTCCCTTTTTCATCATGTCTAGTTGTTTTTTACCTATAACATAATTTTTTTGAGCTGGTACATGTAAAGTGATAAAATCAGATTGTTTTAACACATCTTTCATTGGCTCTGTTTTGATATCTACATTGATAAACTGACCATTATAAAACTCAACCTTAATAGTAGCATTTCCGACAAATTTGTCGCTAGCAATAACTTTCATTCCAATTCCTAAAGCAATTTTAGCAACTTCACGTCCTATACGACCAAAACCAATAATTCCTAGAGTTTTACCTCGCAACTCAATGCCCTTTGCATAACTTTTTTTAAGATTTTTGAATTTAGTATCGCCATCTAAAGGCATATTTCTGTTGGAGTCATATAAAAATCGAGCACAACCAAATAAGTGAGCAAATACTAATTCTGCTACAGAATTTGAGGAAGCTGCAGGCGTATTTATAACGTGAACACCTTTTTTTCTCGCGTATTCTACATCAATATTATCCATGCCAACACCACCACGACCAATAATTTTGATAGATGGACAAGCATCAATTAGGTCTTTTCTTACTGTTGTTGCACTTCTTACTAATAAGACATCAACTGTATTCTCATTTATGAAATTTACTAATTGCTCTTGAGCGACTGTTGTCGTATTGACATCAAAACCTGCTGCTGTTAAGGCATCAATTCCACTTTGTGAGACACCATCGTTTGCTAAAACCTTCATTTATTTTTATGCTTTACTTTCTAATTCACTCATTACTTCTACTAGTGCTTTTACACTATCTAAGGATAAGGCGTTGTACATTGATGCACGATAACCTCCAACACTTCTGTGTCCATTTAATCCTTCAATTCCTGCTTCTTTCCACATTGCATCAAAGGTTTCTTTTAAATCTTCGTTAGCTAAAGTAAAAGTTGCATTCATATAAGAACGATCTTCTTTTACAGCATATCCATTAAAAAGCGGATTTAAATCAATTTCAGAATACATTAATCTAGCTTTCTTTTCATTCTCTTCTTCAATAGCTTTAATACCGCCTAAATTTTTAAGCCACTCCAAAGTTAACATTGAAGTATATACTGCAAAAACAGGAGGTGTGTTGAACATGCTACTTTTGTTTATGTGTACTTTATAATCCATCATTGATGGGATTTTTCTTGATACTTTACCTAAAATATCCTCCTTAACTACGACAAGTGTAGTTCCAGCTGGTCCCATATTTTTTTGCGCTCCTGCGTAAATTAAATCGAATTTCGAAAAATCTAACTGACGAGAGAAAATATCACTGCTCATATCACAAACCATAGGAATTGAGCAATTAGGAAAATGCTTCATTTGTGTTCCAAATATGGTATTGTTTGAAGTGCAATGAAAATAATCGTAATCTGAAGGAATATCGTAACCTTTAGGAATGTAATTGTATTTAGCACTTTTTGAGGAAGCTACTTCATAAATATCATCATAAATTTTTGCTTCTTGTATTGCTTTGTCACTCCAAGTTCCAGTATTTAAATAGCCAGCTCTTTTTTCTAGAAGGTTAAGAGCCACCATTAAAAATTGCATACTAGCTCCTCCTTGAAGAAACAATGCCTTGTAGCCTTTTCCTTCTAAGCCTAAAAGCTCTAAAGCTAAAGATCTTGCTTTTTCCATAACATCTACAAAGCCCTTGCTTCTGTGGGAAATCTCGATAAGTGATAGTCCACTTCCATTGAAATCCATCACAGATTCAGAGGCTTTTAACAATACTTCTTGAGGTAATACGCAAGGTCCTGCGCTAAAATTATGCATCTTCATGTGATTATATTATATTAATTTTTCTCAAAACAAAGGTCTGAATTTATTGCCAATATAGTATTAAAAATATGATAATTTTGTTATCAAATTTTCAATAAAAAAGCGATAGTATCTACATTATCTGCATAGTTCCATAATTCTGGCTTCTGCGTTTCTCCAAATTTGATTTCTGATTCAGAAAAATTTGAAGCTACAATACATTGAATTTTATCATCGTCGTTTGCTAGCTTTTCTAGTAACTGTTCTTTTGAATTGTAATACTCATAAAACAAAGTAGCAATAGGCGAGGAGTAGCTTTCATCTTCTTTAATCATGAGAAAACCATTTTCTAGCATATCAAATTCGCTCATTAAATAAACGGCTTTATTGTAATCGTAATTATTTGCATACTTTGCCTGATTAATAATAGGATGCCAATTGTAAATTGCTTCAAAAAAGGCCTTAAAATCATACTCCTTTGGAACAAACAGTTTTGATACATTTCTACAACCTAAGCCATAATACCTAAAAATATCATCTGATAGTGCTTCTAATTCGGTATTAGTTTCATTTCCAGATAATACTGCCACTGAATTCCTATTTCGTCTTATGATTGAGGGTTTGTTTTTAAAATAGTATTCAAAATATCTTGCAGTGTTATCACTTCCAGTAGCAATGACTGCATCGAAATCTTCAAGTTTCTCTTCAGTAAATGTTATTTTATTCTTAAAACTTGGCTCAACATATTCCAAATACTTGGCTAAATAGGGTAGTAAATACTTATCGTTTGATGATTGCTTTACTAATACGTTATGACCAGAAATTAGCACAGAAATAAAGTCATGAAAACCAACCAAGGGAATATTTCCTGCCATAATAATTGCGATATTTTTGACTTCTATTGAATTAAAGCTATAGTTGCTCAACCATTGCTTAATATTATTGTTATTCAATGATTTAGACCATCCTTCAAAAGAAAATGATATATTCTCTTTTGTAAACCAACCATTATGTTCTTGAGCTAATTTTATTTGATGGGTAAAACCATCAAAAAACAAATCATTATGTGCAATATTATCAGCTTTTTTAATCTCGTTTCTAGAAAACTGACTCAGGAATTCACCCAATTTAGTAAAAGCTAAAATTCTATCTTCTAAATTCATTATATGTTTTGGTTATGAATTGTTTTGGCGTTATTTTTGCAGCTGCAAATTTAAGCAAACAAAAGTAAAAAACAGCTATGGCTATTATAATAACAGACGAATGCATAAATTGTGGTGCGTGTGAACCGGAATGCCCTAATACTGCAATTTATGAAGGTGCTGATGATTGGAGATATAATGATGGAACCAGTTTAAAGGGAAATGTGGTGTTGCCTAATGGCAAGGCTGTTGATGCTGATGAAGCTCAAGAACCGGTTAGCGATGAAATTTATTATATAGTTCCAGATAAGTGTACAGAATGCCAAGGGTTTCATGAAGAGCCACAATGTGCTGCTGTATGTCCTGTAGATTGTTGTGTACCTGATGAAGACCATGTAGAATCTGAAGAAACATTGTTAGGTAAACAACGTTTTATGCATCCTGAAGACTAGTTTATAATCGATAATAAATTAAACTTAAATCCTGAGCTTTGGCTTGGGATTTTTTGTTTGTGGTATTTAGTACTTAGAATTTTAATTAACTTAGCTACATATAAATAAACAACTCACATCATTAGAGGTAAAACAAATAATAACCATCCTTTGAAATTAAAAGCTACAATATTATTATTGACTCTAACTTTGTGTTGGTCTTGTAAATCAACTATTGAAGAGCACATCGACTTAAATAATCAGCGCTGGATTCATGGCTCTGAAAATTGTAAAGATAATATAGACAAACCTATTCAGGTAGTTAGGTATAATAACAATACTTGGATTTTACGTCAAAACAAATGTACCAATTACGAAGCGCCTTTTATGTTTTTATATTTTGGAGATGATAAGGCTTTATTGATGGACACTGGTGCGACAAAAGAGGCTAGCATATTTCCTCTATATGAAACAGTAAAAGAGATTATTGACGATTGGTCTGAAAATAATGGAGCGGTTGAATTAATAGTTGCTCATACTCATAAGCATGGTGATCACTATGCAGGAGATGATCAGTTTAAAGGAAAACCTAATACAACTGTAATTAATCTTGAAGTTGACGATGTTGCAAGCTTTTTTAATATATCCAATTGGCCAGAAAACATTGTAGATTTTGATCTCGGCAATAGATTATTGCAAATCATACCAATTCCTGGACATCAAGCGTCTTCAATTGCAGTTTACGATACATTTACAAAAATACTATTAACAGGAGACACCTTTTATCCGGGTAGGCTTTATATAAAAGATTGGAGTACTTTTAAATTGAGTATTGATAGACTTGTTACATTCACTAACAACAATAAGGTTTCAACTATTCTGGGCAATCATATTGAAATGACTCAAACTCCAGGAGTAGACTATCCAATAGAAACTCTTTACCAACCTAAGGAACATCAACTTCCTTTAAATGTAATTGACTTAAAAGAGCTTTCATCTGCACTAACAAAATTAGGAGATAAACCAGCAAAACAAATTCATGATAGCTTTATTATATATCCTGTAGATTAATAAAATTTGAATTTTTAAAACGAAAAACCAATGACTATTTCTAAAAGATCAAGATTAATCAAAAAAATCACTAATTCTCCTCACTACTCTTAAAACGCTTCATTTCTTCTAAAGGCTCAATGGCATTATAAGATTTCCAAATACTAGCATCATATGCTTTTAGTGTTTGATAAGGCACATCTTTTGGTTCTAAAAATGTATTGTATGCATTTTTATCTAAAACGGTTTTGCTAATAATAAATAGTTCTTGTTTTGATCTTGCACTGCCTTCAATCAGAAAGTTAAAACCCACTTTATCCTTTTCTCTGCTATTTTCAATAAATTTTATTGGTCTGTTTACATAAAAGTAACGTCCTTCTTCTTTGTTGATATATTTTGGGCTGTACGTGCTATCTGCATTTTTTTGAAAGATGATAGTCCCTTTTTTAATGTTTTCAACATATTTTACACCAAGTATTAGTTTGAGATTAAATTTTTGTCCTCTTTTGCCTTTACCATAATCATAATCTAATTTTAATACAGCAAATGTTTCATCTGCAATATAAAGTTTTCCAGCGTATTTAGATTTTGCTTTTCTGGGTTCAAATTCAATAATATATACGAGTTCGCCATTAAAACCAGTGACACTTTCAAACTCATATGTATATAATTCTGGATCTATAATTTTTTTCAAAAAAGAATCATCATAAGTTTGAGTATCATGCAATATACCATGTGTTTCTCCTTTTAGGTTTTTAACATCATACATTTCGTCGTTGCCCTTATCTTCATCGTTGTTATTAGATTTTAAAGAAAGGGAATCTTGAACTTTAATAATTCCAGTTTTCAATTTATAAGTGAGCGTTGTATCTAAATATTTTAATATTAAATCTTGAGCTTTGGTTTGAACATTATCCAACGAGAAATTCTTACTCTTATCTACAAGACTTGTTGCTTTTAGAACATTTAGTTTTGTTTCCTTTCGGTTCTCCACCATTAAATCACCCAAATAATCCTGAAAATAAACCGTATTGCTATTAATAATATTTTGAGTCAGTGAATCCAAGCTTTTATTAACGCCTTCATGTTGCTTTTTACGCATACCTGAAGCTTTCGTAACCTTAGCTTCAAACCTATCAAAATCGGCATAAGCTGTGTTACGATGAAAGAAATTGAGGGTTTGATTCTCGTTATTATAATTCTTAGCTAAGTTTCTGTTAACTTTTTCTATGATTTCTAGTGCATTTGGTGTTGACGTACTCAAAAACACTTTGCCTAATTAATTAATAAATTCATCCAAAACAATAATATAATTGTTGTCCATGATTGCCTTAGAAGTTATTGTACGTGATGCGTACCCTAGACAACTAATCTTTAATTCATTAGATTCCAAGTCTTCTAGATTAATGGTGAAAAAACCTTCTTCATTTGAAATAACTCCTTTGTATTCAGCGGTTTGTACTGACGCAAAAGGGACAGCTTCATTAGTGGTCGCATCTATAATCTTCGCAGTGAAATTTTGAGCAGTTACAAATGTTGTTAAAAGAAATAAGGATAATAAAAAGATATTCTTTTTCATGATGATGGTTTAAAATAAAACGACGAGTAGATGTAATATTTGTTACAAAATGTTGCGAATTCTATATAAATTCACATCATATATTTACTTACATTTGCACTCGAAAAATAGAGATTATCGCTTGTTGTAAAGCGTCTAAATAAATTTACTCAATGAAAGCAGGAATTGTAGGATTACCAAATGTTGGAAAATCAACCTTATTTAATTGTTTGTCTAATGCCAAGGCGCAGAGTGCAAACTTTCCGTTTTGTACTATAGAACCAAATATTGGCGTAGTTAATGTGCCAGATTCTAGATTAAAAAAATTAGAAGAATTGGTTAATCCTGAGAGAGTGTTACCTGCAACTGTAGAGATTGTTGATATTGCTGGTTTGGTAAAAGGAGCTAGTAAAGGTGAAGGTTTAGGTAACCAATTTTTAGCAAACATTCGCGAAACAGATGCAATCTTGCATGTGTTGCGTTGTTTTGACAATGATAATATTATTCATGTAGATGGTAACATCAATCCGATTAGAGATAAAGAAACCATTGATATTGAACTTCAATTAAAAGATTTAGATACCACTGAAAAGAAACTTGAAAAGGTAAAGCGTGCAGCTAAAACTGGAAATAAAGAAGCTCAAAAAGAAGAAGCTGTATTGTTGGCTATAAAAGCCGGATTAGAAACAGGAACTTCAATTAGAGCCTTGAGCTTTAGTGACGATGATTATGCTGCATTCGTAAAACCACTTCAATTTATTACAGATAAACCAGTGATGTATGTATGTAACGTAGATGAAGGTTCAGCCGTTTCTGGAAATGCTTATGTGGAGAAAGTGAAAGAAGCAGTAAAAGATGAAAACGCTGAAGTTTTAGTCCTTGCCGTTGGAACAGAAGCAGACATTAATGAACTGGATGATTATGAAGAGCGTCAAATGTTTTTACAAGATATTGGATTGGATGAACCAGGATCTGCTAAATTAATTCGATCAGCTTATAAATTATTAAATCAGCAAACATACTTTACTGCTGGTGTAAAAGAAGTTAGAGCTTGGACCATAGATATTGGAGCAACTGCGCCACAAGCTGCTGGAGTAATTCATACAGACTTTGAAAAAGGCTTTATTAGAGCCGAAGTTATTAGCTACAATGATTATGTCAATTATGGTAGTGAAGTTAAAGTAAAAGAGGCTGGAAAAATGCGTGTAGAAGGAAAAACTTATGTAGTTAAAGATGGTGACGTGATGCATTTCTTGTTTAATGTATAGATGTAATTTTAAGTTTATTATATATAGCCAATGTTCTCAACAATATTGGCTATTTTTTGTTAATTACTTTGTACCTTCTAGGTTTCATTTTTTATAGTGTTATACTATATTAGCAACCTATCAAATTTTTCTCGCTTTTATGTCTCAAGAAACCAAATATACTGAAGATAATATACGCTCACTCGACTGGAAAGAACACATTCGAATGCGTCCAGGAATGTATATTGGTAAACTTGGTGATGGCTCTTCACCTGATGATGGCATTTATATTCTTGTAAAAGAGGTTTTGGACAACTCTATTGACGAATATGTAATGGGAGCTGGAAAGACCATTGAGATTTCTATTCAAGGCAACAAAGTGATTGTGCGAGATTATGGTCGTGGTATTCCTTTAGGGAAAGTTGTCGATGTAGTGTCTAAAATGAATACGGGAGGAAAATACGATTCAAAAGCATTTAAGAAATCTGTTGGTTTAAATGGAGTAGGAACAAAGGCGGTAAATGCTTTGTCTTCATTTTTTAGAGTAGAATCTACAAGAGATAACAAATCGGCTTCTGCAGAGTTTGAGCAAGGAAATTTAATCAATGAAGATTTACTTGAAGACACTTCAAGACGTAAAGGAACTAAAGTCTCTTTTATTCCAGATGAAGTGATCTTTAAAAATTATAAGTATAGAAATGAGTATGTAGCAAAAATGCTTAAATACTACGTGTACTTAAATCCTGGATTGACCATTATTTTTAATGGTGAAAAGTTTTATAGTGAAAATGGACTTAAAGATTTATTAAGTGAAAATATTAATGAATCAGATCGATTATATCCAATAATTCATTTAAAAGGGGATGATATTGAAGTTGCTTTAACACATAGTAAAACACAATATAGCGAGGAATATCATTCGTTCGTAAACGGTCAAAACACAACACAAGGAGGTACGCATTTGTTGGCGTTTAGGGAGTCCTTGGTAAAAACTATTAGAGAGTTTTATGGTAAAAATTATGAATCTTCAGATATTAGAAAATCTGTAGTTTCGGCAGTGTCAATAAAAGTGATGGAGCCAATTTTTGAAAGTCAGACAAAAACGAAGTTAGGTTCTACAGATATGGGAGGCAACCTTCCAACGGTGAGAACTTACATTAATGATTTTCTAAAAACACAACTGGATAATTTCTTACATAAAAACCCTGATACTGCTGAGAAAATTCAGCGAAAAATTCTGCAAGCAGAACGGGAACGTAAAGAATTATCAGGTATTAGAAAATTAGCAAAAGATAGAGCAAAGAAAGCGAGTCTTCACAATAAAAAATTACGTGATTGTCGTGTGCATTTTGGCGATACCAAAAATGAACGTTATTTAGACACAACTTTATTTATAACTGAGGGAGATTCAGCGTCAGGAAGTATCACAAAGTCTCGCGATGTAAATACTCAAGCTGTTTTTAGTTTAAAAGGAAAACCGCTTAACTGTTATGGTCTAAGTAAAAAAATTGTATACGAAAATGAAGAATTTAATTTACTTCAAGCTGCATTAAACATAGAAGAATCTTTGGAAGATTTGCGCTATAATAATGTTGTAATCGCTACAGATGCAGATGTTGATGGGATGCATATTAGATTGCTATTAATAACATTCTTTTTGCAATTCTTCCCTGAAGTGATTAAAGAAGGACATTTATATATTTTGCAAACACCTTTGTTTAGAGTTAGAAATAAGAAAGAAACCATTTATTGTTATTCTGAACAGGAACGACGAGACGCTGTTGAAAAACTAAAACCAAAACCAGAAATCACCAGATTTAAAGGTCTAGGAGAGATTTCGCCAGATGAATTTGTACATTTTATTGGTGAAGATATTCGGTTAGATCCTGTAATGCTTGATAAAGACATGTCTATTGAAGAGCTACTTTCATTTTATATGGGAAAAAATACTCCAATAAGACAGAAATTCATTATTAACAATTTAAAAGTAGAGTTAGATTTAGTAGAAGATGCGAACAAATAATAGCAAAGTAAAAAACGTTATTATCTCCATGTACTTTATACTCATAGTACTGGCTATACTATTGGCTACCCTTTTTAGTGCATTTTCAGATTTAACCAATAGTCCAACACTTACCTTTTTTATTGTAATTGGTGTATTTGTATTCTTGCTTTTAGCAGCACACAAAGTGTCAAAATATTTTGAGTATGATAGTGATGGCGTCCAAGTTGTAATTATTAATAAAGGTATGTTATTATCAGATTATTTTAACTACAGAGAGCACAAACTGGAATTTGAAAAAGAGCAACTTATTGGTTATAAGTTTAACAATTATTTTATATACAAAAGCTTAGTTCTGTATTTGACCAGTAGGCATGGACACAATAAAACTGAGACATTCAATGTGTCTTTAGTTGGTAGAAAAAAAAGAAAATATATCAGGCAATCTTTGAGCAAAATAATAAAACACAATAGAACAATAAAAGAACAGATGAATGATTGAAGACAATGACGATTTGTTAAATGAAACTAATGATAATGAAGAAACCATTACCAAGGTCACAGGTATGTTTAAAGATTGGTTTCTTGATTATGCATCATATGTAATTCTTGAACGTGCAGTTCCAGCTATTGAAGATGGTTTTAAGCCAGTTCAACGTCGTATAATGCACTCTATGAAAGACCTAGATGATGGACGCTATAACAAGGTTGCAAATATAGTTGGTCATACTATGCAGTATCATCCTCATGGAGATACAAGTATTGCTGATGCTATGGTTCAGATTGGTCAAAAGGATTTGTTAATCGATACCCAAGGAAACTGGGGAAATATCCTAACAGGAGACAGTGCAGCAGCTTCACGTTATATTGAAGCACGTATTTCTAAGTTTGGTTTAGATGTTGTTTACAATCCAAAAATTACGGAATGGCAAGCCTCTTATGATGGACGTCGTAAAGAGCCAGTTAACCTTCCTGTCATGTTTCCATTACTATTGGCTCAAGGTGGTGAAGGCATTGCTGTTGGATTATCTACAAAAATATTACCTCATAATTTTATAGAACTAATTGATGCTTCTATAAAACATTTACAGGGCAAACGGTTTACAATTCTTCCTGATTTCCCAACAGCTGGAATAGCAGATTTCTCTAACTATAATGATGGATTGCGTGGCGGAAAAGTGCGTGTTAGAGCAAAGATTTCACAGTTAGACAAAAATACCTTGGTCATTACAGAAATTCCTTTTGGAACAAATACGTCATCGTTAATTGATTCTATTTTAAAGGCGAATGACAAAGGGAAAATCAAGATTAAAAAGATTGAAGATAATACGGCGGCTAAAGTTGAAATATTAGTACACCTACCATCTGGACTTTCACCAGATAAAACCATTGATGCGCTCTATGCCTTTACAAATTGTGAATCCTCAATTTCACCTTTAGGATGTGTTATTGAAGACAATAAGCCACTGTTTGTTGGTGTCACAGAAATGTTGCGTCGCTCAACTGATAATACAGTACATCTTTTAAAAAGTGATTTAGAAATAAAACTCGATGAGCTAGAAGAACAATGGCATTTTGCGTCTTTAGAACGTATTTTTATTGAAAATAGAATCTATCGTGATATTGAAGAAGAGGAAACTTGGGAAGGTGTTATTAGAGCTATAGACAGAGGGCTTCAGCCACATATAAAACATTTAAAAAGAGCAGTTACTGATGAAGATATAGCGCGATTGACTGAAATAAGAATTAAGCGTATTTCAAAATTTGATATTGACAAAGCCCAACAAAAAATTGATGCTCTTGAAGATCAAATTGCAGAGGTCAAGCATCATTTAGCAAATCTAATTGATTATGCTATTGCCTATTTCCAAAGATTAAAAAAGGAATATGGAGCAGGTAGAGAACGTCAAACAGAAATTCGCATGTTTGACGATGTAGATGCCGCCAAAGTGGTCATAAGAAACACCAAACTTTATGTAAATAGAGAAGAAGGATTTGTTGGGACTTCACTAAAACGCGATGAATATGTTTGCGATTGCAGTGATATAGACGATATTATTGTATTTACCAAGGAAGGTAAAATGATGGTCACGAAAGTAGATGCAAAAACATTTATTGGTAAAAATATTATGCACGTTGCTGTATTTAAGAAAAAGGATAAACGTACCATATACAATATGATTTATCGTGACGGTAAAGGTGGTCCATCTTATGTGAAACGTTTTGCAGTAACATCTATCACTAGAGATAAAGATTATGATCTTACCAATGGAAATACAAGTTCTGTTGTTCATTATTTTTCAGCTAATCCAAATGGAGAAGCCGAAACAGTTACCGTTTTATTACGTCAATCAGGTAGTATCAAAAAACTAAAATGGGATTTAGATTTTGCCGATATTATTATTAAAGGTCGCGCTTCTAAAGGAAATTTAGTAACTAAATATTCTGTAAAACGCATTGAGCTTAAAGAAAAAGGTGTAAGTACGTTAAAACCGCGTAAAATTTGGTTTGATGATACAGTGCAACGCTTAAATGTTGATGAACGAGGTGAGCTTGTTGGAGAATTTAGAGGCGAAGATCGTATCTTAATTATCACACAAGCTGGTATTGTAAAAACCATTATTCCTGAAATTACGGCTCGATTTGATGAGGATATGATTGTTATGGAAAAATGGATTCCGAAAAAGCCCATTTCTGCGATATATTATGATGGCGAGAAAGAGCGATATTATGTAAAGCGTTTCTTGATTGAAAATGAAAGTAGAGATGAATGCTTTATTTCTGATCATGAAAATTCGCATTTAGAAATTGTCTCTACAGATTGGAAACCTATTGCTGATATTGAATTTACAAAAGAACGTGGTAAAGACCGAAAAGATAATCTTGAAGTCAACCTTGAAGAGTTTATTGCTGTAAAAGGTATTACAGCCTTAGGAAATCAGTTAACTAAGGATAAGATCAACCAGATTAGTTTATTAGAACCTTTGCCTTACGATGCTCCAGAAGAAATGCCAGCTGAAGATATAGAAGTGGTTGACGAAACTGATGTTTCAGAAGAAACTAATTCAGATAAAAAACCTGAAGCTAAAGAAGACAAAAAGAAATCCAATGGAGAAGCATCAGATTTTGATATAGATGATGAAGGTCAGATTACGTTGTTTTAGTTTTTTGGAGTTATAAGTAGTTACAATAACTAATGAAACTAAGCGTCCAAAGCAATTTTAAGCCCTTCAATTAATTGATTGATTTCGTCTATTGACGTGTAATGTAAAAATGATATTCTAATCACCCCAGGCTGTATTGGAATATCCATATCCATAAGTGGTCTAACAGCATAGAAATTTCCAAGACCTAACATTAATTTGTGCTTGGTTAAATCTGTGTATACTTTCTTAATGTTTTTATTAGTAGGAATAATTGAAATAATTGGTGCTCTATTTTCGGTCGTGTCAGGACCAACTATTTTAATGTCATCACGTGATCTCAAAAACTTTAGTAATGGTTCCATTAGCATAGTTTCATGTTCTAGGAATAATGTATGTATCGCGTTGTTTCTTTCTGATGGTTTCGCTTCTTTATCAAAATGATGTTCATAAACAGCATCAAAATAATCCAATATACCACTAGCAGCCGCAATTTGTGCGTGGTCAGGACCAGCAGGAGTAAGCATACTTCTGGTAATACCTTCCTTAAAAAAGTGCGATTGATTCTCCATTTTAACAATCAAATCTTTATCTACATACATTAAACCTAAATGAGGCCCAAAGGTTTTGTAAAGTGAAAACAAATAAATATCTGCACCTAAATTTTTTAAATCAGGAAAACCATGTGGAGCATATCCAACACCATCGACTACTGAGAGCGCACCCTGTTTATGTGCTCTTTTGCTTATTTCATTTACAGGGTTTACATGACCAATTACATTAGAACAATGTGGATAGGCCACCATTTTTGTTTTGTCTGACAATAACGCATCTAAATCTTCCAAACTTAGTAATCCAGTTTTTGAGTTTACATGCCATTCTATAATTTTAATACTTTGTTTCTCTAGTTTTCTCCAGGCTCCAGCATTGGCTTCATGATCTTGACAGGATACAATTATTTCGTCACCATCGTTCCACATAGGTCGCATAGCATTTGCCAATACATAAACATTTTGTGTTGTTGATGGTCCAAAATGAACTTCAGATTCGTCCACATTCAAGTAATCTGCCATCCGTTTATAGGAAGCATCCATCAAATTTCCAGCAAGTGTAGAAGCTGGATAAGGATAATAAACTTGGACTTTATTCTTCATATAAAAGTCGGTTAGCCTATTAATAACTTGTTTGCAAGGGTAGGAGCCACCAGCATTTTCAAAAAAGGCCCAACCTTTAAGAGTTGGTTCAGAAAAAGCAGGAAATTGGGATCGTATAAATTTTAAATCGAGGTTCATAGCGTGTTTTTAGATTGTGATACCAAGATAATAAAAGTAGAAGGAATTTATGTCAAGAAAATTAGACGTAATAATTATAGAGGTTGTTGCGCTTTAGTTATTTTTTTAAACTTAATTCTGTTTCAATTAATTGAATAAGATCAGAATTACTTTTCAGACCTCTATCTAGTTGACCTATTGAATAGTTTTTAACGCTAATTTGATAATTAATGAGAGACCTCAAACTGGAAGTTTCTAATTTTTCTAGAACCAATTCATTGGATATTGTC
>Ga0075467_10001724_pt1 | contig 17917 bp, 17 predicted proteins | sample DEB08_DNA_9_FD_75067 | JGI IMG/M metagenome (GOLD analysis project Ga0075467, IMG submission 75067) | Aqueous microbial communities from the Delaware River and Bay under freshwater to marine salinity gradient to study organic matter... | ecosystem: Environmental > Aquatic > Marine > Coastal ... | reverse complement strand
TCAGAGTGCCATGATCTGCGGGTGTGCGCCAGATCGCCGCTAGCTTTGCCGCAGTCTCGCCGTTAGGAAGAAACGGACTTGGAACGAGAGCAATGACCCATTCGATAAGACCCCAACCCGGCATTGAAGATATCGTGCTTTATAAGGGCGGCGAGAGCCGGCTGGACGGGCATGATGAGGTGTTGAAGCTCAGTTCGAACGAGAACCCGTTCGGCCCGCCTGAGACGGCAAAGGCGGCTTTGATCGCGACCGCTTCGACGCTGCATCGGTATCCGTCGTCGGATCACGCGGGTTTGCGCGGTGCGATTGCCGAAGTGCATGGGCTGGATGCGGCGCGGGTGATTTGCGGCGCCGGATCGGACGAGATTCTAACGTTTCTCTGTCAGGCCTACGCGGGTCCGGGGCTTGAAGTGATCTATACCGAGCATGGGTTCTCCATGTACCGCATTCTTGCGCTGTGCGCAGGGGCGACACCGGTTGTTGTGCCCGAGCGTGACCGCGTTGTGGATGTTGATACCATTCTCGAAGCTGTGACGAACGCGACGCGACTTGTGTTTCTGACGAACCCCGGAAACCCAACGGGTACGATGATCAGCGCGGATGATCTGACACGGTTGGCCGAGAGCCTGCCGGATCATGTGTTGCTGGTGCTGGATGGGGCCTATGTCGAGTTTGCCGAGGGCTATGATGGTGGCGCGTCGATTGTCGATGCGAGCGAGACCGTGGTGATGACGCGGACGTTTTCTAAGCTTTATGGACTTGGCGGATTGCGTGTCGGTTGGGGTTACGGCCCGGCCCATGTTATTGACACTCTGAACCGTCTGCGCGGCCCGTTTAATCTTGGTGTGACGCAGCTTGCCACGGCCGAAGCTGCCATTCGGGACCGCGCGTTTGCAGAACACTATCGGTCCGAGAACGCGCGGCTTCGCACTTGGCTTGCCAAGGCGTTGGCGGCGTTGGGTGTGCCGTCTGACCCTAGCCACGCAAACTACATTCTGGCGCGTTTTCATGATGCGGAACAGGCGAACGCTTGCGAAGCCTCATTGCGCACAAAAGGTATTCTGGTGCGAAAAGTCGCAGGGTATGGATTGCCCAATTGCTTGCGGATCACCATTGGAACCGAAGCAGACTGCGCGCGGGTCCGAAATGCGATCCAACAATTTCTGGAGGGAGCGTGATGACTCAGATCTATGAACGCGTTGCGCTGATCGGGTTGGGTTTGATTGCGTCGTCCATGGCTCACGCCATGCGGCGCGCGGGGCTCGCTGGCGAGATTGTTGGTACGGCACGCTCGGCCGAGACACGCGATATCACCCGGGAACTTGGGTTTTGCGACCGGGTGGTCGACACCGTGACCGAAGCTGTCGAAGGCGCGGATCTTGTGGTACTGGCGGTGCCGATTGGCGTAATGAGCGAAGTCGCCCGCGAGATCGGGCCGCATCTGGCCAAAGGCGCCACCGTCACTGATGTTGGATCGGTCAAGCGCGCCGTGTTGGATGCCGTTTCGCCGCATATTCCTGATAATGTTGAGTTTATCCCCGGTCACCCACTGGCCGGTACCGAGCATTCCGGACCCCGTTCGGGCTTTGCGGAATTGTTCGAGAACCGTTTTTGTATCTTGGTGCCAAGCGAAAATGCGGACGTCGATGCGGTTGACCGACTGACGGTATTTTGGGAGGGAATGGGCGCGAATGTCGAGACCATGGACGTCGATCACCACGATCTCGTGTTAGCCGTCACAAGCCACACGCCGCACCTCATTGCCTACACGATGGTCGGTGTGGCCGATGATCTGCGACGGGTGACCGACAGCGAAGTCATCAAATACTCGGCTGCGGGCTTTCGGGATTTCACCCGGATTGCAGCGTCTGATCCAACGATGTGGCGCGATGTATTTTTGAACAACAAAGAAGCGACGTTGGAAGTTCTGGGACGGTTTACCGAGGAATTGTTTGCGTTGCAGCGCGCGATCCGCACAGGCGATGGAGAGCATTTATTTGACTACTTTTCGCACACGCGCGCGATCCGCCGCGGCATTGTGGAGGCCGGGCAGGATACGGATGCACCAGACTTTGGCCGGATGGGGAAGAAGTCATGAAACAGATCATTGCAAGCCTTGCCCTTTTGGCGATGGTCGCCTGTGGCGGCGGTGATGGCGGCGCAAATCTGCCGGGGCTGGTTGCCACAAAGCGCGCTCCGGTCACTGGTCCGGGCGGCTGCGGTGTGCGCGATGCCTGGGTTGTGACGGAAGTTGCGGGCGTGCGGTTGTCGCGACCTGCCATTATGACGATGCAAACCGCGCGGGCCTTGGATCGCTGGGTGCGGTCGGGGGCAGTGCCTGCGATTGGGCGCCGGGGCGGCGGTCTTGCCGAACTGACAGTTGCAGCCCATTACGCTTGCCGCTCTCGCAACAGCCGACCCGGTGCGCGTTTGTCCGAGCATGCGCAAGGCCGCGCGATTGATATTTCAAGCTTTGTACTGGCAAGCGGAGAGCGCATCAGCGTGCTGCGTGGGTGGCGCGGCGACGACTCTCGTGTGTTGCGGCGCATGCATCGCGCGGCTTGCGGACCTTTCGGAACCGTTCTGGGGCCGGAGGCGGATCGCCATCATCAGGATCACCTCCACTTTGACGTCGCCGACTATCGAAGTGGTCCCTACTGCCGCTAGCGGATGATGATCTTCGGCGCGCGACCCAGCGGTATCGGGCCCAAGAAAACCGTGCCGGAGCGAAACGCCAGATCGGCGTCGATTGTGTCCGATGGCCCTTTTAGCAATGCAAGTAATTCAAGCGCGCCTTCAAGCTTTGGGGCAAACGACTGGGTCACCAACCCGCTTGCCACGGCAAGGTCCAGAAGGCGGCGCCAATCGACGGCTTTGATCGAAATCTTGCCTGTTGGAGTGCCTCGGGCATCGACCGTGACTGAGCCCGCCGCGCGCAATGTGATGCTCCCCCATTCGACCGAAAGACCTGCAAGATCAATATCGGTGATTTGTGGTCTTGCGCTCTCAACGGCCTCGCGATCCCATGGTGCAGTGAACCCGATGTCCGCATCAAAGTGCAGGCGTTCGAAGGCATCTGGAAGAAGGCCGGCGGGATCAAGAAGCTGCCGGGTGACTTTTGGCGGGTGAAAGCCGGACAATTCGGCACCGATCCGATGTGCATTCGCGCGCGCGGGGATTTGTTCAGTCGCAAAGCGCCCCTGGTCGAGACTCACGGTCCATCCAAGGCTTGAACCTATGTCCAATGCGTCAACGATGATGGTCGAGCGGTCCAGCCGCAGGGACGGGCTTGGCTCAAGAAAGATCGAGCCGCGCGCCTGCTCGTGGGTGAACGTCAAAGTTTGCAGCGGTGTAGACAGGCGATGCTCGTTTGGCAGAACGGCGATCACCTGATGCGGTTTGTAGGCCAGCGCAAGCAGCTGCAAGAACGGCGCCGACCAGGCTACACCGGTCTCAGGATCAGCAAGGCGCACGTCACTTAGGGTGGTATCGAAGCGGTTGGGAAAGCCAGCCACATCAATCTCGGCGACGTCGGCGGCCCAGCCCTCGGCGCGTCGCTCCTCGACCCAGGATGTAAGTGTGCGATCAAGTGCGGTTGACCCAAGCGCCCACCACGCCATCCACCCAAGCGACGCGACAAGAATGACAACAATCAGACGACCCATTTGGCACTTTCCCCCTGCGACATTGCTTCGTATTAGTAGCGATATGAACGAAGGACCAGACGCGCTTCCCGCCCCTTTGTGGGTCTTCGGCTACGGATCGCTGATCTGGAACCCGGGCTTTCCGGTGGCCGAACGGCGCTTGGCCACCATGTCGGGGTTTCAGCGCAGTTTCTGCATGTCATCAATTCACCATCGCGGAACGGACGATGACCCCGGCCTGGTGTTGGCGCTCGATCCCGTCGAAGATGCGTCTTGCATTGGTGTGGCCTTCGCGGTTCCGGACGCCGAGGCCGTAGCCACAGTTGCCTATTTGCGTGAGCGGGAATTGATTTCCTCGGCCTATATCGAGCGTGTTCTGCCGGTTGCGTTTGAAGACGGCGAGACGGTTCAGGCACTGGCTTACGTCGTCGACACCGACCATGTGCAATACGTTGGCGGGATCGAGCGTGAACGGCAGGCGCAGATCATTGCTCACGCCGTTGGCGGCCGCGGCCCCAATACCGAGTATTTGTGGAATACTGTCAATCACTTGGGCGAATTGGGAATCGAAGATCACGAGCTGGAATGGCTGAACAAGCGGGTCCGCGAAATCGTTTCTACGGCCTGATTTGTTTGAGGTTGGCAGCGCCCTGACCTTCGCCTATCCTACCTCAAATATAACAACCACAGGACCGGCCCTTGATGGACAAACCGGACCGCGAGGTCGAGCTACAATTCACGCAACCCTATCGTCAGATTCTGACGATGCTGACCGTTTTGGGACTGGTCGGTGCTGGTGCATATGTTGCCTACCCGCAAGTTGCGCCAGTCTTTCTGGCAAACCCCTACCTCAATGGCTTCATCGCCTTTGTGTTTGTCATAGGCGTATTTGCCTGTTTCTGGCAGGTCTATCAATTGGTCAGCTCGGTGATCTGGATCGAGGGATTTGCCCGCGATCGCCCCGGCCATCAATTCACCGCCGCCCCCCGCCTTCTGGCCCCTCTTGCCAATCTTTTGCGCAAACGTGGCGCACGGATGCAGCTTGGGGTGTCTTCCACGCGATCGGTGCTCGATTCCGTTGCAACACGGATCGACGAGGCGCGTGATATTACGCGATACATCGTCAATCTATTGATTTTCCTTGGCCTTCTGGGAACGTTTTACGGACTTGCGACCACGGTTCCCGCCGTCGTTGATACGATCCGCTCGCTTGCGCCGCAAGAGGGCGACACCGGCGTCGCGGTCTTCGAACGACTAATGAAAGGCCTTGAGGCGCAGCTTGGCGGCATGGGCGTGGCGTTTGCATCCTCGTTGATCGGTCTTGCGGGCTCCCTTGTCGTGGGCTTGCTAGAATTATTTGCAAGCCACGGCCAGAATCGGTTCTACCGCGAGCTTGAGGAATGGCTCTCAAGCATCACCCGCATCGGCTATTCCGCAGATGAAGGTGGCGACGGCGGCGGCATGGATACGGGGGCCGTTGCGCAACTGGCCGAACATATGGCTGAGCGTTTGGATCAGATGCAGGCGTTTTATGAAGAAGCCGCGTCGCGTCGTGAAGCGGCGGAAGATCGCCTCGGAATGCTGGCGAGCGCAGTCTCGCAGCTTGCGGATCGATTGGGCGAGGGCGATGTGAACGCCGGCCCAGATATGACTGGCGTCATAAACAGTCAGGAACGCCTGAGCGAAGCGATTGAAACGCTGGTGACCGAAGGTACGGGTCAGGTTGATGCGGAAAGCCGGATGCGCCTGCGTTCGATGGACGTTCAGATGCTAAGGATCCTCGAAGAAATGTCAGCGGGCCGGCAGGAATCTTTGGGCGAACTGCGCTCGGACCTTGGGCAGCTGACGAAGGCGGTCCGTGATCTGGGCCGCGACCGCTCTGGCAGTTCGGTCTAAGCGATGGCCCTGACCAGACGATCGTCGCAGCGGATGTCAGGGGCAATCTGGCCCGGCTTTGTCGATGCGATGACCGCACTGCTTCTGGTTTTGATGTTCGTCCTGACGATCTTCATGGTCATGCAGGCCGTTCAGCGTGAAACGATCACGGGTCAGGAAACTGAGTTGGATCAGCTGGCTGCGGAGGTCACGTCGCTGTCGATGGCGCTTGGTCTGTCCCAACAGACAACCTCGCAGCTTGAAGATGACCTGGAATCCCTACAAACGGAAAGCGACCGACAGTCGTCTTTGATCGCAAACCTAACGGGTCAGGTAGATACGCAAGCCCGGGCGCTGTCTGAACGCGATGCAGCAATTGCGTCGTTTGAAGCGCAGGTCGCCACGCTTTTGTCCGAACGCAACGATGCGCTCACGCTTGGCGCTGAACTTGCCGCCAACGTCGAAGACCTTGAAGCGGCTCGCGCTGTTTTGATCTCCGAACAAGAGGCAATGCGCCTCGCTTTGGCGCAGGCGCGCACCGAGATTGACGCGCAAACCGAAGTGGCCCGATTGGCGGCTGCTCGCCGCGAGGCACTGGAAGCGCTTACGGCTGACTTGCAGGCCGAGGCTGAAACGCGTGAAACATCTCTATCGCAAGCCCTTGCGGCCCTTCAGCGCGCCGAGGTTAACGAGGCCATCTTGGCCGAAGCGGATGCGCGCACCGCGTCGCTGACGGCCGAGTTGGAAACAGCAGAGGCCGCACGGCTTCGCGAACTGGCGGTGGCCGAAGCTTTGCGCGCACGGCTTGCGGACGCAGAGGGCGCCCTTAGCGAGGAAGAACAGGCGCGATTGGCCGAGGCCGCCGCGGCGGCGGCCTTGCGGGCGCGGCTTGAAAACGCGGATGCGGAATTGACCGCCATGTCGCTTGCGCTTGAAGCGCAGCGTCAGCAGGCTGAGGACACGCTTACCCTTTTGGCGGCGGCCAATGCGGTGGAATCCGAGTTGAACGACAAACTCACGCAAGCGCTTTTGACACTTGAGGACCGCGATGCGGCGCTCGCCAATCGCGAAGCCACGTTGGGGGACACCGAATCTCTCGCGACGGAGCTTGCCGACATGTTGCAGATCGCGCAGTTGGAACGTGAAGAAGCGCAGGCTGAACTTGCAAACATGCGCGCCGATCTTTCGGCGGCTGAAGCGCGTCTTGCCGAACTGGACGCAACTGCATCGGACACGGACGCGCGCGTTGCGGCCCTGACCACGGAGCGCGACGCGCTTCTCGCTGAAATTGCGGAGCTGAATGAAGCAAGTGCGGAAACGGCCACAGTGCGTGACCAGTTGGCTGCTGCCTTGGCGGCCAAACTGGCAGCCGAAGTCACCACAACCGAGGTCATGACAGAGCAGGAACGACAGGCCGCACTATTGTCGACTGCCCGTCAGCAGTTGGCCGAAGAGGAATCGCTGTCCGCGCAAAGCCAGCGCGAAGTCGCAGCATTGAACCAGCAGGTCGCCGCTTTGCGGGCCGAGTTGGGATCGCTCCAGGCGCTGTTGGACGCAGCAGCCGACGCCGACGGCGATGCGCAAGTGCGGATCGAGGCCCTGGGCTCGCAGTTGAACACCGCTTTGGCCCGCGCCGCGCAAGAAGCCAAACGGGCCGCTGATTTGGAAGCGGCCGAGGCCGAGCGCCTTCGGATCGAGGCCGAACGGCTTCAAAATCAGGTTGCCGACCTTGAAGACTTCCGGTCGGAATTCTTCGGCACCTTGCGGCAGGTTCTGGGGGACCGGGAAGAAATACGGATTGTCGGTGATCGCTTTGTTTTCTCTTCCGAGGTCTTGTTTGAAAGCGCATCAGCTACGCTGTCCGCCGAAGGTAAAATCCAAATTTCCAGTGTTGCCGACGTCCTGGCCGAAGTCGCGGTTCTTATCCCAAGCAGCATCGACTGGATCATCCGCGTCGATGGCCATACCGACAATGAACCTTTAGGCGGTGCGGGTGAGTTCGCCGACAACTGGGAACTCAGCCAAGGGCGCGCCCTGTCGGTGGTGAAATATCTGACGGACGAGTTGGGCTTTCCTCCGGGCCGCCTTGCGGCGACAGGTTTTGGTGAATTCCATCCGGTTAATTCGCAAGACAGCGCCGAGGCACGCGCGCAAAACCGCCGGATCGAGCTTAAGCTGACCGAGCGCTGAGGCGCCGTAAAAGCGCTGCTGCATAAACTTTGCACCAACCGGTTTGCGGCACCGTCAGAAACCTGCTTTTTCGAATATCCTAAGCTTTGCTGAGAGCTTCATTCTCGTGCGCTTCTATACCTTTGAAGTTTCCGGAGAGGTTGTACACAGCACGCTCGCCAAGCCAAAGCGACGTGCCATCGCTAATCAAATCTACCCGCATGTGACCGAAATGCGCACCGATCTGGCGAGATATCGTTACGGCTGCATCGCAACAGTCAGGCAATGGAAGGTTCGCGCGGTTCTGATCTACCAAGGCGTTCGCATCACTTGGCTTCAGACTGTCATTTTCGTCCATACCCCAGACATCTCACCGAGACGATTGAATATCTTCACAACCCGCTCACCGTGCGCGCCGAAGGTATAGATTTTATCTCGCTCGTGGCGCGCTGCATGAAGCGCTTCCCAAACAATTTGCGGTTGATGTCAAGATAATTCCATTGAAGAGGCTTCTTTCCGTGGGGTTTTCCAGAAACGCGTCAGCTTGTCCGAAACCCCGGTACAGGCTGGGTTTCGGTCAAACATTCTTCGTCACAGCCACTTATCGTCAGTGGAAATCGGGTCGGCGGAATTTGGTAGCCGTCTATCGCCGCTATGGGGCATGTCCAGCCACACCACTCTTGGGTACAGAGCAATTGCGGCAAAGCGGACCGCATGTGCGACGAGACTATCTAAAAAACGGGCGAACATTGGGGTCCCTTATTGAAGAAGTATGCTTGTGGTCACTTATCAAAAGAAAAGGCCCCGCAAATTGCGAGGCCTTTCCAAATAAAACGTAAGACACTTAATCAGCCGTCAGCAAAGGCGGCTTTTTCTTCGGTGAAATCCGCTTCGTCTTATATTCGATCCGAAGGTCCAACTTGCCTTCCTTCACGCCCACTTTGACGATGCCGCCCTTGGCCAACTTGCCAAACAACAACTCCTCAGCCAACGGTTTTTTGATGTATTCTTGGATCACGCGTCCCAGAGGGCGCGCGCCCATGGTGTCGTCATAGCCCTTATTTGCAAGCCATTCCGCTGCGGGACGGGTCAGTTCGATAAGGACGTTGCGGTCCATAAGCTGTGCTTCAAGCTGCAACACGAACTTCTCCACGACCTGAAGAATAACCTCCTTCGGGAGCGCACCAAAGCTGATCACCGCATCCAGACGGTTGCGGAATTCCGGCGTGAACATACGTTCAATCGCGGCTGTATCTTCGCCTTCGCGCCTGTCGCGACCAAAGCCAATTGCAGCTTTCGCCATATCAGCCGCGCCCGCGTTCGAGGTCATGATAAGCACGACATTGCGGAAATCGATTTTGCGCCCGTTGTGATCTGTCAGACTGCCGTGGTCCATGACCTGAAGCAGGATGTTGAACACATCGGGGTGCGCTTTCTCGATCTCGTCAAGCAACAACACGCAATGGGGATGCTGATCGACACCGTCGGTCAAAAGACCACCCTGATCAAAGCCAACATATCCCGGAGGCGCACCAATCAGACGCGAGACCGCGTGTTTTTCCATGTATTCCGACATGTCAAAGCGTAGCAGCTCGACACCAAGCACGTCCGCCAATTGTTTGGCGACCTCGGTCTTACCGACACCCGTTGGACCGGCGAACAGATAGTTACCAATTGGCTTTTCCGGTTCGCGCAGACCCGCGCGGCTTAGCTTGATCGCAGACGACAGCGCGTCAATGGCATCGTTTTGCCCGAACACAACGCGCTTCAGCGAGGCATCCAAATTCTTCAACACAGCAGAATCGTCTTTCGAGACGTTCTTGGGCGGAATGCGCGCGATTTTGGCGACCACGTTTTCGATCTGCCTGACGTCGATTATCTTGTCGCGTTTGTCAGCTGGCACCAGATGCTGTGCAGCACCCGCCTCGTCGATCACGTCGATTGCTTTATCCGGTAGCTTCCGGTCGTTGATGTAACGCGCGGACAATTCAACCGCGGTGCGCACGGCATCGTCGGTGTAGCTGACCGAGTGATGCTCCTCGAAATACGGCTTCAGGCCGAGGAGGATTTTCACGCTGTCCTCAACAGTCGGTTCGTTCACATCAATCTTCTGGAACCGGCGGCTTAACGCACGGTCCTTTTCGAAATGCTGACGGAACTCCTTGTACGTGGTCGACCCCATGCAGCGCAGTTTGCCGCCTTGAAGCGCAGGCTTCAGAAGGTTGGATGCGTCCATCGCGCCGCCAGACGTGGCACCAGCCCCGATGACGGTATGAATTTCGTCGATGAACAGGATCGCATCGGGATGCTCTTCCATCTCGGTCATGACGGCTTTCAGACGTTCCTCGAAGTCACCGCGATAGCGTGTGCCGGCCAGAAGCGCGCCCATATCGAGCGAGAAGATGGTCGCGCCCAGCAGCACTTCCGGTGTTTCCTTGGCGATAATTTTACGCGCCAGACCTTCGGCAATGGCCGTTTTACCGACACCAGGATCACCCACCAGAAGCGGGTTGTTCTTGCGGCGGCGGCACAGCACCTGAATGCAGCGTTCGACCTCTTCGTGGCGCCCGATCAGCGGATCAACATCGCCCTTTTCTGCCTTCACGTTCAGATCGACACAATATTTAGCCAGAGCAGATTCTTTGGGTTCCGCTTCCGACGATCCGGCCGCGGACTGGGCTTCGTCGTCAAACTCAGGCGCACCAGACACCGACCGGCTCTCGCCAAAGGACGGGTCCTTCGCAACGCCATGAGCGATAAAGTTGACGGCGTCGTAGCGGGTCATGTCCTGTGCTTGCAGGAAATACGCCGCATTAGATTCGCGTTCGGCGAAGATTGCCACCAACACATTTGCGCCGGTAACTTCCGTGCGGCCCGAAGACTGCACATGGATTGCGGCGCGCTGTATCACACGCTGGAAGGCGGCGGTTGGCACGGCTTCCGACCCTTCAACTTCTGTTACAAGTGTCGACAGATCATCGTCGATGAAATCGTTCAGAGTCTTCCGCAATTCTTCCAGATCAACGGAACAGGCCTGCATCACCTTGGCGGCGTCAGGTTCATCGATCAGGGCCAGAAGTAAATGTTCCAGCGTTGCAAGCTCGTGGCGGCGCGAATTGGCGATTGCCAGTGCCGCGTGGATCGCATCTTCGAGCGTCTTTGAAAAAGATGGCACGCTCTGTGCTCCTTACATTATAGGTCCGGCGGGACAGGCCCCACCATACCGTGGCCTCATAGTCTTAGACTTCGGTTAGTTTCGCCGAGCTTCAAGACATTTTTCCTTGCGATACATCACATTTTTACTTTGTGACGCATTTTACCACGTAAATCGCAGAAAATTATGGCATTTTTAGAAAGAATCTTTTCTACGCCTGATTTCTGCGAAGACTTCTGCGTCTGTGGCTCCGCTCATATTTAGGGTGTCTTTCAGGCTCTGCAATCCCGCGCGCAGGAAAGGATTGGTCTGAAGCTCAAGTTTTAGCGTTGAAGGCACGGTAGGTTGGCCCGCGGAGCGGGCCACTTTGATGTCGGAAATGCGCTGTACCAAATCGGGATTTTCCGGCTCGATTGTGATGGCAAACCGGCCATTGGCTTCGGTATATTCGTGACCGGAACAGACCGTTGTTTCCGGCGGGAGGTTTGCCAGGCGTGAAAGACTGTTCCACATTGTGTCCGGAGTGCCTTCAAATAAGCGGCCGCACCCAAGCGCCATTAAGCTGTCTGCGGTGAAAACAGCGTTCGCCTGCGCGACGTAAAATGCAACGTGTCCGAGAGTATGGCCCGACACATCCATTACGGTCACAGCAAAATCGGCAAAATCGAAGCTGTCGCCGTCGACATGGGCATGGTCAAGCTCCGGCAGGCGGTGCGCATCGATCTTCGCTCCCCGCACTGTTGCGCCGAACTTCCGGCGCAACGTGTCGACGCCGTCAATGTGGTCGTCGTGGTGATGGGTGATCCAGATCTCGTCCAACCCCCAACCCCGGTCCGCAAGCGTCGATATAATCGGTCCAGCCTCGGGCGCGTCGATAAGAGCAGTCTTGCCGTCCGCATGAAGTAGAAAGGCGTAATTATCGGTCCGGCAGGGAATTGTGATCAGATCAAATGTCATGGCAATGTAAATTTAACCCTATATGGTTTTCAGGAAGTTTCAGCCAAAAGAAGGCAGAGCGCAATGCACCTCGATGTGCTCGATCTTAGAACGTTTTATTATCGTACCCAACTGGGGCGCGGTGCTCAGGCGGCTATCCGCGCCCAGGTTACAACTTTGTGGCCCGAGGCCAAAGGGCAGAACGTCGCCGGTTTCGGCTTCGCAGCACCATTGTTGCGACCCTACCTCAGCGAGGCGCGCCGGGTCACCGCCCTGATGCCGGGACAACAGGGGGTGATGCCTTGGCCTGCTGGCATGGCGAACGTGTCGGTGCTTTGCGAAGAAACGCAGTGGCCAGTCGAGACTGACAGTATCCACAAGCTGATCGTGATGCATGGGTTAGAGGCCAGCGAACATCCAATTGAGTTGCTGGAAGAATGTTACCGGGTTCTTGCGCCAGAAGGCCGCGCTTTGTTCATCGTGCCGAACCGCGTGGGGCTTTGGGCGCGACGCGATGGCACACCTTTCGGCTTTGGTCGGCCTTTCTCGCTTGGCCAGCTTGAAGCGCAGTTGCGTGTTATGGGCCTGCTGCCGACGCGCCATGTTGCAGCCCTTTATCAACCCCCAAGTGCGACGCCGTTTTGGCTGAAGACCGGGCAGATGTGGGAGAAGCTGGGGCGCAAAGTCTCAAACCGGTTTGCGGGCGGTGTCTTGATGGTGGAGGTCAAAAAGCAGGTACCAGCCCCGCCCCGTCCGGGCCTGAGCGAGGCGATACGGCGCCCCTTGCGCGTTTTGGACGGACTTAAACAACCCGGCGCAAAGCCAGTTTAGGGTCAATTCAAAGGCTGACAACGTGAGAAAAAGTGGATCAGTGCATCTTTTCAGTGCCTTAGAATTGCGCAAACCGTCGCACCTTTGGCTAAGTGTCTGACATTGCTCAATCTGGCGGCCCCCGACAATCTCCAATACCCGGTTGCCGGGTCAAACAGGCTCTGCTACATCACCGCTGATTTTGAGGCGCGGTCGCTCGACCGGGCTGGGGATGTGTGGCTTGGTTGGCAGTCTGTCAGTGCTATGTCGCAAGGAAACAAAAAGAATTACGCGGAAGGGGTCTCGTGTCAGAATCATCGTCAATCTCGACCGGTATTGCCGCCCGTTATGGTTCAGCCGTTTTTGAGCTGGCCAAGGACGGCAATGCGCTCGACGCGCTGGAACGCGATATCGACACGCTGGAAGGCGCGCTGAACGACAGCGAAGACTTCCGAGCGCTGATCCATTCGCCGATCTACAGTCGCGATGATCAGGCGCGCGCCATCGCCGCCCTCGCCGACAAAATGGGCCTGAGCGATACTGTCGCCTCTACCCTGAAGTTGATGTCGTCCAAGCGACGCCTCTTCGTCTTGCCGCATCTGATGGCTGTTCTGCGGGATCTGATCGCGGACGAAAAAGGCGAAGTCACCGCCGAGGTGCAGGCCGCACGCGCGCTCAGTGACGATCAAAGAACCAAGCTTGCCGAAACGCTGAAGGTGTCGGTTGGCAAAACTGTAAAAATGAATGTTACCGTCGATGAAAGCCTCATCGGCGGTTTAATTGTCAGAGTGGGCTCGAAAATGATCGATACGTCGGTTCGTTCCAAGCTCGCAGCACTCCAGAACACTATGAAAGAGGTCGGATAAATGGCGATCCAAGCAGCAGAAATTTCTGCGATCCTGAAGGACCAGATCAAGAATTTCGGCCAGGAAGCCGAAGTTGCCGAAGTTGGCCGCGTGCTGAGCGTTGGCGACGGCATCGCCCGCGTCTACGGCCTCGACAACGTCCAGGCCGGTGAAATGGTCGAATTCCCTGGCGGCATCATGGGCATGGCGCTGAACTTGGAAAGCGATAACGTCGGTATCGTCATCTTTGGGTCTGACCGCGACATTAAAGAAGGCGACACTGTAAAGCGCACGAATTCGATCGTAGACGTGCCTGCAGGTGACGCGCTTTTGGGGCGTGTCGTTGACGGCCTTGGCAATCCGATTGATGGCAAAGGTCCAATTGAGACCACAGAGCGTCGTGTCGCTGACGTAAAAGCGCCGGGTATCATTCCGCGTAAATCGGTTCACGAACCAATGGCGACTGGCCTCAAATCCGTTGACGCAATGATCCCGATTGGCCGTGGTCAGCGAGAATTGATCATTGGTGACCGTCAGACTGGCAAGACTGCCGTCGCACTTGACGCTATTTTGAACCAGAAGTCCTACAACGAAGCTGCAGGCGACGACGAAGGCAAAAAGCTTTATTGCGTCTACGTGGCGATCGGCCAGAAGCGCTCCACAGTGGCGCAGCTGGTGAAGCGCCTCGAAGAGAGCGGCGCCATGGAGTATACGATCGTTGTGGCGGCAACCGCATCCGACCCGGCACCGATGCAGTTCCTTGCACCATACGCGGCAACCGCGATGGCAGAGCACTTCCGTGACAATGGCCGCCATGCGCTGATCATTTATGATGACTTGTCCAAGCAGGCTGTATCCTATCGTCAGATGTCGCTCTTGCTGCGCCGTCCACCGGGCCGCGAAGCCTACCCCGGCGACGTATTCTATCTTCACTCCCGCCTGTTGGAGCGTTCGGCCAAGCTGAACGAAGACAATGGCAGTGGCTCGTTGACGGCTCTGCCTATCATCGAAACCCAAGGTGGCGACGTATCGGCTTTTATTCCAACCAACGTGATCTCGATCACCGATGGTCAGATCTTCCTTGAAACCGAATTGTTCTTCCAGGGTATCCGCCCTGCTGTGAACACCGGTTTGTCGGTGTCGCGTGTGGGCTCTTCTGCTCAGACAAAAGCGATGTCGTCTGTCGCTGGTCCTGTTAAACTCTCGCTCGCGCAGTATCGTGAAATGGCCGCCTTTGCACAGTTTGGTTCCGACCTTGATGCCTCGACCCAGCGTCTGCTGAACCGTGGCGCGCGTCTGACCGAATTGATGAAGCAGCCGCAGTATTCGCCATTGACCAATGCAGAGATCGTGGTTGCCATTTTCGCCGGCACGAACGGCTATCTTGACAAACTTCCTTTGTCGGACGTCAGCCGCTTTGAGAGCGGCCTTCTGGCGCATATGCATGCAAAGCACAGCGACGTTATTGATTGGATCACCAACGACGATCCAAAGATCAAAGGCGATGCAGCCGACAGGCTGAAAGCTGCGATCGAAGACTTCGCCAAAGATTTCGCCTGAGATTAATCGCCCGGAAGGATAGGGATAGATGCCCAACCTCAAGGACCTAAAAAATCGGATCAGCTCGGTCAAATCGACCCGGAAGATCACGCAGGCGATGCAGATGGTCGCCGCCGCGAAACTGCGGCGGGCGGAAGAATCTGCGGCTGCGGCCCGGCCCTACGCCGAGCGGTTCAACGCTGTGATGGCCGAACTTGCGTCGTCCGTTGGCGACAGCGACAGCGCGCCGAAGCTGCTGAGCGGCACCGGCGGTGATCAAACGCACCTGTTGGTTGTCATGACTGCGGAACGCGGACTTTGCGGCGGCTTTAACTCGTCGATCGTCAAGATCGCGAAGATTGCAGCCACCAAGTTGGTCGCCGAAGGTAAGACGGTGAAGATCCTGACTGTCGGCAAGAAGGGCCGCGAGCAGTTGCGCCGTGATTTTGGGGCTCATCTGATCGGCCACGTCGACTTTAGCGACATCAAGCGTATTGGCTACGCCAATGCTCAAATCGTCGCGGAAGAAGTGCTGACGCGCTTTGACGCATCCGAATTCGACGTCGCAACGATCTTCTATTCCGAGTTCGAAAACGTCGTTACGCAAAAGCCGACCGAAAAGCAGATCATTCCTGCGTTGTTCGAAGTCCCAGACGATGCCGGCGAGTCGACCGTCTACGACTACGAGCCCGACGAGACCGAGATCCTCGCTGATCTTCTGCCGCGCGGGATCGCCACGCAGATCTTTACGGCGTTGCTTGAGAATGCGGCGTCCGAGCAGGGCGCACGGATGAGCGCCATGGACAACGCGACGCGAAATGCGGGCGACATGATCGATCGTCTGACCATCCAATATAACCGTTCGCGTCAAGCAGTGATCACGAACGAGCTGATTGAAATTATTTCGGGCGCGGAAGCGCTCTAAACGACCGGAGAGACCAGAGATATGGCAAACGCAAAAGGCAAAGTGACCCAGGTCATTGGCGCTGTTGTTGACGTGCAGTTCGGCGACGAGCTGCCCCAAATTCTGAATGCGCTTGAAACCGATAACAACGGTAACAGACTGATTCTGGAAGTGGCTCAGCACCTGGGCGAAAACACAGTTCGCGCAATCGCTATGGACGCGACCGAAGGTCTGGTCCGCGGCCAGATCGTTACGGACCTGGGCGAACCGATCTCGGTCCCAGTTGGCAACGCAACTTTGGGTCGCATCCTGAACGTCGTGGGCGAGCCTGTGGACGAGCAAGGCCCGGTCAACGCGACAGAGCGTCGTGCGATCCACGGCGACGCACCTGCATTTGACCAGCAGTCAACAGCAACCGAACTTCTGGTGACTGGCATCAAAGTCATTGATCTGCTCGCACCCTACACCAAGGGCGGAAAGATCGGACTCTTCGGTGGCGCAGGCGTTGGTAAAACGGTTCTTATCATGGAGCTGATCAACAACATCGCCAAAGTGCACTCGGGTGTGTCCGTGTTTGCCGGTGTTGGTGAGCGGACCCGTGAAGGCAACGACCTTTACCACGAGATGATCGAAAGCGGCGTTATCACACCCGATAACCTCTCCGACTCGAAGATCGCACTGGTCTACGGTCAGATGAACGAGCCTCCAGGTGCGCGTATGCGCGTCGCGCTCTCCGGTCTGACACTGGCCGAGCAGTTCCGAGATGACAGCGGTTCGGACGTTCTGTTCTTTGTCGACAACATCTTCCGCTTCACACAAGCGGGTTCCGAGGTCTCCGCGCTTTTGGGCCGTATCCCGTCCGCTGTGGGCTACCAGCCGACGCTGGCCACCGACATGGGTACTATGCAGGAACGTATTACGTCGACCAAGACCGGCTCGATCACGTCGGTTCAGGCTGTGTATGTCCCCGCCGATGACCTTACCGACCCCGCACCTGCAACCTCGTTTGCCCACCTTGATGCGACCACGGTTCTTGACCGCGCGATCTCGGAAAAAGGCATCTACCCCGCTGTGGACCCGCTTGGCTCGACCTCGCGCCTGCTTGACCCGCTCATCATCGGTGACGAGCACTACAAAGTTGCTACCGACGTTCAGCAAATCCTCCAGCGCTACAAGTCTCTGCAGGACATCATCGCCATCCTCGGCATGGATGAACTGTCGGAAGAAGACAAACTGGCCGTGGCCCGAGCCCGTAAGATCGAGCGGTTCCTCAGCCAGCCCTTCGACGTTGCAAAAGTCTTCACCGGTTCGGACGGTATTCAGGTTCAGCTGGAAGACACAATCGCGTCGTTCAAAGCGGTTGTTGCCGGAGAATACGATCACCTGCCGGAAGCGGCCTTTTACATGGTTGGCGGCATTGACGACGTGAAGGCGAAAGCCGAGAAACTGGCCGCCGAGGCTGCCTAAGGAGTGAAAGCCAATGGCTGACACGATGCAATTCGATCTCGTCTCACCGGAGCGCCGTCTGGTCTCGGGTAAGGCCAAAGCGGTGCAAATTCCGGGGGCGGATGGTGACATGACGGCTATGCCCGACCATGCGCCAACTGTGACCACGTTGCGCCCCGGCGTTCTGTTGGTCGAGATGGACGGCGGCACGCAGGAATTCGTCGTAACCGGCGGCTTTGCGCAAATCTCGTCCGAGGGCACATCCGTGCTGGCGGAGGAGGCCCTGCCAAAAGGCGAAGTCACGGCCGAGTTCATGGACGAGCGTGTCGCCAAGGCGCAGGCTGCCCGTGACGCGGCCGAAGGTGACGCTGTCGACACAGCGGCCAAGCGTCTGTCGGACTTGATGGCGCTTAGGGGCGCGCTGTAAAACAGCGATATAAGAATGACAAAGGGCCCCGTGGGGCCCTTTTTTTCGTCCTGAACATCGACTGATCAACAAAGCCGCTGACGGTCTTACGCGCCGCGACCTCCGAACCACATGCGCCCCAAAAGCCCGTCTTTGCGCGCGTACTGGTGGTAAAGACCCGCCGCCCCG
>Ga0075467_10001722_pt1 | contig 17922 bp, 16 predicted proteins | sample DEB08_DNA_9_FD_75067 | JGI IMG/M metagenome (GOLD analysis project Ga0075467, IMG submission 75067) | Aqueous microbial communities from the Delaware River and Bay under freshwater to marine salinity gradient to study organic matter... | ecosystem: Environmental > Aquatic > Marine > Coastal ... | reverse complement strand
TAAATGACTTCCTAAGAAAAAGAGCAATAATAAAAACTTTTTCAAATCAATTTTTTTGTAAAAATAAGTAAAAGAAAAGGCCTTCAATTTTTTTGAAGGCTTTTTAACAAATATTTAGTTTATTCTTTTTAAAATATTATTAAACGTTTTACTGGGTCTCATTTGCTCAACAACTAATTGCTCTGTCGGCATATAATAACCCCCTATTTCAACTTTATGTCCTTGGGCGTCTAATAATTCTCTTAAAATAATCTCTTTATTCCCCAAGAGGTCTTCATAAACAGGAGTAAATAGATTTTTAAATGTAAGATCTTTAGTCTGATTTGTTAATGCTTCTGCCCAATAGAGTGCCAAGTAAAAATGGCTTCCACGATTGTCTAATTCATTTACCTTGCGAGAAGGTCCTTGATTATTTTCAAGTAGTTTTTCTGTTGCGTCGTCTAGTGTTTCAGAAAGTAATAGAGCACTTTTATTGTTGTATTTTTCTCCTAAAAATTCAAGTGAAACAGCAATAGCTAAAAACTCTCCAAGAGAATCCCATCGTAAATGCCCTTCTTCTACAAATTGTTGAACGTGTTTTGGTGCTGAACCTCCGGCGCCCGTTTCAAAAAGCCCACCGCCATTCATTAATGGAACGATTGACAACATTTTTGCACTGGTCCCGACCTCTAAAATTGGGAAAAGATCTGTTAAATAATCACGTAACACGTTCCCAGTAACGGAGATAGTTTCTTTTCCATCTCTTACGCGTTCTAAAGTGTAATCGGTTGCTTTTATTGGAGAAAGAATTTTTATTTCAAGTCCATCAACATTATGATTTGGTAGGTATTTTTTTACCTTTTTAATTATTTCAATATCGTGTGCACGATTTTCGTCTAACCAAAATACGGCTGGACTTCCAGTGGCGCGGGCTCTACCAACTGCTAATTTTACCCAATCCTGCACAGGTAAATCTTTTACTTGACACATTCTCCAAATATCACCTCTTTCGACCGAATGCTCCATGAGTACTGCACCCGCATCATCAATCACACTAACTTTTCCATCAGTAGCAATCTCAAAAGTTTTATCATGAGAACCATATTCTTCAGCTTTTTGAGCCATTAATCCAACATTAGGAACAGTTCCCATGGTAGTTGGATCAAAAGCACCATGTTTTTTACAGAAATCAATTGTTGCCTCGTAAATTCCAGCATAGCTACTGTCAGGTATTACAGCTTTAGTATCCTTGCTTTTACCATCGGGACCCCACATTTGGCCTGAATTACGAATCATTGCGGGCATTGAAGCATCAATAATTACGTCACTCGGAACATGCAGATTGGTAATGCCTTTATCACTACTTACCATTGCTAAGGCTGGGTTTTTGTCAAATATTTTCTTGATATCGGCCTTAATCAGCTTTCTTTTATCTTCTGAAAGATCTTTTATTTTACTTTCTAAATCTCCAAAACCATTTCTTACATCCACGCCGACTTCATCAAAGTCGGATTTATATTTTTCAAAAAGTTCTTTAAAGAAAACGGTAACTGCGTGTCCAAAAATGATTGGATCACTCACTTTCATCATTGTCGCTTTCATGTGCAATGAAAAGAGAACATCTTTTTCTTTAGCATCGTGAATTTGCGCTTCTAAAAAATCAAGTAGTGCTTTCTTATTTAAAACAGTTGCGTCTATAATTTCATTGTCTAGAACAGCCAAATTCTCTTTAAGAATTGTCTGGTTTCCATTGGCCGCCGTAAAAACAATTGAAAGGTTTCTATCTCCTTGAATTGTTACGGATTTCTCATTATGCATAAAATCACCTTGAGACATTGTAGAAACATGTGTTCTTGAATCGGGTGCCCAAGCTCCCATGCTGTGCGGATTTTTCTTGGCGTAATTCTTAACTGCTTTTGGTGCACGACGGTCACTATTTCCTTCGCGAAGGACTGGATTTACAGCGCTACCCTTAACTTTGTTATATTTAGCTTTTACCTCTTTGTCCTCATCACTTTTAGGGTCTTCTGGATAGTTCGGGAGTTTATAACCTTTTAATTGTAACTCAGTAATGGCCTCTACGAGTTGAGGAACGGAAGCACTAATATTTGGAAGTTTGATGATGTTTGCCTCAGGTAATTTTGCTAGTTCTCCGAGTTCGCTCAATGAATCATTTACACGTTGTGCTTCGGTAAGATATTCAGGAAAATTGGCCAGAATTCTTGCAGCTAAAGATATATCGCGTGTCTCAATTGCTATTTGAGACGGTTTGGTGAAGGCCTTAATAACAGGTAGAAGGGAACGAGTTGCAAGAGCCGGCGCCTCATCAGTTTGAGTGTAAATAATTTTTGCTGCTTTGGTCATAAAGAATATTTTTTAAGGAAATGCAAAGATAGCGATTTGAATAAATTTTGAAAGGCGTGGAGCGGTATATTTTGCATGGAAAGTCTTGAAAATAATAAAAGCCATATCATCGTATTTCTACTCTGATATGGCTTCTTGATGAAACAAAACGTTACCAGCTAACTTTTACATTCGAGGCAAGTTTATTATACCCTTGCAGCTGTGTCTTATTTCAACGAGATTTTTCTTCTTCGAACTATTAACTAATAGCCAATTTGTCTTAAAATAAAATCTCAAACTTTTTTTAATCTCAACTAGGATGAAAACTAGTTTCATTTTTGTCTCGAGCAATTAAAAAAAGCATATAAAGTACGTTTCTCTATACTAGCAAAACAACAGTTATGCTATTCTGATAGTGTAAATATAAATCAAGAAAATTAAAAAACAACAAGTTGTAAGTGTTTAGTTATTAACTTATTATGAACTATGTTTTTTAACAATTGTTCATAAAAAAGCCTTCAAGAAAATTTGAAGGCTTTAGAATAACATTGTGGATTTGACTAGTATCTTTTCTCTTTGATTCTAGCTTTTTTACCAGTAAGACCTCTAAAGTAGTAGATACGTTTTCTACGTACACTACCTTTTTTGTTGATCTCTATTTTTTGAAGTGCTGGTAAATTCACTGGGAAAATACGCTCAACACCAACAGTTCCTGACATCTTTCTAATAGTAAAGGTTTGAGTACTCCCGGTACCTTTAACTTGAATCACTACTCCTTTAAAGAACTGAGTTCTTGTTTTTTCACCTTCACGGATTTCATAGTATACGGTAATCGTATCACCTGCTCCGAATTGAGGAAAATCTTTTGTCGCAACAAATTCGTCTTGAACAAATTTTATTAACTCTTCCATTTTTATTTTTAATAAAGTTTTATTAAAACAACATTCGCGTTTTTCGCCAGAGGTTGGATTAAGTGGGTGCGAAATTAAGAATTCTATCTTAAAAACAAAGAGTTTTGTTTAAATATTTTAAAGAAAGGTCTTCGGCATTATTTTTACACCTAAAATACAGGGTTTAAGGGGTTTCATTAGCACAAGTAGGTTTCTTTAAAGGCGCTAGAATCATCTTTTGATTGCCTATATCTCAGGAACTAGGAAATAATTTTAAAATTTTTTTAGTCAGGGGTATGTTTTTTGAAATTTGTTTGAAGGTTATTGGATGTATGAAAGTGAGCCCAGAGGCATGAAGATATAGTCCGTTACCACTTCCAATTAGGCCTTCTTTTCCATAAGTGCTATCTCCTAGAATTGGAGTTTCAATAGATGCTAAATGAATTCTTAATTGGTGCTTTCTCCCAGTAAACGGAGTTAGTTGTACAAGATTAAGAGATCTGTATTTCCTCGATTCGATTCTTTTTAAAACTTGAAAGCTCGTTTTAGCGTTTTTGTTTTCGATAGGTTCTTCTATGATTCCGTCATCAGCCATAGCACCAATAGTAACTGCGTGATATGTCTTCTGAATAGACTTTGCTTCAAACATTTTATTTAAAGCTATTAGTGCTCCTGATGTTTTTCCGATTATTAAGAGGCCACTGGTAGGGTAGTCCAAGCGATGCACTGGTTCTGGTCTTACTAAGGCATCGTTTTGTGTACTTTTAGCAAGATTGTGCTCCAATGCATTTTCCAAAGTATACTTTCTATTTCCACTTACCACAATTCCAGCTGGTTTGTAAACGATAGCGAGGTAGTCATCTTCTAAAATGACTTCTAATGTTAGCTCTATTGCTGGTTTATTATTTTGAAGTGGATTCTGAAACAACTCAATAATTTCACCACCCGAAATATAGTCAGCTGTTAGAGCAATTTTACCATTCAAGGTAACGAGTCCGGCTTTGATTGCACTTTTAAAGCCTTTCCGAGATAAAATAGTTTTGAAGGTTCCGGCCGCTATATCCGAGAGTCGAATTCGACGATCCATCAAAGGAACGGAATAAGTTTCTACTTTTTTAAGAGTACTTAGAGTCACAAGGATGTTAGTTGTTTTTTATTCTTCCAATAAATCTGGACGAAGCTCCTCTGTTCTTTTATGTGCTTCTGCTTCGCGCCAAGCTTCAATTTTTGAGGTATGACCGCTTAATAGAATATCAGGAACTTTCCATCCTTTGTAATCAGAAGGCCTTGTATAGATTGGCGGAGCTAGTAAATCATCTTGAAAGGAATCTGTTAGGGCGCTTGTTTCATTACCTAATACCCCTGGAATAAGACGGATTACAGCGTCGCAAACAATTGCTGCGGCCAACTCACCACCGCTAAGAACAAAATCTCCTACAGATATTTCTCTTGTAATAAAATGATCGCGTACACGCTGATCTACACCTTTGTAATGACCACAAAGAATAATAATGTTTTCTTTCAATGATATTTGATTCGCAATGCCTTGATTCAATGTTTCCCCATCGGGAGTCATATAGATAATCTCGTCATAATCCCGTTCAGATTTAAGTTTGGATATACATTTATCTATAGGTTCTATCATCATCACCATACCAGCACCACCTCCAAATTGGTAGTCATCAATTTGATTGTAGCTGTTAGTCGCAAACTCTCTTAAATTATGCATATGTATTGAAACAAGTCCTTTGTCAATGGCACGTTTCAATATAGACGCTTCGAACGGGCTTCGAAGCAATTCAGGTAATACGGTAATTATATCTATTCGCATATGGTCTAGCGTACTTCTTTCTTCATTATACATCGCAGATAAAGTCATCCGCGTCTCTTTTACTAAAATGTAAAAATAATGTAATTAAAGTAAATTACACCTGCCAAGTATAATGATTCACATCGCTGTCTTTTGTAAATCCAAGACGTACATATAATTTTTGAGCAGGATTGTCAAGAGCAGTTTCTAAAGTGAGTCCCTTTGCACCTTGAGAGATAACAACGTGTTTTGCCTTTGCTATTAATGCTTCGCCTACACCTTTTTTTCTTGCTTCGGAAGTGACAAAGAGATCATTTAATATATAGGTAGACATCATCGACACCGAAGAAAAGCTTGGATATAATTGCGTAAAGCCCAATCCAGTTCCATCTGAAGCAATAGCAATAAAAATTATCGAATCACTATTTCGGAATCGATCTTTTAAAAATGCTTTGGCGGCATCCAAATTTGAAGTTTGCTCGTAAAAAACTCGATAAAGATCGAATAATTGGGAAAGTTGAGCTAGATGATCTGGAGTCGCACGAATTACTTTCATATGTAAACATTTAAACATTTAAATGTATGAAATTTATTATGGAGGCGCCTTAACTATAAATTTTTGGCAAGCTTTTTATATCTTTAGGCAGCAATCAAAAAATAGTAAAGATGAAACGTCGTTCCTTTGTTAAAAAATCTGCAGCCGTCGGAGCTGCTTTTACAATAGTTCCTAGCTTTGTTTTAGGAGGTAATCATATCCCACCAAGTGATACTTTATATGTTGGAGCCATTGGTGTTGGTGGGCGAGGTAGAGGTGTAGTTAATGGGCTTCACGAAACTGGAAAAGTAAAATTTGTAGCTTTTTGTGATGTCGATGATGTCATGGCGGCAAACACCTATTCTGCACATCCGAAAGTTAAAAAATACAGAGATTTCAGAAAAATATACGACAACCACTTAAAGGATATAGATGCAATTGCTGTGTCAACGCCAGATCATACGCATGCATCTATTTCTCTGCCCTTTATGAACGCGAATAAACATACGTATTGTGAAAAGCCGTTAACCCATAATATTTATGAAGCCAGGCTCATGGCAAAAGTCGCAGCAGAAAAGGGCATCATAACTCAAATGGGAAACCAAGGTGCTTCTGGGGAGGGCATACGCTTAGCACAGGAATGGATTAACGCTGGAGTTATAGGTAAGGTTCATCGGGTAGATTGTTGGACCAACCGTCCAGTTTGGCCGCAGGGCTTTAGAAGTATTACACAAAAGGAACCTATTCCTGAAACCTTAGATTGGGATCTATGGTTGGGACCTGCCGCTATGCGTGATTTCAATTCGAACTATTTGCCTTTTAAATGGCGCGGGTTTTGGGACTTTGGAACAGGGGCAATGGGGGACATGGGCTGTCATATAATGGAAACTCCATTTAAAACATTAGGCTTACATTTTCCTTATGAAGCTGAAGCGAGCTGTACAACCGTTTGGTCGGGAGACTTTGTTGAAGCGGATTATAAGGGAACCTGCCCACCCTCATCAATAGTGCGATTAAGATTCGACACTGAAAAACATGGAGATGTCTCACTTAACTGGTACGATGGTGGTATAATGCCAGACCTTCCAGTTGAACTAAAAGATGGCGAGAGCCCTGGAGCACAAGGAGGAGGAAGTATTTTTCATGGAAGTGATGGGATTATGGTAACTGACACCTATTCTGGGAATCCAAGATTATTGCCATCAGAGCGAATGAAAGATTTTAAGCCACCTTCAAAGACCATAAAAAGAGTAGAAACTACCCATCAAGGTGAATGGGTAGATGCTTGTATAAATGGAGGAAGTACTTCATCACCATTTTCATATGGAGGTCCTTTAACCGAAGCGGTATTAATGGGCAATCTAGCCTTAAAAGCATATCAGCAAAAGATACTAAAAGATGGTAAAAAATTAGGGGATTGGGATCCTTTCAATTATCCGGGACGTCGAACGATTAAATGGGATGGTGAAGCAATGAAAGTAACCAATTATGATATGGCAAATCAGTGGGTAAAACGAGCTTATCGCAAGGGGTGGGAGATTTAATACGATATTTGAATGTTAAACTAAACTAAAAAAAGCCCGTTGGTCAGACAACGGGCTTTTTAATTTATTTTTAACAAAGATTAATAGTAAGCATATCTTCTTACTTTAGAAATGTATTTAGCCAATCGGATAACTTGATGGCTGTAGCCATATTCGTTGTCATACCAAATATACAGTACAACATTCTTACCATCCTTTGCTACAATTGTAGCGTTGCTGTCATAAATTGAAGGAGCAGAAGATCCAACGATGTCGCTAGATACTAGTTCATTATTCAATGAGTACTTTATCTGTTCTACTAAATCACCTTCTAATGCATATTTTTTTAGGGTTAAATTAATTTCATCAATCGAAGTCTCAGTCTCTAACTCAAGTTTTAAAATTGCCAATGAACCATTTGGAACAGGCACTCGAATTGCATTTGAAGTTAATTTACCTTCAAATGATGGTAATGCTTTTGTTACTGCACTTCCAGCGCCAGTTTCAGTGATTACCATATTAAGAGCTGCGGCTCTACCACGTCTGTACTTACTATGCATATTATCGACCAAATTTTGATCATTCGTATACGCATGTATGGTCTCCAAATGTCCTTGAACAACTCCAAATGTATCTTCAATAGCTTTCAAAACAGGTGTTATCGCATTTGTTGTACAGGATGCCGCCGAGAATATATCAACTATATCCGGATTGTGTTCTTTATGGTTAACGCCGTGTACAATATTTGGCACTCCTTTGCCCGGGGCAGTAAGCAATACTTTTGAAGCCCCCTTTGGCAATAGATGACGGCTTAAGGCTTCTTTATCTCTAAATGCCCCCGTATTATCAATTATCAGTGCGTCATCAATGCCATAGGCGGTATAGTCTATTTCTTCCGGACTATTTGCTGATATCATATGGACAGTAGTGCCATTTATTATCAAAGTATTGTTTTCAGCATCTGCGCGCACAGTTCCAGGGAAATCACCATGAACGGAATCATACTGTAATAAGGAGGCTCTTTTTTCAAGGACCGTTTCGTCAGCTTTACCTCGCGTTACAATCGCACGCAAACGCATTTGGTTTCCTTGACCAGTTCGAGTCATTAGCTCTCTCGCGACTAAACGACCAATTCTTCCAAAGCCATATAATACAATGTCTTTCGGAATTATGGAGTCCGTATCTTTTGCGTTTTTTAATTTGTCTGAAACAAATGCGAGTGCATTTGAATACTTATTATCCTCGAGGTGATACTCGTAGGTCAATTTTCCAATATCCAACTTTGCAGGCGGAAGATCAAGTGTTTGGATGGCCTGAGCAATTTCAACGGAGTCAAATATTGAAATCGGTTTTTGAACAAATTCACCTGCATATTCGTGAATATTCAGAATTTCACTTACGTTACGGTCAATAATTTGATTACGGAAGATTATCAACTCGATTGATTTATCATACCAAAGGTCACTAATAATACTAATGAACTCTACGGTAGCCTTACGGCGATCCGTTTGAAAAGACAGTTCTTTTTCATAAACTTCATCGAAACTCATAATAGAGGTGTTTTTAAGGGTTGTAAATTTTGTGCAAAAATAGTTATTTCAATCGTTTTCGTAAGCAGTTTTTATAAAAATAAAACACCCCCCTAAGTCAATCAAGATTAGCGAGGTGTTCCTTCAGAAAGTATCTGAACTTATCTAAAAATAAATGTGTTTAACTCACCATTTTGCTTTTTAAAAGTCATTTTTATTGGCGACTTAAAATCTCTGTTTGCCATTATATCTTTTACATCATCAATACTCGAGACCTTTTTATCATTGATTTTCGTTATCAAGACTCCTGTCAAATTATATTGAGCCATTTCTCTAGTTAAAGCTTTAGTGACTAAAACGCCATTTTCAACATCTCTGTCTAGCAAATCTGTCGTACTGACATTTTTCACTTCTAAACCAAGTGAATCAATTTCATAGGTTTCAAGTTTCACTAAAGTTACTGGAATTATTTTTTCGCTACCATTACGCACCACAGTGACTTGAACGACTTCTCCAGGACGTTTCGAACCTATGTAACCTGTCAAATCAGAAAATTTTGTCACGTTTACCCCATCAATATGATTGATTATATCGCGTTCTTGAATTCCACCTTTATCAGCACCGCTGCCTTTCTCAATACCGGCAACATAGACTCCCTGTGTCTCCTCAACTCCCCATTCAATGGCAGTTTTTGAATTTAAATTACCTCCTCTAATTCCGAGAATGCCTTGTTGGACGTCTCCAAATTCCATAATATCTTCTATAACTTTTCTAGCATTATTGGAAGGTACAGCAAATGAGTATCCCACATAAGAACCTGTTTCCGATGAAATTGCTGTATTAATACCAATCAATTCTCCATTAATATTTACTAATGCTCCCCCGCTATTACCTCTGTTTACAGCAGCATCTGTTTGGATGAATGATTGAGGTTTACCATCAAATTCATTGAGGTCACGAGCTTTAGCACTAACGATTCCTGCAGTTACCGTAGAAGTTAAATTAAACGGATTGCCAACAGCCAATACCCATTCTCCAATTTTTAAGTCATTAGAATCACCAAATGTGACAAATGGTAATTCTTTGTCACTATCAATTTTAATTAGAGCAATATCCGTCTTTGGGTCGGTTCCTATTAATTTAGCTTTATAAATTTTATTATTGTTTAAAGTTACTTCCAGTTGAGTTGCTTTATCAATTACGTGATTGTTTGTTATTATATATCCGTCTGGAGAGATAATAACACCACTTCCAGATCCTACCGTTTCACGTGTTCGCCCGCCGCCACTAAAATATTCCATAACGTTGGTTGGTTGTCTTCTAAACGTTGTGTTTTTTACATGTACAACGGCGTGAATTGTCTTTTCTGCGGCTCCTGTGAAATCCATGTCCATTGGACTTGAAGTAGAAGAAAAATTAGTTGGGATAAACGAAGAATAATCTTCTTGTGAGGTGAATGTTGAGGTTTCTTCTTCGATAAAATATTTGTAGCCTCCTAGGGTTGTTGCACCTGCAAACACGGCTACCAAAAATAAACGAACTAACTGTTTCATGAATAAAGTGTTTTTAGATTCATTAAATTTAACATAAATAAGACGAGTATATTTTAGTGTCGTTTCATTTTTAACGCTCATTTAACAAAAATTTAGGCTTCAATTAAGTCTTTGAATTGACGTACTAAAAGAGTTAAACTCCATTTGTCTTTTTATACCTTTGCCTCCATGAATATTTCATTTTATAAATATCAAGGTACCGGCAATGACTTTGTGATGATTGATAATCGTATCGATTGTTTTCCAAAAAATGACACTGAATTTGTAAAGAAATTATGTGATAGAAGATTCGGTATTGGTGCAGATGGCTTGATATTATTAGAAGAGCATCCTTCATTAGACTTTCGAATGGTCTATTATAATTCCGATGGAAACCTTAGTTCGATGTGTGGCAATGGAGGAAGATGTATTGTTAAATTTGCAAAACAACTAGGTATTATTGATGACTTTACGAAATTTGAAGCAGTGGACGGATTCCATGAAGCCACAATAAAAGAGGGTCGAGTGCTTTTAAGAATGAATGATGTTAAAGATATTGTTGTTTCAGAAAATTATACCTTTTTAAATACTGGCTCGCCCCATCATGTAGAACTTGTCGAAGACCTAAAGGAATTCGACGTTAAAATAAATGGAGCTCTTATAAGACATAAGGTTTATGGAACGGACGGTGCGAATGTTAATTTTGTTGAGCAAACAGGGGAGGATATATTTTCAGTACGAACATATGAACGAGGAGTAGAAGACGAGACATTGTCTTGTGGGACTGGTGTGACTGCAGTTGCTTTGTCGCTCTTTGAGACTAGAATTGTGGACTCTAACAAGGTGATATTAAAAACTCAGGGAGGGGTGTTAACCGTTAGATTTGATCACTCGAATGGTGTCTATAGTAATGTATATTTAGAAGGTCCAGCATCATTCGTTTTTAAAGGAATATGGGTATGATAACATTAAAATGGAAAGACATAGTACTTCGTGCTCTGGAGCCATCCGATTTAGATTTTCTATATAAATTGGAGAATGATGAATCTGTTTGGGAAATTAGCAATACAAGTACTCCGTACTCAAAATATATTCTTAAACAATATTTAGATAATTCGCATCAAGATATTTATTCGGCAAAACAATTGCGTTTAGTAATAGCGTTAGCTTCAGATGATCGTTCCGTTGGGTTTGTTGATTTGTTCGATTTTGAACCAAAACACCAAAGAGTTGGTTTAGGTATTGTCATTTTTGATGAAGCTGATAGGGGTAAAGGCTATGCTTCTCAAGCTATAGAGATGATTTGTAGTTATGCATTTACGCATCTCAATATGCATCAGTTATATGCAAACATTACAGGAGATAATGAACGGAGTATTGAGTTATTCACCAAAGTGGGTTTCTTGCAAACAGGGATAAAAAAAGATTGGATTTATTCTGAAGGAGAATTTAAAGATGAACATTTATTTCAATTAACTAAAGATGTACTTTAAGAAAATTTTATGGGCGATAGCGCTTATTGGATTACTAATAATGGGAGGCTTTGCCTATTATGTCTATTCAAGTGTTTTTACTGAAAATACAGCTTTTAATAATGAAGAGGCGCATGTTTATATTCCCACAGGTTCTCGATTTAGTGATGTTCTAAAAGAATTAAATCCATTACTCGATAATAGTATCGCTTTCGAAGCGGTTGCAAATAGAAAAGGATATCCCGGTAATATTAAACCAGGTCATTATATTCTTAAGAAAGGTATGAATAACAACGATATTGTGAATACAATTCGGAGTGAAAACACGCCAGTTTTTGTGAAGTTTAATAATCAGGAGCGCGTAGAAAATTTAGCTGGTCATTTATCAAATATTATCGAAGCCGACAGTATCTCACTTTTGATGGCTTTTAAAGATTCAATATTTCTGAAGAATAATGGATTAACCGAAGCAACTGCCTTGGCCATATTTATACCAAATACATATGAAGTTTATTGGAATACCAGTGCTGAAAGTTTTCGTAACCGAATGCTTAATGAATACAATACTTTTTGGAATCCTGATCGGTTAAATAAAGCTGCAGCCATAAAGCTCAGCAAAGAGGAAGTTATTTCCCTTGCCGCTATTGTTCAAAAGGAAACCGCTAAAGTTGAAGAGCGTCAAAGAGTCGCAGGAGTCTATCTGAATCGTTTAAAAAAGGGAATGCTCTTGCAGGCCGATCCTACGGTCATTTATGCAAAAAAACTAGCAGAAAATGATTTTGATCAGATCATTAAGCGTGTATTGTATGTTGATTTAGAAATTGATTCTCCGTATAACACTTATAAGTATATAGGGGTTCCTCCAGGGCCAATAGCAATGCCCGATATATCATCTATTGAAGGTGTACTAAACTATGAAAAGCACGATTATATTTTCTTTGTTGCTGATGTTACTAATTTTGGCTATCATAAATTTGCCAAGACTTTTTCACAACACAGCCGAAATAAACGAGAATACGTGCGCTGGGTGAACTCTAATGGCGTGAATCGCTAGTGCTTTGCTTAGGTGCAAAACGAGAAGGTTTTCTAGATGATTATTAACGAATTGTTCTTGCAGCCATCCTAATTGCTGTAAATTAGAAGCCATTTTTTTAAGCCAATAGCCCCCCCATAAATAACTGTTTGTTAATTATATATATGGACTTTGTCTTATTGGTGACTGTTTTTCAAAATATGATAAATGTCGCTTTTTATTATGGCATACTTGCTTAATTTTGTCCAATGAAATTGAAAAAAAAGTATTGATTGTATTAAGTGGTTTTACATTAACATTTATTAACAGTCTATAAATCAGATTTGTAAAAAATATCGTATCTTTGCACCCCGAAAATAAAGTGTGAATTTTCTCACTTAAATTTTTAAAAATGAAAAAAAGTATACTACATATCGCATTAATTCTAATCATATCGGTTCTTACTGTGAGTACATTGTCTTTCAAGAAAGTTGATTTATCGACATATAAGACAGAAGGTATGGTTCTTAATTTTCATGTACCTATCCAGAGTGATGCAGCTCCAGCATTAGATGAAGAGGTCGTTTTTGATTTATTCTTAGGAAAAACGTATGTCGGTTTTAAAGAAGCTCTCGGTTTTAAAGAGTCTCGCGGCAGTTATACTGTTGTAAATAGATTTGGATATATGGGGAAATATCAATTTTCAAAGTCTACTTTAAAAATGATTGGTATTTATAATGCAGCTAGATTTATGGAAGATGCCTGCCTTCAAGAAAAAGCTTTTGGAGCCTATGCCTCAAGGAATAAATGGATATTGAGACGGGATATTAAACGTTTTGATGGAAGATATATTGGAGGGGTTAAGGTAACTGAATCTGGAATACTCGCAGCTGCTCACCTTGCAGGGGCCGGTAACGTAAAGAAATTTTTAAGAAGTTTCGGAGCTGAAGGTTTCCAAGATGCAAATGGCACCTCAATTAGACATTATTTAAAGAAGTTTTCTGGTTATGATACGTCTCATATTGTTCCTAATAGAAAGGCAAAAGTATTATAACAGAGGAAAATTAGTTTTGAAGTATAAATAGGGTGGGTCTTTTATGAAGATCCACCTTTATTTTTTTCCATTCATTAACAGTCGCCGTTCTAATAAATTCGGATGAAAGAGTAATGTCGCAGGCTACACATAGCATTGTTTCGCCGCGTAAAGTCCGTAATAGACTTTCTAGTAATTGATTATTACGATAAGGAGTCTCAATAAAAGACTGTGACTGATCAAATTCTATCGATAATTTTTCAAGTCGCTTAATGGCCGATTTCCTTTCTGCTTTATCAATAGGTAAATAGCCATTAAAAGCAAAGTTCTGACCATTAAAACCACTAGCCATCATGGCCAATAATATGGAGGATGGTCCAACCAGAGGAATAACTTTAATTCCTTTTCGATGCGCTTCCATGACGACATTAGCTCCTGGGTCAGCAATTCCAGGACAACCGGCATCTGAAATCACTCCTACATTATATCCTTCCAAGCAGGGCGATAACATTTCAGGGATTTCGTCTTCATTCGTAAATTTATTTATCTCCTGTATTACTAAACCAGCCTGGTTTTTCTTTGAATCAATACTCTTGATAAACCTTCGCGCATTCTTCTCGTGTTCGACAATAAAATGATTGGTGTTCTCAACAGTCTTTTTAACTAGTAGAGGTAGAACTTCCAAGGGAGGGGTATCGCCCAAAGTGCATGGTATTAAATAAAGATTTCCTTTTTCTGGTCGCATGTTATTTTATTACTAGCTTTTTAATAGCAGATTTCCCACTTTCGGAATCAATCTTAACTATATAAAAGCCATGATTTAAAGAAGATACATCGAGATTGATAGCAGATAAAAGAAGGGTATCTTGTTTCAGTAATAAGCTTCCCTTTATATCTACAATCGAAATTGACCTAATTTGGTCATTTTCAACGATTATGTTTAGGTTTTCTTTAGCTGGATTTGGTGTCATTACAATTGAAAGCGGATTGTCGAATTCCGGAGATCCAATAATAGCCGTATCTATAATACGAAAGATACTTCCACCAATACCTACGATGTACAATTCCTTGTTAACGTCTACTCCAAAACTAACCCATGAGCCGCTAAAGTTACCGTGATCTACTAAATTTCCTAGAGAATCGACTGTACCAATTAGTCCACTGCATACATCTGCAAAGAAATAGAGGCCTTCCAAAGCTGGATAGGCGCCTCCTCGATATACATACCCGCCAGTAACTGAGCAATTTGAGGTACTTGAGTTAGACGAATATTCTGCTATCGGAAATGTAAGATCCTGCATCGTTGGGCAACCGCTGGTGTTATATGGAGCAGACCCTTCATAACAACGCCAGCCGTAATTAAGGCCAGCTTCTGTACTGCCAGCTCGGTCAATTTCTTCAACATTTTGTTGTCCGACATCACCAATCCATAAGTCTTGATTTAAACTATCGAAAGAAAATCGCCATGGATTTCTTAATCCATAAGCCCAAATCTCTTCAGCATTCACAGCGCTTCCGGCAAAAGGATTATCAGATGGGATACTATAATTTCTTCCTGTTGATGTATTATCTATATCAATACGAAGTAATTTACCTAATAATAAAGTAGTATTTTGAGCTCTGTTGCCTGGATCGCCACCATTGCCGCCATCTCCAGTTGCAATATAAAGGTAGCCGTCTGCTCCGAAAGCAATTCCACCTCCGTTATGATTTGAAAAGGGTTGGTCGTATTCAATAATGGTGAACTCCGAGCCTGAAAGAGCCATATCTGGGTTTGTTGGATCAACCGAAAACCTAGAAATTCTTGTGTCTCCATTCGTTTTCGTGTAGTTAATATAAAAGTAACCGTTATTACTATAGTCTGGATGAAAAGCCAAGCCAAGTAATCCTTGTTCGCTGCCAGATGAGACTTGCGACGAAATATTCAGATAAAGATTTTGATTAATAGTTCCGTCAGGTTGTAAGATTTTTATTCTTCCACCTTGTTCTACAACAAATAAACGGTCATCACCTGCATTCTGTAAGTCGAGAGGGGAGGAGAATCCATTTTTGAATAGTTCAATATCTATATTTTGAGCAGAAATATTCTCAAAAAGAAAGAAGAGGAGTATTGATATAATGATTCTCATAGCAGGTTTTTTTTTGGATGACTAAATTAGTCAAATCCAGTTAATATAGACAGAATATATAGCTTGGGATCGTATCAAGTTTGAGGATTCGATTAGAAATACCCTGAAAATGCATTTAAGAGCTAAATTCTTTGAAAAGAATTGCCCTGTTTATTTTAGCTATACAGTTAATTTGGCTGCGATTTGTTCACAGGCTTCATCAAGCATTTTGTACACCTTGTCAAATCCTAAATTTCCGCCATAATAAGGATCAGGTACATCTACTTTTTCATTTGGAAAAATATGATCCAAGATGAGACTAACTTTAGCGCTATCTGCATTCGTCGTGGCAAGGGATAAAACGTTCTCCAAATTCGAAGCATCCATGACATATATATAATCAAATTTGGCAAAGTCACTGGCTGAAAATTGCCTTCCGCGTTGTTGTGAGATATCTAGACCGTATTTTTTAGCAATGGCTATACTTCTTGGATCTGGATGATTTCCTATGTGCCAATGTCCTGTTCCTGAAGAATCTACAATGACTTTACTGCGATCCACCTTAGAGGCTAAGATACCTTCAGCCAATGGAGAACGACAAATATTACCTAAGCATACCATGAGTATTTTTGTCTCCATGCTTAAAAATAATAAATATTTCGAAATAAATTCAGAAGAATAATAAACTAGAGTGTTAATTTTTTATTGAGATCCTCAACATACTTTCTGAACTGTTTATCTGTGGTTGAAAGGTTGTCTACCGTTTTACAAGCATGCAGAACAGTGGCATGATCGCGTTGCCCTATTTGTGAACCAATTGACGCTAAAGAAGCTTTTGTGAGTTTTTTAGCAAAAAACATGGCCAACTGCCTAGCCTGTACAATATGGCGCTTTCTTGTTTTTGATTGTAAGGTGTCCACATCCATTTGAAAATAATCACTTACTACTTTCTGAATGTAGTCTATTGAAACTTCGCGTTTGGTGTGCTTCACATAGTTATCCACAATTTTTCTCGCTAGATCTATTGTGATTTCTCTTTTGTTAAAAGAGGAGTGAGCTATTAATGAAATAATAGCACCTTCTAATTCTCTGATATTGGTCTTAATATTATTAGCTAAGAATTCTACTATTTCTTCTGGCATTTCCACACCGTCTCTGTATAATTTATTTTTAATTATAGCGACACGAGTATCGTAATCTGGATGATTTAACTCGGCAGAAAGCCCCCATTTAAATCGGGATAATAGGCGCTGTTCGATATCAATCATATCGACCGGTGCTTTATCACTTGTTAAAATAACCTGCTTGCCATTTTGGTGTAAGTGGTTGAAGATATGAAAGAATACATCTTGGGTTCCAGTTTTACCTGAAAGTAATTGGATGTCGTCTACAATTAATACATCAATAATTTGATAGAAATGTATAAAATCATTTCGATTGTTCTTTTTTACTGATTCAATATATTGCTGTGTAAATTTTTCAGCAGAGATATATAGAACTGTTTTTTCAGGGTATTTATCTTTGATTTCAACACCAATTGCATGACCAAGGTGAGTTTTACCTAGACCAACACCTCCAAATATTAATAATGGGTTAAAAGATGTGCCTCCGGGTTTATTTGCGACAGCTAAACCTGCAGATCGTGCCAAACGATTAGATTCACCTTCGAGAAAATTATCGAAATTATAGTTGGGGTTTAGTTGAGATTCAATTTTAACATTTCGAATACCAGGAATTACAAACGGATTTTTAAGTTCAGGACTTTTATTTTTCAAAGGCACATCAACTTCCTGCGAAGATTGATAATTGCTTCTGTTTGAACTTGGAATTTTTTCAGTGAAAGGTTGTTTGTTTCCGTAGGTGTTCTCCATCCTAATGATGTACACCAATTTTGCTGAGGTCCCTAATTCTTTTGTAAGTGCCACTTTTAATAACTTGACATAATGTTCTTCTAGCCATTCGTAAAAGAATTTACTCGGTACTTGAACATTAAGAGCGCTGTCTGTTAATTTAACCGCTTTTATTGGCTCGAACCATGTTTTGTAGGCCTGAGAAGTAATATTATCTTCAATAAAGGACAAACAATTGTTCCAAACTGATTCGGCAGTTTTGCTCATAGTTATTAATCGAGGTTTTTAGTTAGTATTTAGTACACT
>Ga0075467_10001721_pt1 | contig 17927 bp, 17 predicted proteins | sample DEB08_DNA_9_FD_75067 | JGI IMG/M metagenome (GOLD analysis project Ga0075467, IMG submission 75067) | Aqueous microbial communities from the Delaware River and Bay under freshwater to marine salinity gradient to study organic matter... | ecosystem: Environmental > Aquatic > Marine > Coastal ... | reverse complement strand
GGCCAAGGCCGAGGCGCGAAGGGCCTTTATGCCTCAGTCGGATTCGGTGACAACGCCAAATTCGGCATGATCCTGCGACGCCCTTAACGTCCTTTCAAGGCGTCTTGCAAAACGCTGTGAACGACACCGCGAGGAATATCACTTGTCACGAAGGCCTGCCCGATCCCACGCACCATGATATAGCGCAGCGCGCCATCTATCACTTTCTTGTCCTGCCCCATGAGATCAAGCAACCCATCAGCATCCGGCAAATCGCCCTGAATATCGCGGATATCTGTCTTCATTCCCATTTTCTTTAGGTGGTCGCGCACACGGCTTGGATCTTCTTGCGAACACAGCCCGGCTTGCGCCGAGACCTCAAATGCAAGCGCACAGCCTATTGCGACCCCTTCCCCATGCAAGAGCCGGTCGGAATATCCCGTCGCCGCTTCAAGCGCATGACAAAAAGTATGTCCCAAGTTCAAAAGTGCGCGATCCCCTTGTTCGGTCTCGTCACGCTCGACAATATCCGCCTTCATCTGCACCGAAACGCGGACGGCCTCAGCCCGCAAACCTGCGTCCCCCATGGCCATAGACAGCGCGTTTTTCTCGAGCCACTCAAAGAAGTTTGCGTTGCCCAGAAGCCCGTATTTCACCACCTCGCCGTACCCGGCAAGGAAATCGCGTGTCGACAAAGAATCCAGCAAGTCCACATCGGCCAAAACAAGCGAGGGTTGATGAAACGCGCCCACAAGGTTCTTCCCATGTGACGTGTTAATCCCGGTTTTCCCGCCAACCGAACTGTCAACCTGAGCCAGAAGTGACGTCGGCACCTGCACAAACCGCAATCCGCGACGTGTCACAGCCGAGGCAAAGCCCACCAAATCGCCGATCACGCCACCGCCAAGCGCGATGACAACGTCGCGCCGCTCAAATCGCTCGCTCAACAGCCACTCAACAGCGCAAGTCAGTCCGTCCCAGTTTTTGGTCCCCTCGCCCGGTGGCAGCGAGAGAGAGGACATCGTTATCCCTTCCGCCGCAAGCCCTGCATGAAGTCCCGCAAGATGCAGCCCGGCAACCCTATCTTCTGTGATAACTGCAACGTGCTTTCGCTGTAAAAGCGGTGCAATCTCAGCCCCTGCTCGGCACAACAAATCCGTTCCAATCCGCACATCATAAGAACGGTCACCAAGCGGGACATGGACAGTTTGGATGGTCATAGAACCTCCTCAAGGATATCCGAGCGGGTCAACAGGACCTCGATCACTTTGTCCGTCATTTTCTCAATCGAGTAGCCTTCCTGCGCATCAACGACCAATTCTGCCTTCGAATACTCCGGCACGCGCGCGGCATATAGGGTTTCCAATGTGGCGCGCGGGTTGTCAGTCAGCAAAAGCGGACGCGTCGTTTTATGGCTGACGCGGCTCCACAAAAGATCAATATCAGCCCGCAGCCAAACAGCGATCCCATAATGAGAAATAGCCTCTCTGTTGGTCGATTGCAAAAACGCACCACCGCCCGTCGAAAGAACCCCGACCTGGGTCTCCAGAAGTCGCATGATCACCTGAGCCTCTTTTTCGCGAAAAAACGGCTCGTCGTAAGCCTCGAAAATCTCGGCGATCGCCATATTGGAGGCGGCTTCTATCTCGGCATCACTGTCCAGAAAAGGGACCGCCAATCGACGCGACAAAGCCGTGCCAATGGCAGACTTCCCCGACCCCATCATCCCCACAAGGGCGACAGTTTTTTTGAGCTGGAATGGCAAAACGGCAGCGTCCCGCTTATCTTTTGACTTCATTGGTGTGAATGGCGTGATCTTGCCGAAAAGACCAGTTATAAATGGCCATGAGAACCGTGTGCACGCGGCAGGGGGCCCGCCAAGGGTCAGAGGCAAAAGGGTAATTTGGATGCTCCGTTTATTGAAGCTCCTGTTCGTCCTGGTGGTGTTGATCGCCGTGACAGTCGTAGGATATGCCTATCTGGGCGATTTACGCCCGGGACAACAGGATGTGAGCGAACCAGTTGAACTGGACACGAACTAAATTTGCGGCACTTGTTTTGGTGCTGGCGACCGAACCACTCTCCGCGCAAGCGGCGCAAAGTGGCGCGGGCGAACCGCTATCGGCCATCGACTGGCTATCTGATTCGGTGTCTTTTCCCCCGGCCGTTAAAGTCGTTCCGCCGATTGCACCGCCCGCATCTCCGGTGCCGACAGTGACCGTGTCGACGCTTGGCGCACCCGTGGCGGATGATGCAGGCCTTTTCCCTGCCGAAGACATCGGCCTTTCGGAGACTCTTTGGGGCTTAAGCTCGGCAAGTGACCTGGCCCGCGCTCTTCTCGCGGTCCCCGAGATCACGACCCCGACACTGCGAGCCTATTTCGCGTCGCTCATTCAAGCGGATTTCAACCCGCCAGTCGACGCTGCCGTCGACAACAGCCTTTTCCTGGCCCGACTTGATACGCTTCTCGCACTCGCAAAACTCGATGAGGCCGAAGCCCTGATCGAAGCCGCCGGCCCACCGGAGCCTCAACGATTTCGAAGATCGTTCGATATCGCATTGCTAAAGGGAACCGAGGCCGGCGCCTGCCAGATCATCTCGACGAACCAGGATATTTCGCCGACATTCCCGACCCGTATTTTTTGCCTTGCCAGAAACGGTGAATGGGACGTAGCCGCATTGACCCTTGGCACAGCAGAAGCGCTAGGCATCTTGTCCAACACTGAAGACCAGCTTCTTCTCCATTTTCTCGATCCTGATCTGTTCGAGGGCGAAAAGCTGCTGCCGCGACCCGCCTCGATCTCACCTCTGCTGTTTCGCTTGTATGAAGCTATCGGCGAGCGGCCTCAGACAGACGCTCTTCCGATGGCTTTCGGCGTCGCCGATCTGTCCGAAACCGTAGGCTGGCGCATCCGATTGCGCGCCGCCGAAAGGCTGACCGCAGCGGGCGCGCTTTCGGCTGAAGGGCTTCTCGGCGTCATGTCAGACCGACGGCCTTCCGCCTCTGGTGGTATCTGGAGCAGGGTCGCCGCCATTCAGGCTGTCCGCGCGGCCTTAGTCGACGGGAATGCGGCAGAGATTAGTCGGACGCTGCCGCCCGCCTGGGATGCGGCAGTTTCTGTCGGCTACCACGCCGCTTTGGCCCCATGGATCGCCGCGCACATTCAGACAGTCACGCTACAGCGGCGCGCCCACCATACGGCGTTTGAGATCGCCTTGTTCAGCAACAATATTGATATGGCCCGCCAATACGCCGGATCGTCCGCAGACGACCAAACGCTTCTCGCCATATTAACGAATTCGCCCTTTGAAATCAGGAATGCAGCACCGCTTGCGATCGCTGTTCGGCGAAGTCTGTCGGGCCTTGCGCCAAGCGAGAGCTACCGCATGCTGGTCCGCGAAAATCGGCGCGGCGAAGCGCTTTTGAAAGCCATCGCTGTTCTTGCTGAAGGGATGGATGCTGACCCGAATGCCATCGCCGACGCGCTTTCCCTTCTGATGTCATTTGATCTGGATATCCTTGCACGACGCATTTCGGCCGAATTACTCTTGGAAGATAGCCAGATATGAGCGATGCGCGCCTCATCTCGACTTTCTTGGAAGCGCAAGCAGCCGAACTTGATGCAGCCGTGAACACGCAGCTCGCCTATGCGCGCGATCTGAATGACTTCAGCGGCTGGTGCACAGTCCACAAAATGGGTCTGATGGAGGCCACGCAAACCGATATTGAAAGCTATCTCGTTGATCTTGAAGCCTCTGGCCTTGCGCAATCCACACGCGCGCGCCGTCTTTCTGCGATCCGTCAGTTGTATCGGTTTTCCTTTGAGGAAGGCTGGCGCGCAGACAACCCGGCTTTGCGTATTTCTGGGCCAAAGCGTCGCAAACTTTTGCCGAAAACCCTGACAGAAGCCGAGGTCGACGCTTTGCTTTCAGCCTCGCGCGACAGCGGCCGCGCCGGCGATCGCTTGCGCAACACCTGCCTGATGGAGCTCCTTTACGCGACCGGCATGCGCGTCAGTGAATTGGTCTCGCTTCCCGTGTCGGCCGCGCGCGGAAATCCACAGATGCTTCTGGTGCGTGGGAAAGGCGGAAAAGAGCGCATGGTCCCATTGTCGCCACCGGCACAAGGCGCTCTCGTCAAGTGGCTCAAAAGATGGGATGAGACCGAGGAAACCGCGCGCATAGCAAAGGCGGCCACACCCTCGAAGTTCCTCTTCCCGTCGCGCAGCAAAGCGGGCCATCTGACCCGGCACCGGTTCTACCTGATGATCAAGGAATTTGCGGTCGCAGCGGGAGTGTCTCCTGCAAACGTCACGCCGCACACGCTTCGACATGCCTTCGCGACGCACCTTTTGGCGCATGGAGCCGACCTGAGAGTCATCCAGACGTTGCTGGGCCACGCCGATGTCGGAACCACCGAGATTTATACGCATGTTCTTGAGGAGCGACTGCGTGATCTGGTGCTTGAACACCATCCAATGGCGCAAGACTAGCCCGCCCTAGCGTCGCAATTCGTCTGGCAGGATGTCCTCGCTTGGCCAAAGCCCTATTTGCAAAGCGACGTCATAGCCCTGCACCAGCCCCGCCCCCTGCATCGCGTTTATGGCGGCATGCACATCGTAAGAAAGCCGCTCAAACGTCACGTCCCCCCGATCCAGAACAGCAAACCGTGTCTCAGGTCGGCCATCATGCGGTGGCATTCCGACCGCACCCGCATTGATCCAACTGTAGTCTCCAAGCCGTCTTTGAAAAGCGATACCCGAGTGCCCCGCAACGATGCCGTCAATCTGCCCGGTTAGGGCCTCCAGGGCATTAATCTCGTCCTCGAAGTCCTCTGCCGCAGTTGAGGGCCAAAGAAAACGGTTGTTTGCAGTCGCACCACCATGAAGAACCGCGTAGCGCCGTTCGCCTTGTTGAAAAATCCCGATATCAGGCAGGGCCGCCATCCATGCCCTGTCGTTTGGGCCTATCTGGGCCGCCGCATGGGGGTACCAGCCGCGCGAAAGCATCTCACATGTGCTGCCTGGACCGAAACCGCATCCACAATCGCTTGCCGCATCAGCAATCTGACGCTCGCAATTCCCGGCAACCAAAGGCCAGCCGCTCTGGCGCACCAAGGCAACCGAAGCCGATGCATCTGCACAATACGCAACCACATCACCGGTACAGATCGCCGGGCGATCACCGATGGCCTTGATCAATGCTTCCAAGGCCTGAAAATTAGAATAAACGCCCCCAAAAAGGACCAAAGGACCATCAAACCGGCCAAAATCCTGAACCTTCATTGCCACATATCCTATGAATGTTCCCTTGAACGACTGGACCTCAGCCCCCATAACACATCAAACTTATCCTTTGTCATGACCTATGGACCCCTCTTCACAAATGCTTGATGCCGCCTTCTGGATCACCGTCGGTTCGATCCTGGCTCTTTTGATCCTTTCGGGATTTTTCTCGGGATCGGAAACCGCCCTTACAGCCGCGTCCCGTGGCAAGTTGAAATCGAAGGCCGAGAAAGGCTCAAAAGGGGCCGAACGCGCGCTGCACATCACCGAAGACAGCGAACGACTGATCGGCGCGGTTCTTCTGGGAAATAACCTGGTCAACATCTTGGCCGCATCGCTGGCCACAGCGCTTTTTACCCGGCTTTTCGGCGAAAGCGGCGTGGTCTTTGCAACGCTTGTCATGACAGCCCTTGTTTTGATCTTCGCCGAGGTTCTGCCGAAAACCTACGCCATTTCAGACCCCGAACGCGCGGCATCGGCCGTTGCCGCGCCTATTCAGGTGCTTGTCACAATTTTTGCACCAGTGGTTAACTTTGTGCGGCTTATCGTGCGCGGCGTCTTGCTTTTGTTTGGCGTGCGGATTGATCCCGACAGTCGCATCATGTCGATGCGCGAAGAAATCGCCGGAGCTTTGCAGCTTGGCCATTCCGAAGGGGTCGTCGAAAAAGAAGACCGCGACCGCATTCTAGGGGCTTTGGATCTCGCGGACCGCACAGTCGAAGAAATCATGCTGCATCGCAGTCAGATCGAAATGATCGACGCCGATTTGCCGCCCGCTCAGGTTCTTGAGCTATGTCTTGCCTCGGCTCACACCCGCCTGCCCGTTTTCCGCGGCCAAAAAGAAAATATCGTTGGCGTCATCCACTCAAAGGATCTCCTGCGCGCGATGTTTGTCCGTCGCGCTGAACAGTCCGATGTAGAAGGCCCCTTTGAGGGCTTTGACATCCTCGACGTTGCTATGAAGCCCTACTTCGTACCTGAAACGACAACACTTGATGAGCAAATGCGGCAGTTCCTGCGGCGGTCGACACACTTTGCTTTGGTTGTTGACGAATACGGGGCGTTGGAAGGCCTGATCACTCTGGAAGACATCCTGGAGGAGATCGTCGGCGAGATTACCGATGAATTCGACATCGGCGAGGACTCGCCACTGCGCCGCACAGATGCCGGAGACGTCATCGTCGACGGCGCCATGACCATCCGCGACCTGAACCGCGCAACAGACTGGAGCCTGCCCGACGAGGAAGCCAATACTATCGCGGGCCTTGTGATCCACGAGGCGCAATCCATCCCGTCCAAGGGGCAGACTTTTTCGTTTCATGGGTTCCGATTTGAAATCCTTGATCGACAGGACAACCGCATCACACGGCTAAAAATCCGCCAGCTGATCTGATCACGTGTCTTTTTCGAAGATGATGATCACATCACCGATGTCGACGCCAAAACGCTTCACATAAGCGCGGTTCAACAGACGATCATCGGACAAAAGCCACATCCAGTCGTCAAATGTCACTTTGATTGTTTCGACCGATCCGTCAGCCGATGGCACTGGCAAATCAATGGTGTACCGCCAGTTGAACGTATCGCCCCGTTCGATGCCGGTGGCGACCCCCTCGACACCCGGAGCCGTTCCCTGCCAGCGGTCTTCGCCTGTCTTCTCAAGCGTCCAGACCCGCCGTTCGGTCGCGCCATCCTCATAGACAAAGTCTTCTACAAGTTTCAGCGTCTCTCCGTCATACGTGCCGGTGATCGTTACATCAAATCTGCGACGGACAGTTCCAAACACATCCTGAAACTGACCGCGCGCGACGCTTGTGCCGACAAAGAAGGTTTCCAGATCAAGTTTCCTGTCACTAAGAACGACGTCCCCGCCCCCAGGCTTGCCCGTGCAAGCCGCCAGTGCGACGAAAGATAAAACAATGATGAGAGTGCGCATTCTAGACTCCTTCGTTCTTTTACGCAGCAGGTCGCGAACCGGATGCAGGCGCGCTTTCCCGAAGTCCCGAAAACTTCCACCCGGCATTCACAAGTAATATATTCTGGGGTGCTCTACAAACCTCTGCCTTGGCCGGCCCGGAGCATGTTGTGCGATCAGTTGACATAAAAGCGAACAGTTTCCGGGCGCGCAAACTATTATTCTGGAGCGCATGATGATGGTCCGGGGGCGGTTTGGACTTACAAATCAGCCTATGGCAAGGCTCCACGAAGCGATAATGAACTCGCTGACCAGGTCACATCACCCCTCGAAACGGGCAGATAGTTGCGTGCTATCAACCAAAGGTCTCAACTCATACCGGCGAGATCACTGGTCTTGAGGCGCTAGCACGCAGAGACCACCCGACGCCTGGTCTTATCTCTCCTGCGTCACTTTTAGGGTTGATTGAGCAACTTGGACTGTCGCAACGCATTGCAGAAGTCGTACCGAGCCACGCGTTGAGCCCCCTCCGCACATGGGTGCCATGCCGATTTAGCATCCCTTCGGTATCCGTCAATTCCTCAACCGATGAACTCCACAACCCTCGCCTTCCCGGGTTTTGCAATGGGAACTTGATCGCTTTGGTCTCATGCCAGATGGTCTACCGATCGTGGTCTTGGAAAACGGTATCGCCAAGTCGCAAGAGGACATCATTTCCCGCAACCTTCGGGCGACGGCGGCAATGGGATGCCTGAGTGACCACGACGATTTCGGGGCCAGTTACACAAGCATCCTGAATATTCGGAAATTCTCGGTGTCGCGCCTGAAAATCGACCGACAGCTCATTTCCCGTGTCGACGCGGATGCAGATCACCGCACTCTGGTCTCGGCCTTGCTTGCGATGTCCGAGCAATTAGGCATTGAACCCCTTGCAGCAGGTGTTGGAACTCCCGAGGAGCATACGCTCCTCGCCCAATTCGGTTGCGACCATATTCAGGGCTTCAATCTTGCCCGTCTCCTGCCGCGTGATTATAGTGTGGCATGGATGGGGGATTGTCGTCTGGGTCTGCCTTGACAGCCCCCTGTGCCACTTCCATCCGCCAAAACCGTGGGTTCATAGTTGCTCACGATGCGCCACAATCCCAGCCTCAGCCCAATTGATCCTCACAAGAAGACAGCAACTGCACGCTTTCGTGACCGAAAACGCTTGACCTTTGGGCCGCCGGACGGTTGAACCACCTCCAATCCAAAACCCCAGGTGGCACTCAATGGACGACCAGAACAGGAACCTTCTGCTGGCTATGGTGTTGAGTACAGCCGTACTCTTCGCCTGGTTTATTCTATTTCCGCCCCCGGACGCGGTTGAACCGAATGCGGTTACGCAAAACGGTGTGGTTGTCCTTCCCGAAGCCGAGTCTGCAACGGGCGCACCGACGAGTGCCGACGGCGGAGCAGCGGCACCGGACGCGATACAAACCACAACGGCAAACGCGCCGCGCCTCGACATCGAAACCGAAAGCCTCACCGGGTCCATCTCATTGGCTGGTGGTCGTATCGACACGCTCTTCCTGAACGATTACGAAGAAGAACTCAGCGGGACGGATAAGGTCGAGTTGCTCGCGCCAATCGGTACCGAACAACCCTATTACACCGTGTTTGGGTGGGCGCCGGGAGGCAGCCTCAGCGGGGATGACGTTCCAGGCCCGGACACCATATGGTCTGCTGAAAGTGGCACAAAACTGACCGCAAACACCCCAATCGTTTTGCGCTGGGACAGCCCCGCTGGCCTTATCTTCCGCCGCACAATTTCGATTGATGAAAAGTTCATGTTCACGGTGGCGCAAGCCGTCGAAAACCCGACAGAGAACGCAATTCGAGTGGCACCATACGGGATTGTAGCCCGCCATGGCGAGCCCCAAGACCTTATGGGCTTCTTCATCCTGCACGAAGGCGCGATCCAGATGGTTGATGGCGTCCTAAGCGAGATCGACTACGACGACATCCTCGGCGAGACCTCCGAAGCCCAGATCACAGAAAGTGGCTATGTCGGGTTCACAGACCACTTTTGGATGACCGCGCTGATCCCAGAGGAAAATACGCCTCACACGTCCCGCATACAATACGTCGCCGGTTCGGACGTCTACCAGGCTTTGACCGTATATCCCACGATCGACGTCGCTGCGGGAACCTCGCGCGAAACGACGACGCGCGTTTTTGCTGGCGCAAAGGAATGGGACACCATCCGCAATTACGAGGCGGGTCGCAACGTCATTGGCCTCCGCGATTCCGTGTCGTACTTTTTCGGGTTTTCTGATCAAACCGGCATCGACGGTTTTGTCGAATCAATCGACTGGGGCTTGTTTCAATTCCTGACAAAGCCAATCTTCTTCATTCTCCATGAACTGAACTTGGTCATCGGAAACATGGGCCTATCTATTATTGCCCTGACCCTCCTCATAAAAGGGATTCTGTTCCCGCTGGCACGGAAGTCCTACATCTCCATGGCGAAGATGAAAGAGCTCCAGCCAGAGATGGAGAAAATCAAAGAGCGCACAGGCGATGACCGCCAAAAGCTTCAGACCGAGATGATGGGTCTCTACAAAAAGGAAAAGGTAAATCCGGCGTCCGGCTGTCTGCCCATTCTTCTCCAAATCCCGATCTTCTTCTCGCTGTACAAGGTGATCTTCGTCACCATTGAACTTCGGCACGCGCCTTTCTTCGGGCCATTCCAAGATCTGAGCGCTCCCGATCCGACCTCATTCTTCAACGCATTCGGCCTGCTGCCCTTCGCGGCACCGGATGCCGGAAGTATTCTGGCCCTGATCTTCATCGGCATCTTGCCGCTCTTGCTGGGCATTTCAATGTTCCTCCAGCAAAAGCTCAACCCCGCCCCGACGGACGCAACACAGGCAATGATCTTTGCCTGGATGCCTTGGGTTTTCATGTTCATGCTTGGCAGTTTCGCCAGTGGCCTTGTCGTCTACTGGATCGCGAACAACACCATCACGTTCGTGCAGCAGTACACCATCATGCGTATGCACGGCTATAAGCCAGACATTTGGGGCAACATTCGCTCGGGGCCAAAGGCGACCGACAAGCCAGACGCCCCTAAAAAAGACAGCGCGCCGTCCAAGAAGCCGGGCCCGAAGTCAAAAAAATGACGCCAACCGTCAACCAGATCTTGCGCCACCCGCTGAAATCTATCGGCCGGGAATCACTCGCAGAAGTAGAATTAAGCGCTGGCAAATGGCTGCCCTTCGATCGCAAATGGGCCGTTGCGCACAGGCGCTCGAAGCTGGACGGTGGCTGGGCAAAAAAGGTCAATTTTCTAAGGGGAGTCGCCGCCCCGTCTTTGATGGCGATCGAGACAACACTCGATACCACAACCAAGTCTTTGACGGTGTCACATCCTGCGCTGGATCAAATCACTATCAGCCCGGACACCTCTGAAGGCGAAGCCGCGCTTTTGGAGTGGCTCCATGATCTTTGGCCCATCGACCTTCCGTCACCGACCCACATTTACAGGGCCTCCAACGCGCACCTGACGGATGTGCCGGACCCTTGGATTTCGATCAATTCCACAGCGTCTCTGAAGGCACTATCTCACCGTGCCGGCACCGACTTGTCTCCACATAGGTTCCGTGGAAATATTTGGATTGACGGGCTTGCTGCCTGGGATGAAGCCAAATGGATAGGCAAGCGCATTCGGGTCGGAGACGCCGTCCTTGAAGTCAAACAGCAGATCACACGCTGCAAGGCAACTATGGCAAACCCGGACACCGGTCATCGCGACGTGGATGTGCTTGGGACTTTGAATGACCTTGGTCACCAGGAGTTCGGTGTCTACGCCGCAGTTGTCGAGAATGGCCACGTCGCCCTTAAAGCGCCCGTCGAGGTTCTATGATGAAAATGCAATTTCCCCTCGCAGCCTTTGAACCCTCCGAACTGGAAATGGGACGAAGGCTCTTTGCCGGAGAAACCAATTTTCTCAAAGGCGTCGTCGCAATGGATGGCTTGCCACCGGCGGATCGGCTTGAAGTCTGTTTTGCGGGGCGCTCGAATGTTGGAAAATCCAGCTTGATCAATTCTCTAACGGGGCGAAGGGGCCTTGCACGCGCCTCCAACACGCCCGGCCGCACCCAGGAGATCAACTTCTTCACCCTCGGTGAAGAACGCTATCTGGTCGACTTGCCAGGGTATGGATTCGCAAACGCACCCGTCAAAGTCGTCGAGAAATGGCAGCGCCTGTTGAAGGCCTATCTCGCGGGCCGCCCAAACCTGCGCCGCGCTTTCGTGCTGATCGATGCGCGCCATGGCGTCAAATCGGTCGACGAAGAAATTCTGGCACAGCTCGACACCACTGCCGTGACCTTCCAAGCCGTGTTGACCAAGGCCGACAAAGTCAAAGCTCACGACCGCGAAAAAGTGTTGGAACAGGTCCGCGCCGCACTTTCAAAACACGCGGCAGCTTTCCCTGAGATTGTGCTGACCTCGTCTGAAAAGGGCGACGGGATAGACACGCTTCGCGCGATCATTGCCACGCTGGCTTGAGCCTGCCTCCACAAAGCTCTAACCAAGCGGCAAGAGGACATATATGAGACCCCGCGATATGAACCGCGACTGGATCGCAACCGCCAGCACCTTAAGTCAAGCGCTGCCATATCTGCAGCGCTATGAAGGTGCGACCATCGTCATCAAATTCGGCGGACACGCCATGGTCGACGATGACGCCATGGATGGCTTTGCGCGAGACATCGTCCTCATGCGTCAGGTCGGCGTGAACCCGATTGTGGTCCACGGCGGCGGCCCGATGATCAACGAAATGCTTGGGCGACTGAATATTCAGTCTGAGTTCGTGAATGGCAAACGTGTGACCGACGCAGCAACCGTTGAAGTTGTCGAAGCGGTCTTATCCGGTCTTGTAAACAAGCGGATCGTGCAAGCGATCAACAGTCAGGGCGGACGGGCAGTTGGCTTGTCCGGCAAAGACTCCAATTTGATGATCTGCGATCAAACAGATGTCGACCTCGGCTTCGTGGGAACGCCCGCTGATTTGGACCCCACTATTCTGCGCACACTTACGGATGCCGAGAATATCCCCGTCATTGCGCCCATCGGTGCAGGCCGCAACGGCGAGACCTTCAACGTCAATGGCGACACGGCCGCGGGCGCAATCGCCGCAAGTCTCGCTGCGGATCGCCTTCTGTTGTTGACCGACGTCGAGGGCGTCAAAGACCGGGATGGTCAGGTCCTCACCGAAATAACGCCGCCGCAAATTCGCGCGCTGACGGCTGACGGGACAATCTCTGGCGGTATGATCCCCAAAACCGAAACCGCGCTTGCTGCCATCGAAGGCGGCGTACGGGCTGTCGTCATTCTTGATGGGCGTGCGCCAAATGCGTGTTTGCTCGAACTATTCACGGATCACGGCGCAGGCAGCCTTATTCGCCCGGCGCGATGACGCTCGCAATGATTGCAGCGCGCGCAGGCGTGGATTACCTCGACGTATTCGGCGCCTTTCACACCACAAAAGCAGACAAACTCGATGCGAAAACGGTCGTTCTTCTAGGACCCCAGGAACCGGGGTTTTGGCCATATTTCAACCGATCACCCGAATACCTCGATAGGGCGAACGATCCGCTGGACCGCTGGTCAAAACGCGTCATCACGAAGGCCGCAATGGATTTAGGCGCAGAGCCTCGCTTCCCGTTCGGCGACCCGGTTCAGCCCTTTCTATCCTGGGCCGTCCGATCGGGTCGCGCGTGGTCCTCCCCGGTTCATCTGCTTGTCCATGACACCGCAGGTCTCTGGGTCTCTTTTCGCGGCGCAATCCTCGTGCCTGAATTGCTTGACCTCCCCGCACCGTCGGCCTGCCCATGCCATACCTGCATCGTGAAGCCATGCCTTTCTGCCTGCCCCGCACAGGCACTCACGGTGCAGGGCTACGGCTTAACCGCTTGCCACAGCTATTTGGACACGTCGCCGGGGCAACACTGCATGGAAACTGGCTGCCAGGTACGCAGCACTTGCCCTCAAAGCCAAAAGTATCACAGGATAGAAGCACAAAACGCTTTTCATATGGACCAGTTCCACCCATGCCGCTGACCCTGATCCTGACACGTCATGCTAAATCAAGCTGGGGCGACCCCAAGCTTGACGACTTCGATCGTACCCTGAATGAACGCGGACGCCGCTCGGCGGATGTGATTGGCGCATGGTTGACGGCACATGGATACCTGCCAGATCTTGTGCTCGTTTCCGGGGCCCGTCGCACAGTCGAAACCTGGAGCCGAATGGCCCACCATTTCCCCGAAACCGCGACGATGGAAAGCAATCCAGCGCTCTATCTTGCAAGCGCGCAGACGATTTTAGGTGTCTTGCGCACACAAACAGCCCCGACATGCATGATCGTCTGCCACAATCCCGGCATCGCAGACTTCGCCAGACGAATAGTCGCCAAACCGCCCCCCCATCCCCGCTTCAACGACTATCCAACCGGCGCGACGTCCATCATACGATTTGAGGCCACAGACTGGAGCGCGATTGAGTGGGCGACTGGCACGGTAGAAGACGTGATTGTCCCTAGGGATTTGATCGACTGAAACGAGAGAGACCGGACACAAAAGGTCCAGTCTCTCCGATCAGTGGAACGCCGGTGCGCAATCAGTGTCCGAGAATTTGGCTCAGGAACAGTTTGGTACGATCCGACTTCGGAGTAAGGAAGAACGCTTCCGGCTCGTTTTGTTCAACGATCTGACCCTCATCCATAAAGATAACCCGGTTCGCAACCTGACGGGCAAAGCCCATCTCGTGCGTCACACACAGCATCGTCATACCTTCTTCGGCAAGCTCGATCATCGTATCAAGCACTTCCTTGATCATTTCAGGGTCAAGCGCCGACGTCGGTTCGTCGAACAGCATGATACGCGGCTTCATACAGAGCGAGCGGGCAATCGCCACTCGCTGCTGCTGACCACCCGACAACTGACCGGGGTACTTATCAGCCTGATCAGGGATTTTCACCTTCTCAAGGTAGTGCATCGCCACTTCTTCGGCTTCTTTCTTGGGCGTTTTACGCACCCAGATCGGGGCCAGCGTCAGATTCTCAAGGATCGTAAGGTGCGGGAACAGGTTGAAGTGCTGAAAGCACATCCCTACTTCTGAGCGGATCTTGTCGATGTTTTTAAGGTCCGATGACAAAAGCGTGCCATCAACCTCGATCGACCCCGCCTGATGCTCTTCCAATGCGTTAATGCACCGGATCAGCGTCGACTTGCCGGAACCAGACGGGCCACAGATAACAATCCGCTCGCCCCGCTGGACCGTCAGATCAATGTCACGCAGCACGTGGAACGTACCATACCACTTGTTCATGTTATGGATGGTGATTGCCACTTCATCCGAAACTTGCAATTTTGCGGCTTCAGCCATGTTCGCGCTCCTTACCGGTGATCTGTTTGCAGCTGGCGTTCAAGCCACTGCGAATATTGCGAGATGGAATAGCAAACGACGAAGAACAGCAGCGCTGCAAAGCCGTAGACTTCCCAGTAGATGCTGATCCAATCAGTCGATTGCTGGATCGGACCACGGATCATGCCGACGATATCGAACATCGAAATGACCGACACAAGCGTCGTGTCCTTGAACAAACCCACCGCCACGTTGACGATACCCGGGATCGAGATCTTCAACGCCTGAGGCAGGATGATCAGGCGCGTGGCCTGCACATAGTTCAGGCCCAGACTGTTGGCCGCCTCGTATTGACCCTTCGGCAAAGCCGCAAGCCCGCCCCGGATCACCTCAGCAATATAGGCCGAAGAGAACATCGTGATCATGATGATCACACGCAGGATCAAATCGAAGCTCGTTTCCGGAGGCAAGAAATAGGCCAGCATCACATTCGCCACAAACAAAAGCGTGATAAGCGGCACGCCCCGGACGAATTCGATGAAGACCACGCAGACGCCCTTAATCAGCGGCATATGCGACTGCCGCCCAAGCGCCAGCACAATGCCCAGAGGCACAGAGAGCGTCACACAGACCGTTCCAAGGATCATACACAGCATGAACCCACCCATGTCCCGCGAAGGCACGGCCTGAAGCTCCAGTGGAATAATGCTATTAAAAGCGCCGGATACCGGACCAAGCAGATAGGCAAGCATGATATAGATCGCGAACAGCGCCGTCACGATTGTTACCAACCCACCGTCTTCGGCACTTTGGTAAATCGCATAGCCCACGAAGATGCCCATTGGGATAACACAGACATAGGTGAAAATACCCGCGGCCCAGAACACGGCATAGGGAATGACACTTAGACCGGAGCCACCAATATTGCTTGCAATAAAGACCAGCTCGGCCGCCCCTTTGAACAATAGCCAAGCAAGCCCAAGACCGAACAAAAGACCAACAACTCCCGCAAGTATCTGACGCATGTTGACGGCCATGCCCTCAACCAAACGAAACACAAGGCCCGTGGCAACAATCGATCCAGCGACCAAGACGGGAAGCCAAAGTGTGCCGCCCCAGATCAGCCAATACGCAAGGAATGGATAGATCGCCGTCAAGATCAGCATCTTCCGGGGAAATATCTTGCCAAACAACGCAGGTGCTGCCGCCACAAGTAGCAACAAGAATGCAACGAGCGGACGCCAGTATGCATCTTGCGGATATTTGAACCCAAAAACCAAATGGTCCCAGCGATCCACAAGAACTGCAAAACAAGCGCCTGTCTTGCCTGCCAGGATGTCTCGGCATTCACGGATCGAGTCTGCCTCCCACACACCATTGTAGAACCACGGTGCGGCGCCAGAAACGATGCTAATAACAAAATAAAGCGCAATCAGTGTCAGAATGGTATTGAACCACCCCGAGAACAGATTCTCACGGATCCATTTTATCGCTCCCGTCTCGCGCGTTGGCGGCGGCGAGGGTGGAATTTCTGACGTCCGCACAAAGGCGACGTTTTGAGCAGGTGTGTCACTCATATCAACGCTCCTGAAGCTTCATGCGGTTGTTGAAGATGTTCATGAAGAACGAGATCAACAGCGACACAGTGAGATAGAACAACATCAGCAATAAGATGGTTTCAATCGCGCGACCCGTCTGCAAAAGGGTGATCCCTCCAAGCGTACCGGTGACATCCATATACCCCACGGCAATCGCAAGCGACGAGTTCTTGGTGATGTTCAAGTATTGCGAAATCAACGGCGGAATGATGACCCGGAGCGCCTGTGGAAGAACCACAAGGCTCATGATCTGGTTCGGCCGAAGCCCAAGCGCGCCCGCGGCTTCTGTCTGACCCTTCGAGATCGCAAGGATGCCCGCGCGGACGTTTTCCGCAATAAAGGCCCCGGTATAGATCGCCAGAGCGAACCAAAGCGCGATGAGCGAGCCAAGGATCGTGATGCCACCACGGAAGTTGAATCCCTTAAGTTCAGGATACGACAGCGTGATCGGATTTCCGAGGATCAGTTGAACCAGGATGACCGGAACAAAGAACAAGGCGATCGACGGCCACAAAACCGGAACCATCTTGCCGTGGTCGAAAAGCTGTTTTCGCGAATAGCGCCGATACGCGAAAATCCCGACAATCGAGGCAAGCAAGACCGCAACGACGATCATCGACCCGTCGCCCCAAATCGGCTTGGGCAGGTAGACACCCCGGTTTGTCACAGCGATCGTGTCAAAAAACATCATTGACGCGGTGGCGTCGTCGCCTCTGAAATCGCGTGGTGACGGTGCCACATTGATCATGATCGAGAAGATAATCAGGATCCAGATAAGCACTGGCACATTGCGGAAGATCTCGACGTAGACCGCCATGATCTTGCTGACGATCCAGTTGTTCGACAATCGCAGCACGCCCGCGACCACGCCAAAGATAGTGGCGGTGATGCAAGCGAGGAACGCAACGAGCAGGGTATTAAGAAGACCAACAACAGCTGCACGCCCGTGACTGGACTGGCTGTCATAGTCGATAAGACGCTGGTTAATATCGTATCCAGAAGGCTCGCCCAAAAAGGCGTAGGAGATATTAAGGCCGGCAGCCGTCAAGTTCCGCACCAGATTTCCGCCGACGAACGCCATAAAGGCGATGATGGCGATAAGTGCGATGAACTGAAAAGTTAGGGATCTATAACGCGAGTCGTTCAAAAGCATTGAAAGTTTGAATGACCCGGTCGAGGCCGTGACCGGCCGGTCGGCAAGTGTCGTCATGAGTGACGTTCCCCGTCGAATTGGCGCTTATTTTCGCACTCTTGTTGGTGCATGCGCGGTCCAATGTCTGGCCTTACCAGTAGACCAGAAGGCAAAAGGGCGCGAATTAAACCGCGCCCCTTCTATTGTTGTTAACGGAACGGTGGCGAGTAAAGAAGTCCGCCGTTGGTCCACTGTGCGTTCAAACCGCGAGCCAGACCGATTGGAGTGGCCTCACCGATGGTCTTTGCAAAGATTTCACCGTAGTTGCCAGCAACGCCGATGGCGCGCGCTGCCCAGTCACTGTCTAGACCCAGCATCCCGCCAAGGTCACCTTCGCTGCCCAACAAGCGGTTGATTTCCGGATTGTCGGTACCAGCAGCCAGCTCAGCAAGGTTGACAGACGTCACACCAAGCTCTTCCGCAGCGATCAGTGCGTTCAGCGTCCAACGAGCAATATCAGCCCATTCGCTGTCACCGTGGCGAACAAGTGGGCCAAGCGGCTCTTTCGAGATGATCTCAGGCAGAATCGAATGTGCCGTTGGATCTTC